>Ga0116152_10000177_pt1 | contig 51107 bp, 34 predicted proteins | sample AD_UKC119_MetaG_FD_89894 | JGI IMG/M metagenome (GOLD analysis project Ga0116152, IMG submission 89894) | Active sludge microbial communities of municipal wastewater-treating anaerobic digesters from Hong Kong - AD_UKC119_MetaG | ecosystem: Engineered > Bioreactor > Anaerobic > Digestate...
ATCTGGCGGAGGATGTCGTCTTCGCCGGCGATCCCGTGACGATGATGGGCGCGTTCGTGGGAGATGTCGCGATGAACGATCGGGCGCAACTGGCGTTTCGCGCCGGTGTCGCCGGGCCCGGCGTCGATATGACGAACAACATCGGGCTGTGGCTTCACGATCCTGTCGCCGGAACGCGACTCGTCGTTCGCAACGGGGACGCGATAGAGGTGGCGCCGGGCGACACGCGGATCGTCCAGGATTTCGTGTGGGCGGCGGGATCCGGTGGATCCGACGGACGCAATTCCGCAATGAACAACAGCGCGCAGCTGGCGATCTGGCTTCGATTCACGGATGGCGGCGAGGCCATCGTCGTGACGGTCGACACGGACGGGGACGGAACGGCGGATCTGCTCGACAACTGTCCGGCGACGGTCAACGCGGATCAGGCGGACACCGACGGTGACGGCGTGGGCGACGCGTGCGACGGTTGTCCGAATGACGCCGACAAGCGGGAATCCGGTGTCTGCGGCTGCGGCAAGCCCGACATCGACAGCGACAACGACGGCGTGCCGGACTGCTTCGACGATTGCCCGAATGATCCCGGCAAGACGCAGCCCGGCGTCTGTGGTTGCGGCGCCGCCGATGTCGACAGTGATGGCGATCTGATTCTCGACTGCAGCGACAGCGATCCGGCCAATCCGAATCCCGGCCAGGTGGATGGCGACGGCGACGGTGTCGGCGACACGATCGGCGGCGAAGTTCCGCAATCAGAGCAATGCTGCGGCGGCGGAATGCCCGCGCTCATGCCGTTCATGCTGATGGGCTGGCGGCGACGCCGACGGCGCGAGCGACGCTAACGCCGGAGGAGTTAGTCGGCGGGGCGGCTGATCGTCAAGGCGCTGGCGCCGTCTTTGGCGGCGATGGACGACATCGCGATCGGCGCCCCGCGGAAATTCGCGATGCGACGACGCGCCCGGACTGTGAGGTCGGCGACTGTCGTGACCTGGCGCGATCTGACCAGGTTGATGGCGTGCTGCGCGAGCGACATGGCGTGGCTGAAACCCACGTTGAGCGGAACGCTCGCGGTTTCGTTCGTCAGGCACGCGACGATCAGTCCGCTGGCATTCTGTCGGCGCAGCAGCTCGTGCGTTTCAGCGGCGCTGATGTGTTCGCCGTTGGGCAGGGCGAGGTTCAGGTTACGGCCGTCCTCGGAGAGCCTGCCGAAACCGATGATCAGAATGCAGGCGTCCGGCTCGAGGGCGCCGATGCGCTGCGACATCTGCTCGCGACCAAAGTCGTCGGAGCCGACGAGTTTGCCGACATCCTTGAAACGCGACTTGAACGTCCTGCGAAAGAATGCGAGCTGGCGAAGACGATGATCGTCCGGCGTCATGCCCGCGATGCGCGCGAGCGTGGCGTCCGATTCCGGCAGGAAGGCGACGACGCGTGGCGGCGCGTCGGGATTGAGCGACGCCTTGACGAGCGGCGCCGCGTAGCTGTCCGCGGCGTCGTCGATGTCGATAAACTCGGCGTCTTCCCCCGGCGCCGTGTCAAAGAGCTCCTCGGCAATGTCCACCGCGATGTCTGCGGCGTCGCCAACGTGTCGAAGGGTCCCGCCGCCATCGACGGCGTCGGCCACGACGGCCCCGGCGCGGGACGCGCTTCGCCCCGCGTCCATCGCCGCATCCGCGGAACGGGCGCCACGCGCCAGATCGTCGGCGTGTGATCCCAGACGCGCGACGTCATCGGCGTGTCGAGCGACATCGACGACATCGTCCGCATGGCGGGCGACGGCGACGACGTCATCCGAATGGCGCGTGAGCCGGGCGACGTCATCCGCGTGGCGGCCGCAGGTCTTGACGACCGCCCCGACGGTCCCGAGGACGCCGACCAGTACGCCCTTGATCGCGAAGCTTGATCCCTTTGATTCACTCATACGCCTTGCCTCGCGTCGAATTCGTGACGAGTCTCGTTCTTCGCCGTTTCCTTCATGGGTGATTGAGGTTCGTCGAGTATAGCGAACCCGTCGGCGGGACCGAAGCGGCGCGAGTCGTCGCCGCCCGCGTCCGCGCTGCGACAATGGCGGCGCCGGGCTACAATCGCTCGCCATCGAGTGTCCCTGAGAAGAAATGTTCAGGATGGATGAATCGTCTCATGTCTCTCCGAAGGATACGCCATCGGAGGTGGACTACGCGATTCGCGCGGATGTGGCGGCGTCGCGGCCCGTCGTGGTCGGGGCGTTGGTTGCGCCGATCGGCGTTCTCATACTCATTGCCGTGGTTGCGGCGATTTGGGGGATGCGGATTGCCAGCCGCGGCGCCGGGGCGGGCTCAGGCCGCGGGGGGGCGAGTCTCTCGTTGCTTGATCTTCTGCTGATCGGCGGAGAACTGGCGAGCGCGCTCGGCTGCATGGTCTTCGCAAAGATCGGCGCGTCGGCGGGGTCGGCGTGTGCTGAATGCCGACGGCGCGGGCTGGCGGTGCTGAATTTTCTCGCGGTTGTCGCGTTGGTGATACTCGGGCTGTGTGTCGGTCTTTCAGGCCTGCTCCAGGCGGTGCTGGGAAACCTGGAATTTCCGGAATACTAGCGGGAGGTGAGCGCATGTCATCGTCGGGCTGTACAGCGCACATCGTCCGTGTCGGACGGGACAGGTCATTCACTTCGGGCACGCTGCCTGTCGAGGATTTATCACGGCTCGAAGCGCCGTTTCAGGCGGCGCGCTGGTGGCGTGATCGATGGTGGGACCGCGCGTTCCGCTCGGAGGCGCGGCGCATCATGCGTGAGCGCGGCGGTCTGATTCTGATCGGCCCGGGCATTCAGTTTGATATTCCCGACGCCTTCGACGAGTTCTTTGAAGCCATCGAGATTTCGTCTCTCAACATGCGACCCGACGAACGGCTCAAGTCGTTGTCGGGGGAGAAACCGACGCGAGAAGAGCGATTCAGCCGGTACGGGAAGATCATTCTCATCGTCATGGGGATCCTGTTCGCCTGTGGCGGCGTGGTCGGGTATTTCATCGGAATTCCGTGGCGCATCGTGAAGATCCTGGGAATAGTGATCGTCGCGATCCCAGCATTCGTTCTCCTGGTCCTTCAGTTCGTGCGGCTGCGGTCTCGTGTGTATCTCGTGCCGGGCGGCGTCGCCGTTGTGCGACGGCCACCTCGAAAAGGGCGGCCGCCTCGCATCACTGTGTTCTCGCGGAGGGACACAGTGCTCACGTTCCGCCTCGTCAGCAACGGAAAGACGGTCACTCGACTGATGGAGCTGTGGACGCCGGCGGGGGGAACGGTTCGCCGCGGGGTTTCGCAGCGCGAGGCGATGAGCGCCGTCGCGGTCTGGATGGGAGACCAGGCGCCGCTGGATGACGATCGACTCGTCGAGGTTGTGAGTTGTTGAGGCGATTTGGCGCCGGTTGTGAAATCATGTTGGGGTTGTAAGCTGTGGCGCCCCGCGACTGCGGCACGAACGAAATTCCGGTAGAATATTCAGGACCGCGTTGCACAACGCCGCGTGGCGCTCGTCGAACAGCGCCGGCGCGAAGCGGCGGCCGGTCCGCCGATTCCAGCCGAATCGATGACCCGCATCATCGTTCCGCTCGGCGTTCGAGCGCTGGATTGGATAAAGCGAAGGGGCGCCGCGCGCCGCGACAGCAAGGGAGTGACTTGCGTGGCTGAGAGCACGAACGGAATCGTCACGGGGGACTGCGTCAGGGGCATGAACAAGCTGCCCGAAGGGTCCGTCGACCTGGTCTTCGCCGATCCGCCCTTCAATATCGGCTACAAGTACGACAAATACGACGACAAGCGCGCCTGCGACGACTATCTCGACTGGTCGAAGTCCTGGATGGCGGCCGTGCATCGCGTACTGAAGCCGGACGGAACGTTCTGGCTCGCCATCGGCGATGAATTCGCGGCCGAGCTCAAGGTCATGTGCACACGCGAGCTGGGCTTCAGCTGCCGCAGCTGGGTCGTCTGGTTCTACACGTTCGGCGTTCACTGCACGCAGAAGTTCACGCGCAGCCACGCGCACCTGTTTCACTTCGTGAAGGACCCGAAGATATTCACGTTCAACGTCGACGATATTCGTGTGCCATCCGCGCGGCAGCTGGTATACGCCGACAGTCGCGCCGTCTCGGCGGGGCGTGTGCCGGATGACACGTGGATGATGACGCCCACGCTGCCGGAGAAGGTGGCGACAAAGGATGGGTTCGTTCTGCGTCCCCAGGACATTCCCGATCGCTTTCCGGCCGACAGCGACGTGTGGTATTACTCGCGCGTGGCGGGCACCTTCAAGCAGCGTCAGGGTTTTCATGGCTGCCAGATGCCCGAGCAGCTCCTGGGGAGAATCATTCGCGTGTCGTCGAACGAAGGCGATGTCGTGCTCGATCCGTTCGGCGGCAGCGGGACGACGCTGGCCGTGGCCAAGAAGCTCAATCGCGGATTCAAGGGCTTTGAGCTGTCGAAGGACTACGCGGCGATGATTCGCAAACGGCTCAACGCCATCCAGGTCGGCGATCCGCTGGATGGGCCCGAGCATCCGGTCGAGAGCTCACCGAAGACGGCCAAGGGTCGCAATCTCGATGACTTTCGGCGCCGCAAGGGCGCAGGGAAGGCCGCCGCCGCCAAGGACGACGGTCTCTTTGATGTCGCGTAAGGGGCGCCCAGACGCCTGGCTCAGCGCGCGTCGGGCGAATTCGTCCGCGCCAGATCGCCGTCTGCGAGCGCTTACGCGTCGTCTGGATCGTCCCGTTCCCCATCCGCCAGCGCCAGCATGCCTTTTGCGATAGACACTGCGGCGTCATGACGACCCATGGCGCCGGCGACTTCGGCAAGGCGTTCGCGGCGATGATCCGACTGCATCAGGGATTCGAGTTCCTTGCGGAGCCTCCTGGCGTTGAGCGCCGGATCGTTCGCGTCCTTCACAACGGCGGCGGCGTTCTGGTTGGCCAGGTGGTTTGCGTTGGCCAGCTGGTGCTGCTTCTTGTCGAACGGATAGGGCATCAGGATCGACGCGCGGCCGACGGCCGTGATTTCGGCGAGCGTTGAGGCGCCGGCGCGAGAGATAATCAGGTCCGCTGCAGCCATGCAGTGGGCCATGTGTTCCGTGAACGCAAGTGTCATCGCGCTGACACCCGCTTCGGCGAAGGCGGTCCGGCATCCCTTCAGATCGTTGGCGCCTGTCAGGTGAATGATCTGCCAGTCGCTCATCGACTTCCAGAAATCCATGAGCTCAAGGACGGCGGCGTTGATCGACCAGGCGCCCTGCGACGCGCCTGTGATCAGCAGCGTCTTCCTGTTCGGATCGAGCTTCAGGGCCTTGATGGCCGCGTCCTTTTTCACGGCCGCAAAGCCGGCGCGGATCGGGCAGCCGGTGCACTTGGCCTTCGTCACGCGACCAAAGTGCTCGATCGTCTCGTACCACTGCACGAAGATGCGATCGACCTGGGCGGCCAGTTTCATATTGGCCTTGCCCGGAACCAGATCGGGATTGAAGAGCGCCGTCGGGATGCCCATCTTCGACGCCGCGACGATCGGCGGCGCCGCGGCGTAACCGCCCAGGCCGAGCACGATGGCCGGCTTGCGCTGGGCGAACGCCTTCTTCGCGGCGGCGATGGATTTGTAGTAGCTGCGCAGAAAGCCGAAGATCTTCTTCGGGCTCGTCGTGAACGGCTGTACCGCCTGGACCACGAGGCCCATCTTGTGTGATTCTGTCAGCTTGGCGTCGATCGGGCGGGGCGTGCCGTAGACGACAACGTCGAACTCCGGGCGAAGCTTGCGGAGTTCCTCGGCGGCCGCGATGCCGGGATAGAGATGTCCGCCGGTACCGCCACCAGCGAGAATGAAGAGGCGTCGTTTCTCAGTGCTTGTCATTCGGATCAATCCGCCTGGGGGTGTCGAGCGACGTGTTGCATTCGCCGCCTCGCCATGGGCGCGTTGCGCCGCAACGCGTCATTCCTGCAGTTTGGCCCGGTTCGCGTGGGGCGCTACGCCGCGCCGCCGGGGATCAGGGTTCGATCCGCACGGCCGACCGACGACGGCCCGCTGTCCCATTGAGGCGTCTCGATGGGAGCGGCCCGAGCGACATTTGCAAGTAAGCCTATCAGGATGGCGAAGAAAATAACACCTGTCCCGCCGGCGGAAACGAGGGGCAGGCTGATGCCTTTCGTCGGTACTGAAACAGTCACGACGGCGATGTTGATGGCGGCCTGAAAGCCGACCATCAGCGTGACGCCGAGGCCGAGCAGGCGGCCGAAGTCGCTGGGAGCGCCGGAAGTCGCTTTGCGACCCTGCCAGAGGAGGACGGCGAAGAGCCCGATGACGGCGATGCCGCCGATGATGCCGAGTTCCTCACAAATGACAGAGAAGATGAAGTCGGTCCGGCCTTCCGGGAGGTAGCCGTATTTCTGAACACCCGCGCCGAGGCCGCGTCCCCACCAGCCGCCGGAGGCGATTGTCAGCAACGACTGGATGGGCTGATAGCCGAAGCCCTGCGGATCCGCTTCGGGATTCAGAAACGTGAGCAGGCGCTGCATGCGATTCGTTCGCTGCGTGATGAGGTAGACGATGCCGATCACGCCGGGCAGACTCATCATCGCCAGGTGCCAGATCCTGGCTCCGGCCCCGAGAACGACGCAGGCGCCGACCAGGGCGAGGAGGGCCGCCGTTCCGAAGTCTTCAATGCCGACGAGTCCGACGAAGAGACCAACGATCATCAGTGTCGGCAGCAGGCCCGTCCAGAACTTGCGAATCCGTGGACCGATCCAGGCGCACCATGCCGCCAGAAAGAGCGTCATGGCCGCCTTGGCGACCTCTGACGGCTGAAAGCCGAGTCCGAAGGCGTCGGGCCCCACGCTGAGCCAGCGTCGGGCGCCGTTTCGCTTTTCACCGATTCCCGGAATCAGGACCAGGACGAGCAGCGTCAGCGCAAGCAGGGCCAGGAAGACCACGGGCTGAAACCACTTGCCGCGGCGAATGGCCCAGATTCGCGTCGGAATGACGCTGACGATGAGCAATGTCACCAGCGCAATGGCGGAGAACGCCGCCTGCCGAAGTTCCGGGCTCGCCAGAATACCGCGATCGAACGGGCCTTCGCCGAGCGTTTCACCCGCCGAGAAGACCATGACGACCCCCAGGCACATCAGCGCGGCCGTCGTGATGATGACGGCCATGCTGCAGGGCGTGGATTGTGTGTCGAGTCGCAGCTTCATGGTTCGGACCACATGGAAGATCGGCAGTTCCTGCGCCGCCTTCAGAATCTTATCGACCGCCGGGGCGGCATGGCTAGCGTAGTTTCGTGATCGCCAGGGCGACGACTGCGCAGATGGCGGCAAACAGCCAGAAGCGGATGACGACCTGGGTTTCCTTCCATCCCTTCAGATGGAAGTGATGATGAATCGGGGCGATCAGAAAGAGTCGTTTGCCCTTCGTTGCCTTGAAGTAGCCGACCTGGAGGATGACGGACATCGCCTCCACGACGAAGACGCCGCCAACGATGAGGAGCATCAGCTCCATTCGCGTAACGATGGCGATGTAGCCGATCAGGCCGCCCAGCGCCAGGGAGCCCGTATCGCCCATGAAGACCTGGGCGGGGGCCGCGTTGTACCACAGGAAACCCAGCACGGCCCCGAGCATCGCGCCGCAGAGGACGCAGAGTTCATCCGACTGGGGGACGTGGGAATACTGCAGGTAGGCGGCAATGCGTTCATCGCCGACGGCGTAGGTCAGCAGCATGAAGACAAAGCAGCACAGGGCGAGGCAGCCGCTGGCGAGACCGTCCATGCCGTCCGTCAGATTGACGGCGTTGGATGTGCCCGTCACGACGACGATCGTCACGCAGATGAAGACGCCGAGCGGCAGCAGCATCGGATCGGCGAGGTTGTCCTTGAAGAACGGAATCGACAGGACGCGGTAATACTCGACCTGGCCGACGGCAAGGTTGGCGGCGCCCCGCTGGTAGATGAAGTAGCCCAGCATCAGGGCGAGACCGATCTGGAAGAGGATTTTCTGGTAGAACTTCAGGCCGTCTCGCGAGTTTTCCTTCCCCTTGCTGCTGAGTTTGACCCAGTCGTCGATGAAGCCGAGCAGCCCCAGCCAGACCATGCAGAAGCCGGCGAGGTGGATGTAGAAGATCTTGAGATTGGCGAGGAGCAGGGTCGCGACGGCGACGCCCGCCAGAATGAGCACGCCGCCCATCGTGGGCACATTTGCCTTGTGCTGCGTCAGTTCATTCAGGGCCTTGTGATCGAAATCGGGAATGTCTCCGCACTTCTTGCGCACCAGGGCCCGAATCGTGACGGGCCCGAAGCCCCAGACAACGAAGAAGGCGACGAGAATCGCGACAGTCGCACGGAAGAGGGGGTTCTGGTAGCCGTAGTGCAGCCCCTCCTTATTCATGTATTCGAGCAGATGGTAGAGCAATCCGGGTGCGACCTTTCTCGGCAGAGTCGTTCGTGACAGGGAGTTGTCGTCTTCCCCGCGTTTTTATATCGGCGAACCGTCGGGCGCGGCCGCCTGGTCGATCGCCTCGATTGTCGGAACGATCCGTTCGAGGCCGACGCCGCGCGACGCCTTCAGGAGAATCTGATCGCCGGGCCGCAGGAGATCCGGCAGTTTGCGCTGCAGGGCGCTGAGTGTTGGATAGGAATAGATCCGCTTGCGCGTGCCCGCCGTCTGAACGGCGCCGTCGGCGACGTGTCGGGCGAAGGCGCCGACGGCGACGATCGTATGGGCGCAGGATCGGCCCGCCTCGCGACCGACGGTCTCGTGGCATCGTGAGGCGGCGGCGCCGAGTTCGCGCATGTCGCCGAGGATGAGAATCCGACGCCCATAGCCGGCGGCTTCGAGATCCCCGAGGGCGTCGAACGCCGCCTTCATGCTGCCGGGGTTGGCGTTGTAGGCGTCGTTGATCAGCGTCATCGTCGTCAGGGCGCGACGGGCGAGCCGCATGGGCGGCGGTTCCGCGGATTCCAGCGCCCTGGCGATCTCGTTGTGTTCCATTCGGAAGCACTGTGCGATCGCGATCGCGGCCAGGGAGTTGGCGGCGTTGTGTCGGCCCAGCAGCCTGAGGCGATAGGGAAATCGATTGTTGACGGCAAAGGACTGGAACTCGCCCTCGACACTCGGATCCGAGGCCATCAGCTGTGCATCGGCGCTGAAGCCATAGGTCAGGAGCCGGACGGACTTGGCGGCGCGCCTGGGGAGAAAAGGCACGGCCTGTTCACTGATCGCCACGACGCTGCGTCCCGTCATCAGCGGCAGGAACGAGAATTCCTCGGCGGCGACGCCCTCAATATCGCCGAATCCCTCGAGATGCTCCTCCGCAATGCTCGTTACGACCGCGAAATCCGGGCGAACCATGCGGGCCAGGCTCGCCACTTCGCCGGGATGATTCGTGCCGATTTCGACGACGAGGAACTCATCGTTGGGTTCGGCGCTGAGCAGCGTGAGGGCGACACCGATGGCGTTGTTGAAGCTTGCCCTGGCGAAACGCCCCTTGTATCGGGACGACAGGACGTGACCAATGAGGTTCTTCGTCGTGGTCTTTCCGTTGCTTCCGAGGACGGCGATGACCTGGGCGGCCGTCGTTCGGCGATACCAGGAGGCCAGCCGTCCCAATGCGGCGACGGTATCCGGCACCCCGATGACGCGCCCCGATTCAAGCAGGGCCGCCGGGAGCTTGTCGCCATTGTCGATCACGGCGGCAACGGCGCCGGCCTCGAGCGCCTGCTCGACGTAGTCGTTGCCGTCGAACTTCTCGCCGCGAATGGCGAAGAAGAGCGACTCGGGCTCGACAGCGCGGCTGTCGGTACAAACGCTTCGTACGCACAGTTCGGGCATATCTCCCAGCGCCCGGCCCTGGAGCGCCTCGACCACCTCATGCAATGTCAGCGAACGCATGCCCCCATCCCCCGAACCGCCTCGGCGGCGACTTCGCAATCGTCAAAGTGAATCCGATCGCTCCCGAGTATCTGATAATCTTCGTGTCCCTTGCCGGCGATAATCAGGGCGTCGCCGCGGCGAAGCTGCGAGATGGCGAGGGCGATCGCCTTCGCGCGATCCGGTTCGACATCACAACGCGAGACATCGTCCGATGTGAGACCGGCCTCGATGTCGCGGATGATCGCGCCCGGATCTTCCGTCCGCGGGTTGTCGCTGGTGATGACGAATCGATCGGCGCATTTCGCCACGGCCCGGGCCATCCTCGGACGTTTCGACCTGTCGCGATCGCCGCCGCAGCCAAAGACGCAGAACAGACGTCCTGTTGTGGGTTTTCGCAGGGCCACGAGGACGTTTCGCAGGGCGTCGTCCGTGTGGGCGTAGTCGACCAGGATCGTGAACCCGAGTTCGCCCGTGTCGACGCGCTGCAATCGTCCCGGCACATTCCGGAGGGACTTGATGGCCGTGTGAATCTTCGCCAGGTCAACGTCGAGGCTCAGACCCACGCCGATGGCGGCGAGGGCGTTGCTGACATTGTGACGACCGACGAGCGGTGTTTCGAAGTCGACATCGCGTCCGTTGAAGGACAGGATGAAGCGCGAGCCGTCTAGATCCGACTGCGTGATCCGGGCGCGCAGGTCGGCGGAGTCGGAAAAGCCGAATCGCAGGACGCGGGCGCGGCAGCCTTCGACGATGGCGTCGGCCTGCGGGTCGTCGGCGTTGACGATTGCAGTCGCCGCGCTGTCGAGTGATTCGAACAAGCGGCGCTTGGCGGCGAGGTACGCCTCAAGCGTGCCGTGGTAGTCGAGATGATCCTGCGTCAGATTGCTGAAGACGGCGGCGGCAAATCGCAGGCCCGCCGTGCGTCGCTGCTCCAGGCTGTGCGACGAGACCTCCAGCACGCCGTCCCGGGCGCCGGCGGCGTGGGCCCGCATGAGATGACGCACGAGCGATACGGGGTCCGGCGTGGTCAGCGGCGCCGCCAGCGTTTCGCTGACAACGTCGTACTGAATCGTGCCAAGCATCGCGCAGGGGCGATTCGCGGCGCCCATGACGGCGCGCACCATATAGGCGATCGTGCTCTTGCCGTTGGTTCCCGTCACGCCGGCCAGGCGATAGCCCGCCGCCTGGGCATCGACCAGGCCATAAAGCGTGGCCGCGAGGCGAGAGGCGGCCGCGCGGGCGTCGTCCACCCGCGCCTGTGTCGGTTGCTTCAGGCCTTCGATTTCGCGCTCGGCAACCACGGCGACAGCGCCGCGGCGCACGGCGTCCTCGGCGAATCGCAGGCCATCCTGCTGGGCGCCCTGCACGGCGACAAAGGCGGAGTCGGGGCCGGCGAGCCGTGAATCGAGACAAATGTCTTTGATGAGTCGATCGTCGCCGACGATGGCGGCGGGCGCGACGCCGAGGCCCTTGTGGAGCAGTTCACTGAGCCGCATCGCGCGGGGCGGATGCGCATGCTCGAGTCCGTTCTCGCATGCCGAAGATTGCATATCGCTATTCTATCGTTCGCTCTGTGATTGCGAAGCGGGCGCGCCGAGTCGTTTCCATTCACATACGTCGGTGATCTGTGATTTGTTGGAGTCAATCCGACGTCAGTCGGCGAAATCTTCGTGCATCGCAGTCGCGCGACTGGCGTCCGGCGCGATATCGCCCGGAATGCGCAGGTACGCGAGTGAATGGCGAAGGATCTCTTTGACGACCGGGGCGGCCACCTGGCCGCCGTAGTAACCCACAGACGCGTCCGGTCGGCGAATCGCGACGAAGGCGACGAGTTCCGGATTCTCGGCCGGCACGCCGGCGACAAAGGAACTCACATACGCGCGCTTCTCGTAGCCACGACCATCCTTGCGGGCGATCTGCGCTGTTCCCGTCTTTCCGAAGACCTGATGGCTGGGCAGTTGTGCGGCGCCGCGCGGCGAATCGTTGACGACGGAGCAGAGGATCTTTCGCATCACGTCCAGGACTTCCGGCGGATAGACCGGCTCGGACTCGGTTTCCGGCGGCGTCATGTCCTGAACGACGCGGCCTTCCGCATCGACGATGGCGCGAATGACGTAAGGCGTGACGAGTTTGCCGCCGTTGGCGAAGATGCAGAAGCTGCGGGCGAGCTGCATCGGCGTCACGCCGATTTCCTGGCCCATTGGCAGGCTCGTCGTCGAAAAGGCGTTCCAGCGGACGAGGGGGCGGAGCAGGCCTTCGCTTTCGCCCTCAAGGCCCACGCCGGTCGGCTCGCCGAATCCACACTTCGTCACGTATTCGTAGAGCTTGCGATTGCCGAGGCGCAGGCCCAGCTTGCCCATGCCGATGTTGCTGGACTTGATCAGGATTTCCTCAAACGAGAGGAAGTCGTAGGGATGATGGTCCTTCAGCGTGCGGGCGCCTTCCGTCCAGGCGCCGTGCTCACAGTCGAAGACTTCGCCCGGATGGACGACATTCTCCGCCAGGGCGGCGGCGGCAATGAAGGGCTTGAAGGTGCTGCCGGGTTCGTACGGATCCGTGATGACGCGATTGCGATATCGTTCCTCGCCGAAGTCCGTGTAATGATTCGGGTCGAAGCTGGGGTAATTCGCCATGGCGAGCACGGCGCCCGTGTGCGGATGAATCACGACGGCCACGCCGCTCTCCGCGTTGAAACGGGAGACGCCGGCCTCGAGTTCCGATTCGACGGCCGTCTGGATTTCCGCGTCGATCGTCAGGACGACATGGTAGCCGTCACGGGCGGGGCGATAACCCTCCTCGGCCAGCCAGAACGCCTTGCGCCGCGCGTCCCGAACGATCGTCTTCACGCCGTTCTCGCCGCGCAGCCAGTGATCGCACTGATGCTCGATGCCGCTGATGCCGGTTCCGTCCGGAGAGACGAAACCGATCGTCGCCGCCGCCAGTTCCTCCATCGGGTAGCTGCGGAAGGGCTCGCTGAAGGTGCCGAGACCGTAGATGCCGGCGGCGCGAATCTGCTCCGCCTGGGCCTCCGTGATGCCGCGCTTGATGACGAAGAAGCGGCGATCCCCGGCGGCGAGGAGGTCGGGGGCGATTTCGGCGGGGTCGAGTTCGAGGATCCCGGCGACGGTCTCAGCGGCGACCTGCGTGTCGGGCAGGACCTGCGGATCGGCGAAGACACTCGTGCGGAGCGTCGTCGCGGAGATGATTCGACCCCGCGCGTCGAGAATCAGGCCGCGGCGGGCCTTGATGGGGATATCGGCGCGCTGCTGCCGGTCCGCCTTGGCGGCAAGGCGCACGCCCTGGAACGACTTGATGTAAATCAAGCGACCGACCATCGCGCCAAGGCCCAGAAGCGCAAGGCCGATGAGGAGATGTTCACGGATTCTTAAGTCTCGCTTGGTCAAACGCCTTGATCCTCCATGCGACGTTTGCGAGGGTCACGTTAACAGATCGATGGTCCGCCCTGACGTTTCCTGAAACGTCGGCGCGTCGCCGCGCTTTCGCCTCCGCGAAGTCCCGGCGATCGTTATTGCGGTCGGGCAATCGGCTGAGGTGGAACAATCGGCAGCTTCATCTTCTCAGCGCGCTGCCGGATTGCCCGCGGCTCGCGCATGCGGGCGAGCTCAATCTCGGCGGACCACAGCCGCTGTTCGAGCTCGATCGTTTCCGCATGCAATTGCTGGATTCGGTTGGCCGCACGCGCCGATTCGCCCCGAAACAGGACGATCGCGACGCCGATCGCGACCATCAGAAACAGGATGAACAGGGCGCGAGGTACGGTCATACCGGCTCAATTCTGGTGTTGGCCGCCGTCGCGGCGAGATCGTGTGAAGTCGGCGGATGAAATCTGGGCGCCGGCGCGGACCATCGGGATCCGGATCTTCATGCCGGGCTTGATCGAGTTCTTGTTGGGCAGGAGGTCGCGATTGAATTCAAAGAGCTCGATGTAGAGTCGATCGTTGCCCATCTGTCGCTTGGCGATCTTGCTGAGCGTATCGTTTTCCCGCACCTCGTACCACTTGAACTCGATGGGGGCGGCCTCCGGCTCGCGTCGGGAATCCTGCCCGCTGTCGGCGGCCAGCTTGTTGTCGATCGAAATCGGGATGCGGATTTCCTCATCCCGTCGCGGCTGGGTCTCATTGATCCGGGCCGGCGTGAAGTCTGCGGCGCGTTCGAAGGCGACGCCGTCGGCGTCGGGGATCGCCGGGATGCGCAACACGTCGCCGACGCGCACGGCGTGGACAGACGCGAGCTTGTCGCGATTGACGTCAAAGATCGCGTTAATGCGGGCCGGCGTGGATCGGCCGTAGTATCGGGCCGCAATCTTGCCGAGGCTCTCGCCCGAATTCACCTTGTGGTTCGCGATGATGCGGACAGGTTCCAGTTTGACGGGGGGGGCGGGCGGCGTGACATCTTCCGTCTCATGGTGCGAGATACGTTCTTCCGGATCGGAATGAATGACGAGCGGCGGTTCCGTTCGCCGATCGCCGCCGATGGCCCGGGCGACGCTGTTTGAGAAAACGCCGCCATTGGCCGACGAACCGCCGACGTCCGCCAGTCGGACCTCGCGCTCGGCCATCGGGGCGCCGTTGAGCGCCTCCACGATGGAGGGCGAAAGCGGCGTGACTTCTTCCTGCGACTTCGGAATCGGAACGCCAACGGGGCGCTCCGGGATCACGGAATGGCCGGTCGTCGTAACTGTCCGGATGTCCGTGGCCGGGGGGAGCGTCTTTTCGATCGGGAGCTTGCCGTCTTCGGCCAGCGGGGTCGTCGATCGGGGGATCAGGGATCCACCGCCCTGGCCCGCGTCCGCGACAGTCAGGTTGGACGGCGCAGTGACGTTATTCGTCGCTCCCTTTTCGGAGAGGATGATGGCGAAGAGTATGATGAAGGCGAGTCCGACCAGAAGTCCGACCTTGGTTTCCTTGGTCACCAGCGCACCTCCCTGTGCTATGCGGCGATCTTATCGGATGTTACAGAAGACTCAAGCGAATGCCGTCATTTCGGCCACGCGGAGTTTGGCGGAGCGGCTTCTGGGATTGGAACCGCGCTCCGCCTCACCTGAAATCATCGGTTTTTTCGTCAGAATTCGATAGCGATCCGTCTTCGCCAGCGCACGAAAGTTCTCTTTCACGAGTCGGTCCTCACCACTGTGAAAGCTGATCACGGCGAAGCGACCGCCGGGGGCCAGCAGATCCGGCGCCTGCGACAGCAGGGACTTCAGCGAGTCGAGCTCGGCGTTGACCGCCATTCGCAGCGCCATGAACGTCTTTGTCGCCGGATGCGTCCTGCTCCGATGGGAATCCGGGTTCTCTCCGACGGCGGCGGCGACGAGCCGAGCCAGCTGGACAGTGCTGTTAATGCGGCCCTGGCGTCGAATCGCACAGAGACGTTTCGCGATCTTCCGGCTGTGCCGCTCCTCGGCGTTGTGCCAGAGGATGTCGGACAACTCACCCTCGGGCAGGCTGTTGATCAGGTCGGCCGCCGTCATCTTCAGTCGCTGGTCGAGTCGCATATCGAGGGGGCCATCCGCGTCGAAACTGAGACCACGAAGCGGGTCGGCGATCTGGTTCGAGCTGACCCCCAGATCGGCGAGAATCGCGTCCACTTTCGGGACGCCGATGGCGGCAAGTTCTGCGCTGATCTGCGCGAAGTCGGCGCGTCGCAGGGTCACGCGGTCGGCAAACGGGGCCAGCCGACGCTGAGCGAACGCAAGGTTCCGTTCATCGACATCGAGTCCGATGAGATGCAGGCTCGGCGCCGCCCGCAGGAGCTGCTCCGCATGCCCCGCGCGACCGAGCGTGCAGTCCACGAGGGTCTTTGGCGCATTTTCCAGGAGCATCCGCTCGACTTCGTCGGCAAGGACGGAGACGTGACCGACCTCGTCACTGGCGCCAGGGATGGGGGGCGTATCGCTCATGTTGTGTGTCAGGGCGTCGCGTCGTCGATGGTCCGCCACGCTTCGTCACGGAGTTCTCGCAATTGTTGGGTTGTATATAACGCGAAAAACCACTCGCGGTTCGCCGCAACTCGATTATGGGCAATCTCGCGCGACAAATGCGCAATTCGCTGGTCGAGTGACGCCCGCTGGGTGGTCATCGTATCAAGGATGCGTTGATTCGCCGCATGGATGCGATCGAAGGCCGCCTTCCGGGCCTGGCGATTGTCGCGCTGCTTGGCGCGAAGTCGCCCGGAGGCCTCGATGGCGCGCTGGCGCTCTTCCAGCAGGTGGGCGACGGCGGGCCGTTGCGCATCCGTCAGGTATCGTTGCGGGTTGTAGGAGAGGTCGCGGCGTTCTCGCCGGGCGCCATCGAGCGATTCGTTCGTGGCGTCGAAGGTTGGAAGCGCGAGGCGGAGCGTCGCCGAGACGCAGCCATAGGCGGGCGGCCGGACGCCGAAGAAGTCTCGGATCAGGTCGTCCGTGATCTGGTCGTACTTCGCGCCGCCGATGCCGTGCAGGAAGAGGTCGCACGCAAAGATTCGGGCGTACAGCGTCTGCGCCAGGGCCCGCGGTCGGACACCCCATTCGCCCAGCGCCGCCGCGAGCGTGTTCGCCGGCGCGGCCACGAGGTCCGGAATCCGAATTTCCGCGAGCGGTGTTGCGCCCGCGAAGAGGGTCACACAGTCCGCCCGTTCGCAGGGCGTCGCGTAAAGGCGTTCGCGACCGTGCTCGGGATGGGTCAGCCAGAAGGGTGTTTCGATGCGTCGCTGCGTCTCATCGAGGTCGGGAATCGGATGACGCACGCCGGCGATATCGCGCCGCGACCGATAGGCCGCCAGGGCGCCGTTGTACGAGGCGCGAAAGTCGTGCGCATGTATCACGATGTGCGCGACAAACGCCGCCGCGGCGTCATCACGAGTCGCCGCTGAGAAGTCGAAGAGTCGGCTGACGGGGACAAACGCTGACGTCGGTATCCCCAGCGACGCGTCACACGCCGTCAGGCCCGCAATCCAGCGATCGACATAGGCGCCGGCGGGATGCGGCGCCGTCATCGCCGCGGCAAACGCTGCAAGCGGGGTGTCTTCGGCGCCGGCGAAGCGTCGCTTTGCGACGTCGAAGAGTATCGTGTAGTCGATCCCCTCTCGATCACGAATGTACTCGTAGCTGCGCCAGTTCATGACAGCCGCGGCGCGCTCGCTTTCGAGGGTCGCGTGACCGTCGCGAAGGACGGGCCAGTCGAGTCGGATGACGACGGGAACATCGCTGTCGACAACAAGAAAACGCATCTCGCCGCCGAGGCGTTCCGCCAGGCGCTGTGCGAACACATGTTTGATCCAGACGCCCGGATGGATGAACTCCGGTTGATGTCCAGGCATGACGACGAAAAAGGCGTCGTCGCGGGTGCGTTCCGAGAGCCAGGCGGAGGCCGGCCGATCGAGCAGCCTGAAGTCGTATGTCCGACGCAGCGCCCGATTCGATTGCGCCGCTGTCATCAGAACGTCGGCCGATGGCTCGATCAGCAGGCCGCCGTTCCGCGAGGGGGCGGCGAGCGCGTCAATCGCAGTCGCGCCAGTCGTCAACGGGCGTACTTCAGTCATGAGGCGCGTCATTCGGAGGAGGTACAGTCTTCGAGGGATTTCGCGAGCGACGCCTCATCGTGGTAGGTCGGGATGAGACCGATCCGGGTGAGCTCCGCATTGAAGACGTCGAGGTAGTGTCGCAGTCGCGCTTCCGGGTCATCGAGCATGCCACCGAAGTGACGATTCGGGTCGTTGTAGATCCGGGCGACCGGCAGTTCGGCGATGGCGAGATTTCGATCGTAGGCCTGCACCCAGAACTGCAGCGGAAAGGCGTAACCCGGGATGGACAGGTCGAGGCGGCTGACAGCGGACACGCGATAGGCCTTGAAACCACAGAAGGCGTCCGTCAGCTGGTAGCCGAGTGTCTCGTTGATGAGACAGGTAATCCGCTGATTGATGCGGCGCCGATCGTCCGGCGCGCCCGTGTTGCCGGGCAGTTCCGCCAGGTAGCGCGAACCCGAGACGATATCGACGTCGCCCTCCCGGGCGCGCTTCAGAAAGCTCGGGATGAACGCGGGTTCGTGCTGATCGTCGCAGTCGATCGTGACGATCCAGTCGTATTGATGACGCTCGGCGAAGGCGAAGGCGTCGATCAGGCTTTGACCGTAGCCGCGATTCTCCGGATGCGTGATGACGGAGATATCGGATTGCGCCGCGAGCAGGGCGGGCGTCTGGTCCGTCGAGCCGTCGTCGATGACGAGGATGTCACCGCCGACGGGGCGAACTTCGTTCAGAACGCTCGTGACGTACTTCGCCTCGTTGAATACTGGAATTGCAGTCAGAATTCGCAAGCCACACCTCTCGCCGCGCTGGACGGTCCGTCGGCCCCGGCCGTCACAATGGGGCAATTGTAGTCACGGCCGCCAGCGGTTTCGAGCCGGGGCGATTTTCCGCCAGAGAGTGTCATTCATGCTGGCACTCCGGTCCGCAACCCGGGGTTGTCAGCGGCCGGATGGCGGATTCTGATTCGCCCCATGGCTATCAGTGAACCCACGGAGATTGCCCGAAAATACCTGCGTTTGCATCTCTGCAGAGGCGTCGGACCGATCCGATCGGCGCAGCTCGTTCGCGAACTCGGCGGCATAGACGCCGTTCTGAGCGCGCCCGTGGGGGCGTTGGGCGCTGTGCGGGGCGTCGGACCGCAGACGGCGGAGGCGATCGTTCGGGGGCGGGACGAATCGGCGGTCGATGCGGAGATCGATCTCGCCATGCGCAAGGGCGTTCAGATCCTCTGTATTGAAGACGCGGAGTATCCGGCGCTGCTGCGTCGCATCGAGGACCCGCCCGCATGCCTTTATGTCCGCGGCGCCCTGGAGGCCGAAGACGCCGTCGCCTTCGGCGTTGTCGGCGCCCGGCACGCCACGCATTACGGTGTTGAGCAGGCCGAGCGATTCGCCGTCTGCGCCGCGGCCGCCGGCATGACGGTCATCTCCGGGATGGCCCGTGGCATCGACACGGCGGCGCATCACGGGGCGCTGACGGCCCAGGGGCGAACGATCGCGATCATCGGTTGCGGATTGTCCTATCTGTATCCACCGGACGCGGATGAGCTGGCTGAGCGGATCGAACAGGCCGGCGCGATCCTCAGCGAGCTGCCGATGGACGTTGCCCCGGATTCGAAGAACTTCCCGCCGCGGAATCGGATCATCGCGGGGCTGTCGTTGGGTGTGCTCGTCGTGGAGGCGGCGAAGCGCAGCGGCGCGCTGATCACGGCGCGACTGGCGACGGAGTACAACCGCGAGGTCTTCGTTCTGCCCGGTCGGGTCGATATGCCGCAGTCGGCGGGCTGTCATTCGCTGATCCGCAAGGGGGAAGGCCTGCTCGTGACCTGCTGGGAAGACGTCCTCGACGGTCTCGGGGATGTCGGCGACGCGCTTCGGGGAACGCCCGAAGCGGGGGAGGCGTCGGGCCCCGACAACGGCGCGGCGCGACGCGTGTCTGTCGTTTCTCTGACGGATGAGGAATCGCAGGTGTATGAGGCGATTGGCGACGAGCCCGCTCCGGTCGAGGCCATCTGTGACATCAGCGGACTGCCGCCGGCGCAAGTCGCCATTGCGCTGACGACGCTGCAGCTCAAAGGTGTCGTGCGTCGCGCGCCCGGGGAGCTCTTCCATCGGACCGATTAAATCGCGGACCGGCCACAATTCCCCGGCCGCCGATTGACCGCCGCAGAATTATCTGCTATTATGACAATATGGCCATGAATGGAGATTCAGGTGTGGACATGCGGCGCTATGAAGCCCGGGCGGCGATCGCCAAGGCCCTGGCGCATCCCAGCCGTCTCCTGATTCTTGAGACGCTTGAGAAGAAGGAGCGCTCCGTCACTGAACTGACGGACCTGGTCGGCGCCGATCAATCCACTGTCTCCAAACATCTTTCCGTTCTCCGGCAGGCCGGGTTGGTCGACCTTCGCAAGGAGGGCGTGACGACGTTCTATCGCGTGAAAGTCTGCTGCCTGTCCGGGTTCTGGCAGTGCATCGAGACCGTACTTCGGGAGAACCTCAAGGACCAGCGCGCGGCGATCGGACGCTGAAGCGCTCTCTTTTTGTCCTATTTATGGTGGTATTGCCATAAATGCATATTGGTGGCGTCTGATGAACCCATGGAAGATCTTCGGTCTCTTCGCCTCGCTTTTCCTGATCGCATACTTCCTGCCGCTTTCGGATCCGCGCGTCTCCAACGCCATACTGGAGGCGTTTCGGATGACGCAGTGGTACGCGCGCAATCACACGCTTGCGTGCGTCGTGCCGGCGCTGTTCATCGCCGGCGGCGTCGTGACATTTCTGTCAAAGGCGGCCGTGCTGCGGCATCTGGGACCCAAGGCGGGGAAGGCGGAGGCCTACGCGGTCGCATCTGTCTCGGGGAGCGTGCTCGCCGTCTGTTCATGCAGCGTGCTGCCGATTTTCGCGGGGATCTATCGCGTCGGCGCCGGGCTCGGACCCGCGGCGGCGTTTCTCTATGCCGGGCCGGCCATCAACATCCTCGCGCTGTTCCTCACGGCGCGGGTGCTCGGGTTTGAAATCGGCGTCGCACGCGCGATTGGCGCCATCGTCTTCGGTGTCGTCATTGGTCTGATCATGGCGATCCTCTTTCGACGCGACGAGCGGATTCGCGCGGAGGCCGTCATGGAAGAGACCGCGCCGGAAGGGCCGACGCGTTCGCTGTGGCGGACGGCGCTTTACTTTGCCGCGATGATGGCGTTCCTGATTTTCAGTGATTGGTACAACCCCGGGAACGCAACGATCGTGACCCGAGATGGCGCGTCGCTGCCCGTCGTTGTTCTTCAGGAGACGCGCGATGAGATTGTCGCGCAAATCGATCGCCCCACAGACGCTTACAAACTGGGGGATCGGGTCACGCTGTCGAAGTCATCCATCGTTTCCATCACGGACGCCGGTGGCTGGGTCATGACGATCTATCACGTCAAATGGTGGCTCGCCGGCGCGATGGGGCTGGCGACATTGTGGATGGTCTGGCGCTGGTTCGATCGCGCCGAGATCGACGCCTGGATGCACAACACCTGGGATTTCGCCAAGCTGCTCGTGCCGCTGCTTTTCGGTGGCGTCTTCGTTGTCGGTTTTCTGGGGGCGCTGCTGCCCGATGAGCGGGTGGCGGCGCTGGTTGGCGACAACAGCCTGAAGTCCAACGCCATTGCGTCTGTCGTTGGCTGCCTGTTCTACTTCGCGACGTTGACGGAGATCCCCATCCTGCAGGCGCTGACGGCGCACGGCATGGCGAAGGGGCCCGCGCTCGCGCTGTTGCTGGCGGGGCCCGCGCTGTCGCTTCCCAGCCTGCTTGTGATTCGGAAGGTCATCGGCATTCGAAAGACGCTTGTGTTTACGGCCCTCGTCGTCGGGATGGCGACGATCGTCGGGTGGATCTACGGGGCGCTCGGATAGTCCTGAAGGAGGCTACTTGTATGAAGATCGAAGTGCTGGGAACGGGTTGTGCCAAGTGCAGGCTGCTGGAATCGGCCGTGCGGGCGAGCGTGGATCGTCTGGGCGTGTCATGCTCAATCGATCACGTGACGGACATCAACAGGATCACGGAATACGGCGTGATGATGACACCTGCGCTGGTGATTGATGGCCAGGTCCGGATCGTGGGGCGCATTCCGTCCGACGCGGAGCTGACGTCGCTTCTGGAGCAATAGGCGCGATTCGCATCGCTTTCGCCGGAAAGGTTCGGGATGATTCTCAGAAAAGTGATTCGGCTGGCGCTGCTGGCGTTCGTCGCCGTCAGTCTTGGCTATTACACATACACGTTGATTCGAATTCCGGATAACGCCATCAGAGGCGGTGGCACACCGACCATTCCTGCGGTTGCTGGCGCCGGCGCCGATTCACGCCCGGTTGCGCAGGAGGATGTGACGACAAGCGAACCAGGGCGGCAGGTGATCGCCTATTACTTTCACAACACGCAGCGCTGCAAGACATGTCTCGCGATCGAAGAACGCTCGAAATCGGCGCTCGACGAGGCGTTCGCTCCGGCGATGGAGAGCGGCGCCCTTGTCTGGCGGGCGATCAACATGGAGACGCCGCCGAACGAGCACTTTGTCGATGACTTCGACCTCGTTACGAGTTCGCTCGTGTTCGTGGAGATGCGTGATGGCGAAATGACGCATTGGGTGAATGCGAAGGACGTGTGGGAGTGGATTCACGAGGACCCGGAGACGTTCAAGTCCCACGTGACTGACATGGCGAGGGGCCTGCTGGAGCCGGCGCCGTGAGCGCGGAACTGTGGGCGGCCGTGGGCGTGGCGGCGTGGACGGGGCTGTTGATGGCGATCAGCCCGTGTCCGATGGCGACGAATATCGCGGCGATTTCGTTCATCAGTCGTCGCGTCGCGAACCCGCGCGCCGCACTCGCGACGGGACTGCTCTACGCGCTGGGCCGCAGTCTCGTGTATGTCGCGATCGCCTGGATGCTTGTGTCGAGCCTGATGTCGTCGCCGGACGTATCGGTTCCACTTCAGAAACTGATGAACAAGATCCTGGGGCCGACGCTGATCCTCGTCGGTATGGTGCTGCTCGATCTGATATCGCTGCGACCCGGTGGCTCGGGATTGGCGCAGCGCGTCGGCCAGCGCGTAGCGGATTGGGGTGTGTGGGCGGGGCTGGCGCTCGGGATCGTCTTCGGTCTGTCCTTCTGCCCGGCGTCGGCGGCGCTTTACTTTGCGAGTCTCGTGCCGCTGGCGATCAAGTTCGAGTCGAGGGTTCTGCTGCCACTGGTCTTTGCGATCGGATCGGCGGCGCCGGTGGTTCTGTTCGCCGTCCTGATCGCGTTCGGCGCCAACGCCGTCGCCAGGGCTTTTGATCGGGTCAAGGTGGTGGAGATGTGGGCCCGTCGCCTGACGGGCGTCGTCTTCATCGTGATCGGCGTGTACTTCAGTCTGGCGTTTATCTTCGAGATGGTCCCGGCCGGACGTGGGTAGGCCGTGTGCAGGAATCTCAGGAAACGGGCGTTGCGTCTTCCGGGTAGACCTTGATCGAGACGGTTCCTGTCATTGCGCCGTTCGCCACTTCAATCGTGTAGTCGAGCGTGTCTGTGCCGAAGAAGCCGTCGGGCGCCGTGTAGAAAAACGCGCCGTCCTCGTCGAGCGTGAGCGCGCCGCCGAAGGTCGTCACAAAGGACCCGGCGACGACATTGACGGCGTCTTCATCATTCGCGATGAGGCCCCGATCGGAAGTGACTTCGAGTTCACGGGCGCCGATCAGCGCGTAGCTCTCCGGGTTGGCGGTCGTCGGCTGGGTTTGGGCGAATGCGCCGCCGAGCCCCAGATTCGCGAGGGTCGTGGCGTCACAGCCGGTGACGGCAATGGCCAGCATCAGCCAGAAGCCGCAGTGAAAGAGCATGTTCGCCAACGCCTGAGACTCGTCATTTCGCTGATGGTGCATTGCTGACTTCCTCCTGATCCCACGGGCCGGGCGCGCCGCGTACCGCCGCCCCGACGAGAAGTGAGCAACCCCCGGGCCGGTGGACGCCCCGACGTGAGGTGCGGGCGATAAGGAAGGCGATCGGGGCGGGGAATTGCGGAAAACACTCGAATGAATCGCGGAATGGCGGCGCCGGCCGTCTGTATCGGGATGATGATCCGTCGCCACATCGCGCGGGTTTTGCCGGGGGAGCGGCGCCGGCGAAAATTGTCCTGCGGTCGTAAGGCACTTGTTTATAGGTGTTTACCGGAATTTCGGGGAACCGGGATGCGTTCGGCGCCGGGAAAATGGCGTCATTTGCGGCACGCCTAAAGATTTTTCGAGGGTTGAACCGATCACTAAATTACCTATGATTCCTAAATTACCCAGTTTAACATGCCGAGTCGCCCGCGAGGGCGCCGGCGAACGCGGGAATCAGGGAGGCGTCGAGAGGACGCGACGTCAAACGACCCCACACAGGTAACCGAGCCGAGTTCGCGGTGATGAGGAGCCGCCCCGCGAATTCATGAACCCCCTGGGCCTCTGGCGCCCAACGGAGACAACGACACATGAACAACGCCCGCCTCTTCGATCGGTACGTCGATCCTCTTCTCAAGGGACAGCGAAGCACGTGCAGAACATTGATCACGGAGGCGCTGGAAGGTGGGGCCTGCCCGAAGCGGCTCTATCAGGATGTCGTCTGGCCGGCGATGGAACACGTCGATCGGCTCTATCGAGATGATCGCATCAACATCGCCGTCGAACACATGGCGACGCGCATCAACCGAACGGTTGCGGATCACATTCAGACGCGACTCGAACGATTCGACAAGAACGGCAAGCGGATCATCATCACGTCCGCCGATGGCGAGGCCGAGGAAATCAGCGCCCAGATGTGCGCGGACATCTTCGAAGCGGCGGGCTGGGAAGTGTACTTCCTCGGCGCCGGGATCCCGCGGGACGAGATGGGTTCACTTGTCGGTCAGCTCCAGCCCGACATGCTGATGGTCGTCGGCAGCAAGCCGGCGGACGTTCCGATTGTTCGCCAGACGATCGACTACATTCGGGAAATCAACGCCTGCCCGCGGATGAACGTCCTCGTGTCCGGCGGCGTGTTCAATCGAGCCGAAGGCCTGTGGCGCGAAGTGAAGGCGGACTTCTTTGCGAAGACGGCGTCCGAGGCGCTGGAAATCGCAGTCGGCGCCGAGCCGCGCAAGGCGGAGAACAAGGTTCCAGGCGCTCCCAAGAAGCGCCGCCGCCGCCGCCGACCGCCGCTGCTCGCGCAGATGGAGGCGACAGTATAAAGGTCCAGCGATTCCCTCGTTGATTGGACAAGAAGTGGGGTACGGCCCTGCGGCGAGTCATCGTCGCGGGGCTTTTTTTCTGCGCGTGTCACTCGAGGAGTTTGCCGTCCTGGAGGAAGCCGTCGTTGTCGTGGGCCGCATCGATCATGCCGCGCGTCAGATCTCGCTTCTTCTTCGATCGCTGTCGCGCCGCGCGTTTGCGGAATGACGCGAGGTTTTCCTTTGATGGGTTGTCCTCGCTGTCGGCGGGGCTGCGCATCAATCGCAGTTTTTCCCAGTAGGTCGACTTGCCGCCCCTGGGCTTCTTCTTCCGGGTGAGCTCGATGCGTTTCAGGATGGGCAGTCGTTCGGCCGCGCGACGCCGATTGCTCTGTGCGTCTTCGCTCGATTTGTTCTTCTCGCCCGTTGTCACGCTCAGGAGTTCGCCGAACTCGTTGTGCGGATTTGCTTCGAGGCCCTGTTTGCCCGGGAGATGCGTCTGCGTGTGGCAGATCGAACAGGAGATGACGCGCCGGACCCGCTCGACGCGTTTCGGCGCGGGGACACTCTTCGGATCGGCGGGGCTGGCGCCCGCCAGGATCTCGATCCAGTTGGGGATACCGTCGCCGTCGATGTCCTGATCGTTCTTCCGCGTCGCGGCGGCGTCGCCCGAGTCCGACGACTTCGGCCCGTGGTCCAGCTCGGCGATCCGATCGGCAAGCGTGTCGCCCGGGGAGACGGCGTGAAGGCGCTGTCCGTATTGATTGAGCCCCGCGCCATCCCACGCCGCCTTGTCATCACTGACGTGGCAGCTCACACAGCGCGCGGCCCGGGCGACGAGCGCCACGCGCAACTGTTCGAGGTGACGCTCCTTGGCCGTCGCGCCGTCAGTGGCGGCGAAGATGGCGACCCCGGCGAGAAGGTACAGTCTTAAGCTTCGATGGCGTCGTGACATGTCCAACATGCTAGCAATCGCGCCGGGCGAATCCAAGATGGGCGGCGCCCGGGCATTGGGCGCCGCGAAGGCGAAAAATCCGCTCACGGCGCTTCCTGAATTGACCGATAAGAGAGTCACAGGCCGTGCAGGCAGACGGATCTGCGAATCGTGAGTTGATGGGTGTGTAGCAGACAATCGGGTCAAGGCGGACCCGTGCCTCTGGACAGGACTGTGTCCGATCCCAGCCCTGCTGCCCATTGATAGGACGGTTGGCGGCCCTGATTCTTTGCAATCATTGCATCGCAATAGCCGCGTCGGATGGATCCGATGCGGCTTTTTGCGTTTGGCCGGTTTGTGACGCAGAATGCGATTCGAACCCGCACAGGACGGAGCCTGAACAGTGAAAGCCCTTCGATTCCAGGACGGCAAGCCACGCGTCGCCGACATCCCCATTCCGACGCCTCCCGAAAAGGAAGTCCTGATCCGCGTGAAGCTCGCCGGCGTTTGCGCGACGGACCTGGAAATCGTTCGCGGCTACGCCGGCTTTGAAGGGACGCTCGGCCACGAGTTTGTCGGCGTCGTCGAGCAGGGCCCAGCCGAGCTGAAGGGCAAACGGGTCGTCGGCGAAATCAACTGTGTCTGCGGCAAGTGCGACATGTGCACGAGCGGGCTGTCGAACCACTGTCGCCGACGATCGGTCCTCGGGATCGTTCAGCGCGACGGGGCCTTCGCCGAGTACGTTTCGCTTCCGGCGCGGAACTGCCTGATGGTTCCGGATTCCATCAGCGACGAGCAGGCGGTCTTTGTCGAGCCATTGGCGGCGGCGCTTCAGGTGACGCAGCAGGTTCAGATCGAACCCCGCATGCAGGTCGCTGTCCTCGGGACGGGTCGGCTCGGACTGCTCGTCGCGCAGGTACTGGCCAAACGGAAGTGCTCGCTGACGGCCATCGGCCGCAACGCGAACACGATGCGGTTCCTGGATCGGAAGGGCGTGCGCACGAGCGCGCTGGACGCCGTGAAGTCGCGCGAGACGTTCGACGTCGTCGTCGATTGCACGGGCTCGCCCGAGGGGCTGCCGATCGCGCTTCAACTGGTCCGGCCGCGGGGCGTGATCGTGATGAAGACGACCTGCCAGGCGGATCATGGCGTGGACCTGACGGCGCTCGTCGTGAACGAAGTGACGCTGCTCGGCAGTCGCTGCGGTCCATTCGGCGAGGCGCTGAGCTGGCTCGCGAGGAAGGACGTCGATGTCACGGAGATGGTGACAAGTCGGATGAAGCTGTCGGATGGTGTCGCGGCGCTGGAGCGGGCGGCGCAGACCGATCAGATCAAGGTGTTGCTCGAGGTCTGACGGATTCGTCCGATCGTCGATTGAGGGGAGAGTCTTGGCATCCAGCGTTCAACAAGTGTCGATGATCGAACATGTCATGGATGACACGCGTCTGTTTCAGTTCGAGGCGCTTCGCGCGATCGATGGGTTTCAGCACGTCGTGACGTCCAGACCCTGGAACATGGCGACGCATTGTGGTCCCGATACGGACAAGACCCTTGAGCGACGTCGCCGCGTGTGCGAATGGGCGGAGGCGCCGTTCGATCGGCTCGTTGCGGCGGACCAGATTCACAGCCCGCACGTGATCCGCGTGACTTCCGGCGACGCCGGGCGGGGGCGTGACGGTCGGCAGACGGCGCTGCGATTCGTGGATGGACTTGTCTGCGACGAACCGAATCTGCCCCTGATGCAGTTCAGCGCGGATTGTCCGCTGGTGTTGCTGGTCGAGCCTGGGCGACGGATTGTCGGGACGGCGCACGCGAGCTGGCGAGGGAGCGTGGCGGGCATCACGACGGAGCTTGTTCGGCAGATGCGGGTGGAATTCAATGTCGATCCATCGCGACTCGTTGCGGCGATCTGCCCCTGCGCGGGACCGGGCGAGTATGAAGTCGGCGAGGAGGTTCGGCGGATCGCGATCGCACGGCTGGGCGCCGACGTGGATCGATTCTTCCCGAATGTGGGGGGGCGGCTGCACTTCGACATGCGCGGAGCGAACGTCGCGCAGCTCGAGGCGGCGGGCGTTCCGTCGGATCGGATCCACGTCGCGGCGGCGTCGACGATCGCGGACGAACGATTTTTTTCCTATCGACGAGAGGGCGCGGATACGGGCAGATTCGCGGTTATCGCAGGGTTCATTGCGTGAGGTACGGCGACGGCGCCAGAAAAAAATTGCTGATCCAACCCGATGGTTGGCGCGCAAAGCGGCGTTGGCAGCATGGCTGTCCCGAGTGTTATGGGCGCCTCGTGGCGTAACTTAGGTGAAAATCCTGATTCCGATAGCGCATACGCGGCAAACTCACACGCCGCGCGGACCGATATGAGGGCCGGAGGATTGCGCAATGGCCAAAGAGACGGCTGTCGTCCTGTGTTCGGGTGGATTGAACAGCGCCGTGGCGGCGAAGGTGGCCGCGGCGGAGCACACGATTGCGCTGTTGTACGTTCGGTTTCCGCATCGATCCTCCGGTCGGGAAGAGGCGTGTTTCAAGCGCCTCGTAGAGTCGCTGAATCCCGAAAAACACCTGACGATCGACATGCAGCACTTCGCACAGATCGGCGGCAACGCCCGCATCTCAAAGAAGCTGCAGATCGAAGACGCCATGGCGATCGGTGAGAGCGGGGCCCACACGTATATCCCCGGCCTGATCGGAACCCTCATCGGCGCCGCCTTCACGTGGGCGGATGTGATCCGGGCGACGCGCATCGTCATCGGTGTGACGGAGGAGCTTGGACCGCCGGCGCCGAGGCTGGCGACGATTTATCCGGATCATTCGCGCGAGTTTCTCGAGATCACGAAGCAGGCGTATGAAGCGGCGTCGCCGAATCGACGCGTGACGCTGGATCTGCCGCTGATTGACCTGAGGCGCGCCGAGATCATCAAGCTCGGACTCCGTATGTGCACGCCGTTTGCGGATACCTGGTCCTGTCTTTCGTCGAATGAGGACGCCTGCGGGGCGTGCATCGGTTGTGCGACGCGCAATCGCGGATTCGCCGAGGCGGGCGTTCCCGATCCACTCTTCTGCGAAGCTGTCACGCATTAACGAACTGGTGGGGGTCCACCACTTCAGTAGCGGGGTCGCGATGATCGCGTTGCGCGGCGACGTCGTATCATTCGTTTGTCGTTCGAACGCTCCGGTTTCGTATCGTCGCGCCCCCACCCTTGAAAGGGTGGGCCACCCGTCGCGACGATGGCGTTGCGCGGCGACGTCGTATCATTCGTTTGTCGTTCGAACGCTCCGATTTCGTATCGTCGCGCCCCCACCCTTGAAAGGGTGGGCCACCCGTCGGTGGGGCACTCGTTGCGCGCGATTGTTGTCAGCTTTTCCGGAGTCAATCGGTAGAATGGCGCCATGGACACGTTCCTGATCGCCATTGGAAGTCTCGTTCTCTACCTCATCGCGTATCACACCTATGGTCGATGGCTTGCGCGGAAACTGTTCAGGCTGGATCCGGCGGCGGTCACACCGAGTCGGGAACTGGCCGACGGACATGACTACGTACCGACGAAGAAAGAGATCATCTTCGGCCATCACTTCACGAGCATTGCCGGGACGGGACCCATCGTCGGGCCGGCGCTGGCGGTCATCTGGGGCTGGCTGCCGGCGCTGTTGTGGGTGCTGTTCGGCTGCATCTTCATCGGGGCGGTGCACGACATCGGCTCGCTCGTTGTGTCCATTCGCAATCGCGGGCAGACGATCGGCGAAGTCGCGGGGCGATTGATCAATCCGCGTGTGAAGACGCTCTTTCTGATTGTCCTGTTTCTGGCGCTGACGATCGTGCTCGCTATTTTTGGTCTCGTGATCGCGTCGATCTTTAAGATGTACCCGGCGAGTGTGCTGAGCGTGTGGATCGAGATACCGATCGCGCTGGTTGTGGGCTGGTGGGTCTACAAGCGGGGGGAGGCGGCGCACTGGCCGGCGGCGATCGCCGTGTTCCTGATGATGGGCGCCATCGCTCTGGCGGTCTATGTGCCCGCGTTTCAGTTCGAGATTCCTGATGTGTCGATCGCGGGGCTGACGATCACACCGGTCGTTGTCTGGACGCTCATACTCTTCGTCTATTGCTATATCGCCTCGACGATGCCCGTTTGGAAGTTGTTGCAGCCAAGGGACTACATCAACAGCCATCAGCTCGTGTTGTGCCTGGCGCTTGTTGTGCTGGGGATCGGGGCGGCCACGTTTTTCCACGAGGGCGGGGCGCCGATCGTGGCGCCGGCGGTGCAGGCGCATCCGAAGGGTGCGCCGCCGATCCTGCCATTTCTCTTCGTGACGATCGCATGCGGCGCGATCAGCGGGTTTCATTGTCTCGTCGCCAGCGGCACAACGAGCAAGCAGATCGCCAGCGAGCCGGACGCGCAGTTCGTCGGGTATGGGGCGATGCTGACGGAAGGGTTTCTGGCGGTGCTGGTGATCCTGGCGTGTTGTGCGGGGTTGGGGCTGGGGACGCGAATTCCGATGGTGGCGAGCGCCTGGCCAAACTTCCTTCCGCCTGTTTCAACAAGTCCAGCGCCCGCCATGACAGGTCTCAGGGGAGACCTGAGCGACTACACGGACGGCGGCGTTCGTTCAGTTGGTGGCACGAAGGACGCCAACGGAGAGCTTCACGAGTTGACGTTGCAGCTCGGCGCTTCGAGCGACTGGCTTCGAGAGAACTCAACGCCCGGCGAAACATGGCATTTCAACTTTCCGGTTCGCAAGCTAGCGCGAGGAGAGTCGGAACAACTTGAGAACGGCGCCATCCTCTTTGATTCTAATGGCGACGTCATTGTGTCCGGCGTCGCCGCATGGGCTGGCCGCTACAGCTCCTGGTCCGCCAGCAGCGGTCTCGCTCCCAAAGTTGGCGCGTTCGCCGATGGCGCCGGCAATTTTGTTTCGAGCCTCGGCATACCGCGGCCGGTCGCCGTCGCGATCATGGCGGTGCTCGTCGCCTCCTTCGCCGCGACGACGCTGGATACAGCGACGCGTCTGCAGCGTTACGTCGTGCAGGAACTCGCGACGACGTATCGCGTCAGGCCGCTGATGGGCAAGCATGGGGCGACGGCGTTCGCGCTCGGCGTGGCCGCCATTGTCGCGGCGACGCCACCTCCGGGGCAGACGTGGGCGGCGGGAATGGGCAAGGGCGGTCTGACGCTCTGGCCGCTCTTCGGCGCGACGAATCAGTTGCTCGCGGGCCTGGCGTTCATGGTGATCGCATTCTACCTCGCGCGGCGCAAGCTGCCGACGTGGTTCATCATCCTGCCGGCGATTCTGATGCTGGGCGTGCCGTTGTGGGCGATGCTGTATCAGCTCGGCGTCGGCAACGAGGGCGGCTGGTGGCAGAAGGGGGAATGGCGGCTTGTTGTGTTCGGCGTCGTGATCATTGCGCTGCAGGTTTGGATGGTGGCGGAAGGCCTGAAGCTGTGGCCGCGCGTGAAGGGGGTGCTGGAGGTGGATGCGCCCGCGAGATCGCGCGGGTTTCCGGTGGTGGTGGATGAATGATGCGTGGCGATGATCGCATTGCGCGACGCCGTTGTATTGTTCGTGTATCGTTTGGACGTTCCGGTTTCGTATCGTCGCGCCCCCACCCTTGAAAGAGTGGGCCACCCGTCGTGGGCCGCTCGTCGGATCACCAAATCGCAAATCACCAAATCACCAAATATCAAGCGACTTCGACGTATTTGCGGATGCGGCTCATGAGTTCCTCGGGCGTCTGGGGTTTGCCGAGGTCGAAGGGGAGGAAGGTTCCGTGGTTGTGGCTGCTGTCGATGATGATGAGTCGATCGTGGTAGAGTCCCGAACCGAGTTCCTGCGGCTGATGGCCGGTGATCATGACATCGACATCCAGGGCTTCGGCGAGGCGCTGGATATGGTCGGGCGTATGACGGCGACCCCAGACGAGCAGAAACGCCGAACGGCTGTCGGCGATCTCGGCGGGCGTCATTGGCTTGTCGAAGATCGTCGGGTCGAACTGATCCATGTTGTGGATGTCGGGCAGTGAGTGCGACAGCCAGACGCGGTTCTGTGTTCGAATCGCCAGCGGGAACGACGCGATGAATTCGTTCATGGCGCCCAGGACATCTTCGCCGCGGCGATCGCCGTAGGTCTTTCGAACGGCGGCGTTGTAGTCGTCGATGACGATGCGGCCGTTCTTGGCGATCGTGTAGCCCGTGAACTGGGCGAGTTCGTGGTTGGACTGCAGAAAGTGGACCTGGTCGGGGAACTCGCACTTGTAGGCGGCGGCCATGACGAGCAGCAGATGGCTGTCATCGATATCGCCCGGGACCTGGATGTCCTTGTGGACCATCTCGTGGAGGACGACGTGGCGGGCCGGGGCCCGGTCGAGCATGGCGTACTTCTGGAGCTTTTCGTAGTTGCGGAAGTGACCGTGGAGATCGCCCGTCATCACGATCTGGCCGAAGCCGGGCATCTGGAGCATCGAACCGACGCGATAGGGATCGTTCCAGTTCAGTTCGGCCGCATTTCGCAGGACATCAATGGCGTCCTCGGCTGCGGGTTGCGTCGGGGCGAACAACGTCAACGTAATTCTCCAAGGTCGGGATCGGTCTCTGATTCCGTTTCGTGCGTGAATTCGTCGAAGGCGGAGTAGTCGTAGCGGTCGACGGCCTCCGCGAGGTCATCCATATCGACGGAATCCTGGCCACCGGACAGCTCGGCCTCGTCATGCGGGGCGACGTCGATCGTCAGATCATGGCCCTCGTCCAGGCGCGTATGCACGACGGCCTGGGCGACTTCGAGCCGATGCATGACTTCGATCATGTCCTTGGGGCGGCGATAGGGCTCGTATTCGCAGCACTCCATCACGAGGCGCGACAGAACGCTCGGGATTTCGGGATTGATGCTCGACGGCGTCGGGATCTCCGTCTGGTCGGGCACATCCTGCCGTTTGCCGGATTTTGTGATGACTGTCGGGTAGGTGCGACCGGTCAGGGCCCAGTAGAGCGTGGCGCCGAGGTTGAAGACATCCGTCGGCTTACCGAGGGGCCGTCGATTGACCTGTTCGGGGGCGATGTAGTCGGGGGTTCCCTGGATGCGGGGTTTGCGGAATCCGATCTCGCAGGCCTGGCCGAAGTCGATGATTTTCACGCCGCCCGTGACGCGCAGCAGAATGTTGTTCGGCTTGATGTCCGTGTGCAGGTAGCCGCGATCGTGCATGTGGTGGAGACCGTCGGCGACCTGGAGGAAGATCTCGAGCGTCTTGTCGATGCGATTGGGTCGAGCGCGGTCCATGCCGACGCCATCGACGTATTCCATGATCGTCTGGGTCTCGTTGAGCTTGAGCATCTTCCGGATGCGGCGGAGCTCATGGGAGACGCGGAGGAAAGGGTGGTCGAAGCGGACGGAAATCTCGTGTTCGTTGATCGCCTGATCGAGGAAGCGCGTGTCTTCGTGGGTGTCGCGCGTAACGCGTTTCAGGGCAAAGACTTCACCGGTCTCGGGGTGCACAACCTGAAAGACGTGCGAACGCGCACCGTCCCCGAGTTTCTTGATGATGTTGTATCCGGCAACGAAATCGGCCACGTCGTCGCTTCTCTCTCTTCCAGGCGGCGGCGCTCCGCTCCGGCGGCGCCATGTAACTGTCTGCTATTCAGGATATTACGGCTGCGAACCGCGAGCGTTTCCGAGGGCGGGACGGCCGGATAGCTGATTGTATCCTACTCGGAACGCCGGATCTTAAAAACGGGCCGGGAATGGGTTTTTTGGCGCATTTGGCGGATATCGGGACGCGTGGCGTCGCTCCCGGCGGATTGTCGAGCGTCATCGCGAGCGTCGGCGTCCGAGCGCCGGGGGAGCGTGATCCGGCGTGACGGGCGGGGGACCGCGGAATCGCCAGCGAGCCATGGTGGATTCCGGGAGTCAAGCGTCCCAAAACGCGCGGCGGGCGTGCGTTCGTCGAATCGAGGCCGTGGCGCGGGGCGCGCGGCTGCGGCAGTACTGATACGCCCGGGGCGTCGCCGCTCGGATCCGACCCGCAACCGACTGCCGTGGCAATGTCACTGACCGCGTGATTGTCGGACGTTGATTCGTCGCAACGCCGCGATGCGGGCAATTCCTGCAGCGTGTCCATTCCGGAAATCATAAGTAGACCCCGTGTTGAATCTTGCCGACTTGGACGAACGTGAGGAGCCGGAATGTTCCTTCCTCGCAGCGCCAGGTCGCGCTTTATCCGCAACGCGGTGATGGATCGCCGCAACGCGTGATAACACGACGGGGCGCGGACAACGGTACCGAAGTTCGAGTCGGATCTGTGCACACTCCCGCCAGTCGGGGGAATGGTCCGGCGAGGGCGTCCCAACAAGGGTTTGTCCATGTCGATTCAAAGCGACGCGCGTCTAAATGTTTCCACACATTCTGTCAGGGGGGCCGAAGGCACGATGTTCCGCTCCGCATCCGCATCACGATCGGTATTCGTTCGCGCAACGACTGCGCGTCGATGGTTTGTTCTCGCCGGCGCCACGTTGATGGCGGCGACGCTGCTGCATGCGTCTCGCGCCGAGGCGGCGCCTGTGCACGGCAAGGTGTATGAACTGCGCCAGCCGAACGGCGACACGACGCCGTATCGCGTCTGGGGTGACGAGTTCTACCAGATCGTCGAGACGCTGGATGGGTACACCGTCATCCGCGATCCGGACACGGAAGTGATCTGCTACGCGGACGTGTCAGCGGACGGATGGGAATTCGTGTCGACCGGCGTGCGTGTCGGAACCGCGGATCCGGCGTCGCTTGGGCTGGCGCCCGGGATGCGGATCACGTACGCGTCAGAGCGGGCGAAGCGAATGGCGGGGCGAGCGCGTTTCGCGGCCGGTGTCGCGCAGACACGCTCCGGGCTGAATCTGGCGCCCGGCGAACCGATGCCGGCGCCGCCGACGACCGGCAGCGTCCTCGGTATCACGCTGGTCGTGGATTTCTCGGATGAGGTCGGAACCGTCGCGGTCTCCGAAATCGACAATTTCCTGAACCAGAGCAGCTACTCCGGCAACGGCAACAACGGATCGGTCGCGGACTACTTTTTTGACGTCTCTGACGGCAACCTGGATTACACGAACAACGTCCCGGCCTTTTACATTCGGGTCCCGAATCCGAAGTCGTATTACGACACCAACGCGGCGGCCGGCGCCACGGCTCGAGAACTCGTGGTCGACGCCCTGCAGGTCCTCGACGGCATGGGGCATGACTTCTCGCAGTACGACGCCAACGCCGACGGGGAAATTGACGCAATCAACGTCTTCTACGCGGGTACTCCCTCGTGGGGCTTCGCGAAGGGTCTCTGGCCGCACCAGTGGACACTGCTGGACGCCATGAGCTTTCCGGAATACGGATTCACGGCCGACGGCGTGGACGCGATCGCCTACCAGGTCACGAACATCGGCTCGTCACTGACGATGGGCACGTTCTGCCACGAGAGCGGCCATCTGCTGATGGGCTGGCCGGATCTTTACGACTCGGACCAGACGTCGTCGGGTGTTGGTGATTTTGACCTGATGGGAACGCTGGCTTCGTCCGCGTTCGACACGAATCCGCCGGAGCCCGGCGCCTACCTCAAGGACCTTGCGGGCTGGGCGAACGTGACGGAGCTCTCGTCGCCGGCGACAGGGCTGTCGCTCGTTGCGGGGACGAACACGTTCTACAAGTTCACGAACCCGATGAACTCGAACGAGTTCTTCATCCTCGAGAACCGACAACAGTCGGGTCGAGACGCGAGTCTCCCGGACGCGGGCATCGCCATCTGGCACATCGACCTTGGCGTCAGCGACAACAACGACGAGGATCGAACGTTTGCGATGCACTACCAGGCGTCGCTCGAGCAGGCGGACGGACAGTTCCATCTAGAAGACAGCAGCAATCCCGCGAACCAGTACGGCGACGCGAATGACCTGTACAACGCCGCGGGTGTGACGAGCTTCGACGGGGCGACGACGCCGGACTCGGACTGGTGGGATGGTACCGGCTCGAACCTGGCCATCAGCAATATCAGCGCCAGCGGCGCATCGATGACCTTTGACTTCGACGATGGTTCGGGAACCCCCGTCGAACTCGAAGTTGAGACAATCAGCACCAAGCAGGCCGGCGTCGGCTTCAGCGTCGTGGTCAACGCGCTGGACGTCTTCGGCGATCCGGGAACTGTCTCCTCCGACACGCGCGTCACGCTGACACGCAAGACGGGAACCGGCACGCTCGGCGGTACACTCTTCGCGACGATCGCGTCGGGCTCCAGCAGCGCCACGATCTCCGGCGTCACGTATGACACGGTCGAGACGGGCGTCGTCCTAACGGCGACCGCCTCGGGCGGCGATACGCTCACGGCCGCGGATTCGAACGCCTTCAATGTCTCGCAGGGACCGCCGTCGGTGGTCACTGTCGACACGATTGCGAATCAGACCGCGGATTCGGCGTTCGACGTCACAGTCAACGTCGAAGACAGTCTCGGCAACGCGACAGGTGTCACGGCGATCACGCTGATCACGCTGTCGCGCAACACGGGAACGGGATCGCTGACGGGTACGATCACCGGCGTTCTGAACACCAGTGAAAGCACGGTCACGATCTCCGGCGTTCGATACGACACGGCGGAAACGGGCGTCAAGTTCAACGCGACGCCGTCGGGCCCCGGCGGCGGTTCCCTGTCGGCGGGCGTCTCGAACACGTTTGACGTCGTGGCGGGCAGCGGATCGGAACTGAGTATCGCGACGATCTCGTCGCCGCAGATCGCGAATGGTCCCTTCGACGTCGGCGTTTCCGTCGTCGACTCCGTCGGCAACCCGACGACTGTCGGCGCCGACACGCTCGTGACACTGAGCGTCGCGTCGGGAACTGGGACCGTGGGCGGTGTCATCAGCGGAACGATTTCGAGCGGCATGGGCTCGTTCACGATTTCCGGTGTGACTTACAGCCAGACGGGCAGCAATGTGCGTCTTCGCGCGACGGCGGCGGGGCTGCTGTCGGCGACTTCCAACACCTTCAATGTGGGCGTCGGCACGGCGAGTCGGCTGGTCGTTGGATCGATCGGCGCTCAGCAGTCGGGCGAGACGTTCAGCGTTGGCGTGTCGACCACGGACGCCTACGGCAACACATCGGCGGTATCCGGCGATACGCTCATCACGCTGACGCGATCGGCCGGCACGGGCAGTCTGGGCGGCACGACGACGGGCACGCTCAGCAACGGGTCGAGTTCGTTCACGATCAGCGGCGTCACGTATGACACGGCCGAAAGCGGCGTCATGGTACGGGCTTCGGGTTCGGGTCTGACGAGTGGTGATTCCAGCGCGTTCACTGTCTCCGCAGGTCCCGCCGATCGCCTGGCGATGGCGACACTCGCGACGCAGGGCGTCGATGTGCCGTTCTCCGTGACGATCACATCGCGCGATCAGTTCGGACAGCTTTCACCAGTTACGAGCAACACCACGATTACACTGACGAAGAAGTCGGGCAGCTCCGCGACGGGCACGGTCAGCGGCAGCCTGACGGGCGTGATCGGCTCGGGTTCGAGCAGCGTCACGATCTCCGGCGTTCTCTGGGATACCGCCGAGACGGGAATCGTTCTGACGGCGACAGCCAGCGGCGGCGACACGCTGACGGCGGTTGATTCGAGTTCGTTTGCGGCGGAAGTGCGAAACGCCGCCAAGCTGGGTTTTGCGACGATCGCTGATCACGCCGGCGGTACGCCGTTCGACGTGACTGTCAACATTCTCGACAGCATGGACGCGGCGGCGGCCGTGTCGCAGGACACGTTCATCAGTGTCACGCTGAAAACGGGAACCGGAAGCCTTTACGGCACGCTTTCCGGCACGATTGCGGCGGGCGAGCAGCAGATCGTCTTCTCCGACATCGACTACGACACGGCGGAGAGCGGCGTCGTTCTCCGGGCGACGGCGAGCGGCGGTGATACGCTGACGGCCGTGGACTCCAACGCGTTCGCCATCACGGCGGGCCCCGCGCAGATTCTCTCCCCGGTGGATGGATCGACGCTGACGAGCACGAGCGTCACGTTCCAGTGGAATACGGGCGCCGAGGTCACGCAGTATCGACTGTGGGTGGGAACGGTCCCGCTGAACGCCTCGACGGACGCGAACATCTTCAGGTCAACGGCGATTACGGACACGTCCTACACGGTCTCGGGCATTCCGTCGGACGGCAGCACCATTTACGTCAAGCTTCATTCCTACATCAACAGCGTCTTCCAGGCGACGAGCTTCACGTTTACGGCGCCGTCGGCGGGTGTGGCGACGCATCTGGGCGTCAGCGCGATTTCGACGCAGACGGCCGGCACACCTTTCACGGTCAGCGTCAACACCAGGGACGCGCTGGGTTCCTCCGCCAACGTGACGCAGAACACACGCGTGACGCTCAGCCTGCAGACGGGAACCGGTACGCTGTCGGGCACACTGACGGGAACGATCCCGAGCGGCATGAGCAGCGTCAGCATCAGCGGCGTTTCGTACAACAAGGCGGAAACCGGCGTCAAGCTTCAGGCGACGCGCACGTCGGGTGACACGCTCGTGGCGGCAACGTCGTCGGGCTTCACAGTCAATGGCGGCGCTGCGAACAAGCTGTCGGTTGCAACAGTTGCGGACCAGGGGACGGGCGTCGGGTATGACGTGACAGTCAATATCCTGGATTCGAGCAACAACGCCTCCGTGGCGACGCAGAGCACAACGATCACGCTGACGAAGAAATCCGGAAACAGCGCCTCGGGCACGCTCTCGGGCGTTCGCACGGGCGTGATCGCTCCGGGCGACGGATCTGTCACGATCAGCGGCGTTACCTGGACCATGGATGCGACGGGCGCTCAGATCACGGCGACGCCCACGGCCGGCATGACGGGCCTGACGGTCGCCGACTCGAACACGTTCAACGTTGCGACGCGCACACCGACGAAACTGATCATCACGACGATTCCGAATCAGGGCAGAAGCCTTCCGTTCGACGTGACAGTGACGGCGGCGGACGGTTCGGACAATCCGGCAAACGTCACGAGCGCCACGCAGGTGACGCTGGCGCTGAACACGGGCAATGGAAACCTCGGCGGCGTGCTGACGGGGACGATTGCGAACGGCGAAACGAGCGTCACAATCAGTGGCGTCACATACGACGCTTATGAGAGCGCCATCGCGATCGAGGCCGCTCCGACGACCGGCATGACCGGCCTGACGGATGGCGTGTCCAACACGTTCAACGTCACGACGGCGAAGGCGGAGTTCACATGTCCGGCCGCCGACGGCGATACCCTGACGGGCTCCTCCTACACGTTTGTGTGGAACACGGGCGCCGGCGCCACTCAGTATCGACTGTGGGTGGGCTCGGGTCCCATGACGGTCTCGACAGACGCGGACATCTATCGATCGCTCGCGTTGACGGCGACGTCGCAGGCCGTGTCGGGGCTTCCGACGGACGGTTCGAGCGTCTATGTGCGACTCTGGTCCTACATCAACAGCGCCTGGCAGTCCGCGGACTACACGTTTGTGGCGGCTTCGGCGGGAACGGCGACGCATCTCCAGCTCGGAACGATCGCCACGCAGACGGCGGGGACGAACTTCTCGATCGGCCTGACGTCGGTCGACGCCCTCGGCGATCCGGCGGCGGTGACGCAGGATACGAAGATCGCGCTGAGCGTCCAGACGGGAACGGGTTCGATCGGCGGCACGACCTACGGCACGATTCCGAACGGGTCGAGCACGTTCACGATTTCGGGCGTCACATACGACAAGGCGGAGACAGGCGTTGTGATTCGCGGCACGAGCGTCGCGGGTGACACGCTGATCGCCGACGATTCCAACACGTTCACAGTCAATGGCGGCGTGGCGAGCAAGCTCTCGATCGCGACGCTCAGCAACCAGGGGACCGGCGTCGGCTTCAACGTCACGATCAACATTCTCGACGCGAACGACAACACGGCCGTGGCGACACAGTCCACGACCATCACGCTGACGAAGAAGTCGGGCAGTTCCGCAACGGGTACGGTGACGGGCGTGATGACGGGTGTCGTTGATCCGGGCGGCAGCAGCGTCACGATCAGCGGTGTGAAGTGGTCGCTGGATGCGACGGGCGCCGAGATCACGGCGACGCCGACGGCCGGCATGACGGGCCTGACGCCCGCCGATTCCAACGCGTTCAACGTGGCCACGCGAACACCGACGAAGCTCGCCTTCACAACGATCGCGAGCCAGGGAACGAATCTCGCGTTCGACGTGACAGTGCAGGCGCTGGACAGCTCTGACCAGCCGGCGAACGTCACGTCGGCAACGAAGGTCACGCTGGCGCGCGGCGCCGGCACGGGCACGCTCGGTGGTGTGCTGACCGGCACGATCGCAAACGGCACGAGCGAGATCACGATCTCCGGCGTGACGTACAACAAGACGGAAAACAGTGTCACGCTGACGGCGACGCCGACGACGGGCATGACGGGGCTGACGGTCGGCACGTCGAACGCGTTCAATGTCGGCGCAAAGAAGGCGGAACTCACGAGTCCGGCGGCCGACGGCGACACGCTGACGGGCGCCGCCTACACCTTCGTGTGGAACACGGGCTCGGGTGTGACGCAGTATCGACTGTGGGTCGGTTCGGGACCGATGACTGTCGGAACGGATGCGGACCTCTACAAATCGACGCCGTTGACCACGACGTCGCAGGCCGTGAGCGGTCTGCCGACAGACGGCTCGACGGTTTACGTGCGGCTCTGGTCCTACATCAACAGCGTCTGGCAGTCCTCGGATTACACATTCGTGGCGGCCTCGGCGGGTGTGGCGACGCACATTGAGCTGTCCACGATTGCGACACAGGTCGCGGGAACGTTGTTCTCCATCGGTGTGACGTCGACGGACGCCCTGGGCGATCCGGTTGCGGTCACGCAGGACACGAAAGTCGCGTTGAGTGTTCAGACGGGGACGGGCAGTCTCGGCGGCACGACCTACGGAACGATTACGAACGGAACGAGTTCGTACACGATTACGGGCGTGACCTACAGCAAGGCCGAAAGCGGCGTTGTGATCCGCGGCACGAGTGTCGCGGGTGACGCGCTCGTCGCGGTCAACTCGAACGCCTTTACGGTCAACGGCGGCGCGGCGAACAAGCTCTCGATCGACACGATCAGCGATCAGGGAACGGGCGTCGGGTTCGACGTGACGGTGAACATCCTCGACTCGAGCGACAATCCCGCCGTCGCAACGCAGACGACGACGATCACGCTGACGAAGAAGTCGGGCAATTCGGCGTCGGGTACGGCGTCCGGTGTCCGGACGGGCGTCATCAATCCGGGCGCCGGCTCGGTCACGATCAGCGGTGTCACGTGGACGACGGCTGCGACGGCCGCCGAGATCACGGCGACGCCGACCTCGGGCATGACGGGCCTGACGGTCGCGGATTCCAACACGTTCAACGTCACCACGCGGACGCCGACGAAGCTCTCGATCACGACGATCGCGAGCCAGGGGACCAATCTCCCGTTCGACGTCGTCGTTCAGGTTCTCGACAGTTCGGATCAGCCGGCGAACGTCACGACGGATACCCTCGTGACGCTGGCGCTGAGCTCCGGCACGGGCACGCTGGGCGGTGTTCTGACGGGGACAGTCACGAACGGCACGAGCGAAGTGACGATTTCGGGCGTGACCTACAACAAGACGGAAAACAGCATCGTCCTCGGCTGTACGGCGACGACGGGCATGACGGGGCTTTCGGCGGCGGCGTCCAACGCGTTCAATGTCGGTAACGCCAAGGCGTCGATGACGACGCCCGCGGCCGACGGCGACACGCTGACGGGCACGTCCTACACGTTCGTGTGGAACGCCGGTTCCGGTGTCACGCAGTATCGGCTCTGGGTCGCCTCGGTACCCATCACGGGGCCGGACGACGCCGACATTCTCAAGTCGACGGCGATCACGGGCACGTCCTACAACGTGACGGGGCTCCCGAGTGACGGCAGCAGCGTTTACGTGCGACTGTACTCCTACATCAACAGTGTGTGGCAGTACAACTCTTACACGTACGTCGGCGCCTCGGCGGGCGTCGCCACGCACATGGCGATTCCGACGATCGGTACGCAGACGGCGGGGGCGACCTTCAGCGTCGGCGTGAATGTCGTGGACGCGCTGGGCGATCCGGCAACGGTCTCTCAGGACACAGGTGTCGCGCTGAGCCTGCAGTCGGGTACCGGCACGCTGAGCGGAACGACGACCGGCACGATTTCCAGCGGCGCGTCAAGCTTCACGATCAGCGGTGTCTCCTACGACACGGCGGAGAGCGGTGTCACGCTTCGCGCGACGACGGTCGCCGGCGACTCACTTGTCGCCGTGAACTCCAACGCGTTCACAGTGTCGGGCGGCGCCGCGATGAAGCTCGGAGTTGACACGGTTGCGGACCAGGGCACCAACGTCAGCTTCGATGTTGTCGTGAACGTCCTTGACGCCAATGACAATCCGGCGGTCGCGACACAGACGTCAACCATCACACTGACGAAGAAGAGCGGCAGCTCGGCGTCGGGTACGGCGACGGGCGTGACGACAGGTGTCATTCAGGCCGGTGAAAACACGGTCACGATTTCCGGCGTCAAGTGGAGCGCCGCCGATACGGGCGTCGTTCTGACGGCGACGGTGACGGCCGGCCAGACGACGCTGACGGTCGCGGATTCCAACAGCTTCAACGTGTCGACACGAACGCCGGCGAAACTGGCGATCGACACGATCGGGGCCCAGGGCAAGGATCAGCCGTTCGACGTGACTGTCAACGTGCAGGACAGCGGCAGTCAGGTCGCGAACTGTACGCAGCTGACAACGATCACGCTGAGCGTGAAGACAGGCACGGGCGCCATCAGCGGTGTCGTGACAGGAACCATCGCGACGGGTGCGAATACCGTCACGATCTCCGGTGTCATGTACGACACGCTCGAGTCGGGCGTGGTTCTGACGGCGACGGCGTCCAGCGGCGACAGTCTCACGGCGGCCGATTCCAATGCGTTCAACGTCGCGAAGTCGGCGGCTTCGATGACGAATCCGGCGGCGGACGGCGATACGCTGACGAGTGATACCGTCACGTTCACGTGGTCAACGGGCTATGGCGTCACGCAGTACCGCCTGTGGGTGGGCACGGGCCCGATGTCGGTCCTGGCGGACGCGGACATCCTCGGCACCCTGGCGCTGACGGGCACGAGCCAGACGGTGTCGGGTCTGCCGATGGACGGCAGCGACGTTTATGTGCGGCTCTGGTCGTACATCGACGGCGCCTGGCAGTCGCGCGACTATACCTATGTCGCGGCGGAAGCGGGCCTGGCCACGAAGCTCACGGTCTCAACGATTTCCACGCAGCAGGCCGGCGTGCCGTTCAACGTTGTTGTCAACTCGATCGACGCGTTCGGAAGCGCGGCGAACGTGACCAGCGATACGTCGGTATCGCTGTCGCTCGCCACGGGGACGGGCAGTGTTGCGGGCACAATCACCGCAACGATCGTCAGCGGCTCCAGCAGCGCCACGATTTCGGGCGTCACCTATGACACGCTTGAGACGGGCGTTCAGCTTCGGGCGAACCGCGTATTGGGCGACGTCCTGACGGCCGGCGTGTCGAACGCGTTCAACGTGACGGCGGGATCGCCGGCGGCGCTCGCCTTCCAGACGATTCCGACACAGGGCGCCGGCGATTCGTTCAGCGTGACAGTCGAGGTGCAGGATTCGTATGGCAACATGACCAACGCCACAATGGACACGTTGATCACGATCACGAAGTCCCCGGCCTCATCCGCGTCGGGTACCCTCGCGGGCACGGTCACGGGAACAGTGACGAACGGATCCAGCAGCCTGGCGCTGAGCGGTCTGTCCTGGGACACGATCGAGACGGGTGTTTCGCTGCGGGCCACGGCCTCCGGCGGCAACACGCTGACGATGGCCGACTCGCCGACATTTACCGTCACGGCGGGTGGCCCGGCCAAGCTCTCGATTGCAACCATCACTGACAAGACGACCTCCTCGGTCTTCGCGGTTCGTGTGGATGTGCTGGACTCGCTGGACAACGCGACGTCCGCGACGCAGGACACGACGATCACGCTGACGAAGAAGTCCGGTCTGTCCACGACGGGTACGCTCGGCGGGACACGCATCGGCACGCTTGTCGGCGGTGCGACCGGCCTGACGATCAGCGGCAATACGTGGAATGCGGCGGACACCGGCGTCGTGCTGACGGCGACGGCGTCCAACGGCGACACTGTGACCGCGGGCGATTCGAACTCGTTCACTGTGACGGTCGGTTCGCCGGTCGACTTCACGCTCTCGACAGTGTCGGGCGTGAAGGCGGGTGTCGCGTTCAATGTCGCCGTGACGGCGATCGACCAGTACGGCAATCCCGCCATGGTCTCGGCGGATACGGGCGTGTCGATGACCCTGAAGAACGGCACGGGCACACTGGCCGGCGTCACGACGGGTACGATCCCGATGGGTTCGACGTCGTTCACGATCAGCGGCATGACGTACAACAAGAAGGAAAACAACGTTCGAATGACGGCGACGATCACGGGTGGAGACAACCTGGGCTCGCCGACGGACACGAACTTCTTCAACGTTGCCGCGGGACCCGCCGCGTCGCTCGGATTCCAGACGGTCGCGGCACAACGCGCCGGCGTGAATTTCGACGTCGTCGTGATTCCGAAGGACCAGTACGGCAACACAACATCCGTCACACTGGATACCGGCGTGACGTTGACGAAGAAGTCCGGCTCCAGCGCGTCGGGTACGCTCGGCGGAACCCTCGCCGGAACAATTGTCGGCGGGACCAGCGCCCTGACGATCAGCGGCGTCAACTGGAATTCGCTCGATACGGGCGTCATCCTGACGGCAACGCGTACGGGCGGTGACACGCTCACGGCCGGGAACTCCAACGCGTTCAACGTGACGGCGGGCCCGGCGGCGACGCTCGCCATGACGATTGCGGACCAGGCGGCGGGCGAAGGATTCAGTGTGACTGTCAATGCGACGGACACGCTCGGCAACGCCTCGGCCGTGACACAGGATGCTGTGATCACGCTGTCGAAGACGTCCGGCTCCGGCGCATCGGGAACGCTTGTCGGTGGGGCAGGTGGCCTGTCCGGGACGATTCTGTCGGGCCAGACGAGCGTTGTTCTGCCGAATCTCCAGTGGAACGTGAAGGAGACGGGTGTTCAGCTGACGGCGACGCGCAACAGCGGCGACTCGCTGACGGCCGGCATGTCCAACACCTTTACCGTGACGGAAGGTCCGGCCGCGAAGCTGGCGATCAAGACGCTCGCGGGGCAGACGGCGGGCACAGGCTTCGCAGTCGGCGTCCTCTCCCAGGATCAGTTCGGCAACGCGTCCGCCCTGTTGGTCGACACGCGTGTCACGATCAGTCGCGCCTCGGGTACCGGATCGGTCTTCGGAACTGTGACGACCACGTTTGGGGTTGGCACGACATCCTGCACCGTGTCCGGTGTCGCCTACACGGCGGCCGAGTCGGGCGTGTCGCTGAATGCGATCGCCTCGCTGGGTTTCCCGCTGACCACGGGCGTATCGAATACCTTCACCGTGTCGCCGGGTACCGTTGCGGCGATGACGATGGATACCGTGAGCACGCAGGCGGCGGGCGTTCCGTTTGATGTCGTCGTTCACGCGACGGACCAGTACGGCAACGTGACGAACGCCACAATGGATACCGGCGTCGCGCTGACACTCAACACGGGAACCGGCAGTCTGTCGGGGACCGTGTCGGGGACGATCGCGAACGGCACGGACAGCTTCACGATCTCGGGTGTGAAGTATGACACGGCGGAGAGTGGTATCGTGCTGACAGCGACGGCCTCCGGCGGAAACGCCCTGGGCACAGTCAGTTCGAACGCGTTCACGTGTGGCGGCGGCGCCGCATCGACGCTTGTCGTCGCGACGATCGCGGACCAGGGAATCGATCTCGGATTCGATGTGGTCGTGAGTGTCGAGGACGCCTTTGGCAATCCGACAACGACGACACTGGATACCGGCGTATCGCTGTCGAAGAAGTCGGGCATCTCGGCGACCGGCACGGCCTACGGCACACTGACCGGCACGATTCTCGCGGGGACGAGTTCGACGACAATCTCCGGCGTCTCGTGGGATACGGCCGAAGGCTCGATCCAGCTGACGGCGACGCGAACGGGTGGCGACAGCGTGTCGTCGGCCGATTCGAACACGTTTACCGTGTCGCTGCGACCTCCGGTGAAACTCGGCTTCGCGCCGGTCGGAACGCAGTACATCAACTATCCGTTTGATGTCGTTGTGGACGTTCTGGATACGAATGACAATCCGACAGTCGCAACACTCGACACGAGTGTCACGCTCAGCGTCCAGACGGGATCGGGCGCGTTGTCGGGTACGCTGACGGCGACCATTCCGGCCGGAAGCAACTCCTACACGTTCTCGAACGTGACACTGAACACGATCGAAAGCGGCGTTTCGCTCCGGGCGACGTGCAACAGCGGAAACAGCCTGACGGCGGGGACCTCCGATACGTTCAGTGTCGCGGCGGGTCTGAGGTCGTCGATGACCTTCCCGGTCAACAACGGGGATACGCTGAGCGGGGCGAGTGTCACGTTCCAGTGGACAACGCCGATCAACGGCACACAGCATCGCCTGTGGGTCGGCACGCAGCCGCTCAACTCCGCCTCGGACGCCAACATCTACCTCTCGGGTCCGTTGACGGGCACATCGCAGCTCGTGACGGGGATTCCGACGAACGGAAGCACGGTCTACGTCAAGATCCACACGTACATCAACTCCGTGTGGGAGGCGAACGCGTACACGTACACGGCCTCTGGCGCTGTCTCGGCGCCGCCGCCGCAGTCGGGTCCGCGAACGTCGCCGACGACGACATCGAACACGGGCGATAATCCGTCCGGCGCCGGCAATGACAGTGGCGCCAGTGGTGACGACGCGCCGTCGGGCGACACGACGCCTGACAGCACGCTTCAGTCCATCACGGGCGGCTTCTGTGGCATCGGCGCGTCGATGACCATGACGATGGGCGCTCTGGCGGTCTGCGGGCTCGGCCTGCGACGTCGTCGGCGAATCCATCGGCCTCGTCGCATGCGGACGTAACGCCCGAGCGTTATGGGCCTGATCCGGTTCTTTTCAGCCGCCTTCGCGAGAGCGAGGGCGGCTTTTTTTATTGGCGGCCCGCGCCAGGACCAGGTCGGGGACGCCATTATCGACGCCATCCATCGCCAGGGCGCCAACGGTTCCGGCCGCGGAATCGTAGGCTTGGACGGAGGACTCCGCGCCGGCGGGCGCAACGAGTGGAGTCCGGGGGGCGAGGCGTATGGAACAGGAAATCAACGAGCTGGTCGCGGTGCCGATCGGAACGGCGCGTGCGCTGGCGCGCAGCTCGGCGTCGAACGTTTCAATCTACCTGCCGGGCGACGGTGGCGCTCCGGTTCTCTATCGGGGCGAGAATGTCGGACTGCCGAATGTAAATTACCAGCGACTGCAGTCGAGCGGGCTCGAGCATCTTCTCGTGGACGCCGGCGAGCTGCGCCGCTGCGAACGCGCGCTGGAATCCGAACTGGCGGACATCCTTTTCGATCCGACGATCAACGCCAGCGAGAAAGCCGTGTGCGCCCAGCAGGTCGGGCTGAACGTGGCGCGTGACTTTCTGGCGTCGGGACGACCCGCCGAACAGATGGATCGGGCGACTGGCCTGATTGATTCGCTGATCGACGGCGTCCTGCGCGATCGGCAGGTGAGCGGAACGCTGCTCAACATGAGCGCGCATCATCAGTCGACGGCGAGTCACATGTTCGCCGTCGGCGCCCTGTCCGCGATGCTGGCGTATGAGATTCTCGGCGATCAGCCCGATCGGCTGCGATCGATCGCGCTGGCCGGCATGCTGCACGATCTCGGCAAGATCAGTCTGGGCGCCGAACTGCTCAGCAAGACAACGCCGCTGACGCCCGAGGAGATACTCCTCATCCGGCAGCATCCGATCGAGTCCGTGCGACTCATCGGCGACAGTTCCAGCGCTTCGCAGAGCGTGCGGCTCATGATTCTCCAGCACCACGAGCGTTTTGACGGTCGCGGTTACCCGCTGGGCCTGCGTGGCGACGAGGCCGACATCGGTTCGCGCATCATCGCCGTGACGGACGCGTTTCACGCGATGATCGGCAAACGCGACTATCGACACGAACTGGCGCCGGTCGAGGCCGTCGCCAAGATGCGGTTCCAGGCGGGATCGCAGTTCGACCCGGACGTGTTCGCCGCCTGGGAATCGTTGTTCCGGCGATCGATGGCGACGGGGGACAGCCCGCTCGGCGACACGATTGACACGCATGAGGGCGCGGGGCCCGGGTATCACGTCGATCATCGCGGCGCCCGCAAAGGGACGATTGACAGGAAGACGCCGAGGCACGCCTGCCCGCAGCCCGTCAAAGCCCGCTGCCTGCGCACGGGCCGGCTTCCGGGCGTGTCGGATCAGTGGGGCAAGATCGAATGCCCGATTCGTGATGTTTCGCGCTCCGGGGCGTGCATCGATGTCACGGAGCCGATGTATCGCGGTGAGATTGTCAGCGTGATGCTGGACACGGGGAAGGGCGAGCAATGGCTGCGCGCCGTGGTGCGCTGGTGCCGCCGGAATCCCGGCGCCGATCGCCGTTACCAGGCGGGCGTGCAGTTCATGCATCGCGTGTCCGCGGCGGAGGCGCACAGCGAACAGGCCATGCTCGGCCTCTCGGCGGACGACGACGTGCTTGTCGCCATCTGACGTCGCGCGGCTAGAGCGCCGACGCGAGGCTGCGCACTTCCTGCAGGTCCGCCAGGAAGTGATCCGTGTAGCGCGGATCGACGGCCATGCAGCACTGCGTCGCCTTTTCGCCGATGGCGCGATAGGCCGGATCCTCCGTCAGCGTGGCGAACTCCTCCGAAAGCGTGACAAGCCGCAGCAGCATTCGCAGGAGGATTCCCTCCTGCTTGATGAGGTTGCGCGATCGCACGAAGCGATAGAAGTCGCAGTCGTCGAACAGGTCGGGCGACACGAGTTTCGCCTGGATGTAGATGGGCTCCGGCGCCTTGAGCTGGGCCTCGAACGCGATGCGCAGCATGTCCGGAAGCGTCGGCGGTCGTTCGATGGTCTCGCCGTCCCACCAGGGATCGTCACGCGGATCGTCGTAATCGTTGTCCTGGTCATCCGACGACTCCGCCGCGCCGCCCGCCAGTTTGACGCCCATCTGGATCATCAGCGGTTCCATCACGTGCGTCTGCAGGGGACCGGGTTCGAGGTCGCTCGGACGCAGGTGCATATGGCGCCAGACGCCCGGCGGTGTTTCCAGCAGCGCCTCCAGGACAATCTGCTTTTCGAGATCGTTGGAACGCGACAGCTGCTCGGCGAGGTAGGCGCCGAACAGGGGATCGATGCTGCGGAAGGCGAGGAGCTTGTTGATGCTTGCGTTCAGCGTGACATGCGAGCCGTCTTCCGCCAGTGTCAGGTAGCCGAGGCCCGCCATGTTTTCGAGCATGAAGCCGAGCTGTTCCTGGTAGCTGGCGATGCGATCGGCGTCGTTGAAGCGCTTGGCGACGAAGGCGCGGGCGTCCTCGAGCGAGCCGAACTTTGTCAGCAGGTAGATGAGCACCTGGTAGGAGATCATGGAGCGGCTGTAGAGCCTGGCGGGACCCGCCTCGATGAGCTGCTGCAGCTGGCCCTCCGTCCAGTACTGCTGCGTCTTGCGGCGTGACGGCTTCTTGCGCTCGAGGTCCTTGCGCTTCTGCAGCATGCTCGGATGCTTCGACTGCAGATCGAGCTGCTCGTACTTCACGCGCCACTTGTTGATTTTGACGTCGTCCTCGTGGGCGACGGCGAAGACGAATCCCTCCTTGTCGAACTGCGGCCGACCGGCGCGACCGAAGATCTGATGGGCCGTCGCCGACGGGATGAGCTTCTTGTCGCCTTTCTTGCCCTTGATCAGCGTGCCCAGCACGACGGATCGCGCCGGCAGGTTGATGCCCGCCGCCAGCGTCTCCGTGCAGATGACGAACGGGATCCACTTGCGCTGAAAGAGCGATTCAACGATGTCCTTGTGCTTCGGCAGGACGCCGGCGTGATGCACGGCGACGCCGCGAATGAGCATCTGGCGGAGCTTGGGACCGACACCGTCCGTGAGGTCCTCGCGTCGCTCGTCGAGAAACGCCTCGATCTTCGTGCGCGTGTCGTTGTTGATCAGCGGCAGGCCCTTGAGCTTCTCGGCGACATCCCAGCATTCATCGCGATTGAAGCAGAAGACGAGGGCGGGCGTACGGTTCGTCGCGTCGTTGTCCGTCGCCATCTCCGGCAGCAGTTCCGTGATGAGCCTGTCCTCGACCCATTGGTAGGTCAGCGGGACGCGCCGTTCGTCCGACAGGACGACGCGGAGCCTGCGGCCGTGACTCACGTGAAGCCAGGTGGCGAACTCGTTGGGGTTGCCGACGGTCGCGGACAGCAGCAGGACGCGCACGTGTTTCGGCAGCAGCGTAAGGGAGAGTTCCCAGACGATGCCTCGCGTGCGATCGTTGAAGCTGTGGAATTCGTCCATGACGACGGCGTGAACGCCCGTCATGTTGGCGAGTTCCGGTTCGGGCGACAGCAGGTGGTTCAGGAGGATCTCGGCGACGACAACACGGACGATGGCGTCGGCGTTCTCGCGGCGATTGCCGGTGATCAGACCGACGTCGTCGCGGCTGAATCCCCAGGCCTCGGCCTTGTCCTGCAGTTCGCGGAACTTCTGGTCCGTCAGGGCGATAAGGGGCGTCGTGTAATAGAGGGCCTGTCGCGTCGTGAGGGCCTCGAAGACGGCGGCTTCGGCCAGCAGCGTCTTGCCCATGCCCGTCGGCGCGCAAACGAGCACGCCGCCTTCCTCTTCGAACCAGGAGAGCAGGGCCTCTTCCTGGTAGGCGTAAAGATCGAACTCGAGGGAATCGAGAAACTTCTCGCAGATTTCATCACGCGTCATGCGGGCGTAGCATAATGGGCCGGGCCGATGCGCCCAACTCGGGCGCCGAGGGATCGTATGCGCCGCGTGAGAGCCGCCGCGTTCTCGCGGCGAAGATTGTGCGCGCGACGGGTTTTCGGATCAGCGACCCCGACGCCGCTCCGAGCCGCCGCAGTGATGCGGCGGTCGACATGCAATCGTGAACGTGGCTGGCGGAACGACCGGTGATGCGGCGGTTGCCATGCAATCGTGAACGTGGCTGGCGGAACGACCGAGCCATGACTGGCCCGGCTCGGAAGGAGATTCGCTCGTTTCGAACGCGTTTCGATTTCTCCAACAACCGAGCCGCGCGCGTCAGCGAGTCGGTCGCGCGATGTGGGCGTTGCGCGTGATGTGGGCATTGCGCGTGGGGCGGGAAGTGATTCCCGTCGGATGTGGGTACGAGAATGGAATCTCGTACCAGCGAGTCCGGCGTGGGTACGGGATTGGAATCCCGTGCCAGCGAGACGCGCTCCGAGCCGCCGCAGTGATGCGGCGGTCGACATGCAATCGTGAACGCGGCTGGCGGAACGACCGAGCCATGACTGGCCCGGCTCGGAAGGAGATTCGCTCGTTTCGAACGCGTTTCGATTTCTCCAACAA
>Ga0116152_10000178_pt1 | contig 50912 bp, 42 predicted proteins | sample AD_UKC119_MetaG_FD_89894 | JGI IMG/M metagenome (GOLD analysis project Ga0116152, IMG submission 89894) | Active sludge microbial communities of municipal wastewater-treating anaerobic digesters from Hong Kong - AD_UKC119_MetaG | ecosystem: Engineered > Bioreactor > Anaerobic > Digestate...
TGTTAACAATGCCCTTGACGGCGACGGACCGTTCTCTCCCGAACGTTCAGGAACCCTGCCTACCGGTCAGTTGGTCAACCTCTGCTTCAGTGGAAAATATACAAAAAAAGAGGTCAAACTGATGCTCAAAGGCAAAGGCGGACTGGTAGCCCACAGCGGAACAAACAGCGCCTACGAAGTAGAAAAAAGGGTTGAAAAAGGTGATCAGCAATCCATTCTGATTCAAAATGCCATGTCGTACCAGATTGCCAAATCCATTGGTGCACTGGCCACCGTGCTGAAAGGCAAGGTTGACGGGATACTTCTAACCGGAGGGATTGCCTATAATACACACCTGGTAAATTATGTAAAAGAAAGAGTGGAATTTATTGCCCCACTCTCGGTGTACCCTGGAGAGGACGAAATGGGAGCCCTCGCAATGAATGGAATGATGGTACTCAAGGGCGAAATTGAAGCCAAAACGTATTAAAAAACTTTTCCTACTGCTAAAAGGCTGCCTGAACGAATTAGTGCAGCCTTTTTTATTACATTTATCGCAAAATATTCCTACAATGAATACCCGTCAAACCTCCATAAAAGTAAAAAAAAATAATGGCGATCTTGTGCCATTTGAAAATGAAAAACTGAAACGTGCGCTTAGAAATTCCGGAGCGTCAGAAAATGAAGTGCATCAGGTAGTTCTTCAGGTTGAACAAAGTATCTACGAGGGTATCACAACGAAAAAAATCTACCAGATAGCCTACCGGATTCTCTATAAAAACAGCCATCGGAGTGCTGGCCGATACCGCCTGAAAAAAGCGCTCCAGCAAATGGGCCCCACAGGGTATCCTTTCGAACATTTTGTTTCACGTATTTTTCAGGCTCAGGGTTACGACGTACAAACCGGCATACTTGTCGCTGGCCAATGTGTACAACATGAAATGGACGTTGTAGGGAAAAAAAACGAACAAATCATTATGGCGGAATGTAAATTTCACCGGGCAGAAAGTGCAAAAAGTGATGTGAAAGTGAGCCTTTATGTTCATTCCCGAATGGAAGATATTAAAGCACGGCTGGAAAAAGAAGGAGCACTCCGGAATACAAATTTTGCCCCCTATATCATAACGAACACACGCTTCACTGAAGACGCAGAACAGTATGGGCGCTGCGCCGGGTTAAACCTGATCTCATGGGACTTTCCTGCTGGAAGCAGCCTGAAAGACCTTATCGACCAAAACGGATTTCATCCGATTACCAGTATCAAAGCACTTACCCAAAGAGAAAAAAACAGCCTCATGGAAGAGGGCATCGTACTCTGCCGTGAGGTGGAGGAAAAGCCTGAATGCCTGGAAAAATTCCATATTCCACAAAGCCGTTTAACCACTATTCAAAAAGAAATCAGGGAATTGATCAGGAAAACCTAAGAATACTTCCACAATCAAATCTGAAAATATCCATAAATAACCCACCGGTAAAAAAGCGTCAAAAATCGTCTGGTTTACTGTCGGGGCTTAATACGCTCAGCAATAATCTGGTTCATCTTCTCAACCGGAATCCGGTCTTGTTGCATGGTATCCCGTTCGCGAATCGTTACCGAATTATCTTCCAGCGTCTGATGGTCGATTGTAATACAATAGGGAGTACCAATGGCATCCTGACGACGATAGCGGCGGCCGATGGCATCCTTTTCATCGTACTGACACATAAAATCATACTTCAACGCATCAAATACCTCTTTACTCTTCTCCGGCAATCCATCTTTTTTAACCAGAGGAAGTACGGCGGCCTTCACAGGCGCAAGCACCGGAGGAATATTCATCACAACACGCTCGCTGCCATCCTCCAGCTGCTCTTCGGTGTAGGCATGGGTCAGAATGCTCAGAAACATCCGGTCGACCCCAATTGAAGTCTCAACCACATAAGGAATGTAGCTCTCATTCAGTTCCGGGTCAAAGTAGCGCATTTTTTTGCCACTGAACTGCTCATGTGCTTTGAGATCAAAATCAGTACGGCTGTGAATTCCTTCCAGTTCTTTATATCCAAATGGAAATTTAAATTCTATATCGGCTGCCGCATTCGCATAATGGGCCAGTTTTTCATGATTGTGCAAACGGTATGAATCTTCAGGCATTCCCAGCGAGCGGTGCCATTTTACACGGGTTTCCTTCCAGTAATTATACCATTCCAGCTCTGTTCCCGGACGGACAAAAAACTGCATTTCCATCTGTTCAAATTCACGCATACGGAAAATAAATTGCCGGGCCACAATTTCGTTTCGGAAAGCTTTTCCAATCTGAGCAATTCCAAAAGGAATCTTCATCCGGCCTGATTTCTGAACATTCAGGTAATTGACAAAAATACCCTGTGCCGTTTCCGGGCGTAAATAAATTGTATTTGCATCTTCACTTAACGATCCGATTTGCGTGGAGAACATCAGGTTAAATTGCCGCACATCGGTCCAGTTGCGGGAACCGGAAAGGGGACAGGCAATCTGCAGATCTTCAATCAACTGACGAATTCCTGCAAGGTCGTTCTGCTCCATAGACTGATATAACCGGGTACTAATCTCATGGATTGTCGTAGTATAACCCACCACTCTGGGATTGGTAGCAACAAATTGCGCTTTGTCAAAAGTATCCCCAAATCGTTTTTGCGCTTTTTCTACCTCCTTATCAATCTTCGCCTGAATTTTTGCCAGATAATCTTCTACCAAAACATCAGCGCGGTATCTTTTTTTGGAATCTTTATTATCAATCATCGGATCATTAAACGCATCCACATGCCCGGAAGCTTTCCAAACGACAGGATGCATAAAAATTGCCGAATCAATACCCACGATATTGGTGTGGTACTGCACCATCGACTTCCACCAGTAGGCTTTAATGTTATTTTTCAACTCTGAACCATATTGCCCGTAATCGTAAACTGCAGCCAACCCGTCGTATATTTCACTCGACGGAAATACAAACCCATACTCCTTGGCATGGGATATAATTTTCTTAAAATGGTCTTCCTGAGTCATCATGGCGCAAATGTAAGATATTTTTTCGCTTCCACATTTTTGCATAGTATATTTGTCAAAAAAACAAACCCCATGCGTAAGGATCCATTTTCTGCCCGACAGTACATCATCATGGGTATTATTGTTCTTGTTGGAATGACCTTTTGGTTCCGGTTGCTTTTTTTACAAGTGGTGGATGACACTTACAAGCAATATGCAAACAGAAATGCCACGCGCGAAATAACGCAATACCCGGCACGGGGATTGATTTATGACCGGAATCACCGCATGCTGGTTGTAAATGAAGCGGTTTACGACCTGATGATTATCCCACGGCAGGCAATTAATATCGACACATTAGAATTTTGCATGTTACTGAACATCACCCCGCAAGAGTACACCGAATACTATTCAAAAGCAGCAAAATTTTCGCGGTATAAACCATCGGTATTTATAAGTCAGATATCCAAACAAGATTATGCCTACCTGGAAGAAAAACTGTTCAAATTCCCGGGGTTCTACGTTCAGCCACGTACACTTCGAAAATACCCTTTCCATGTTGCAGCCCAAACGCTGGGTTATATCGGGGAAGTAAATACGGGCCACCTTAAAAAAGATCCATGGTACCGACAAGGCGATTATATTGGAATCAGCGGGCTGGAGAGCATATATGAAAATGATTTGCGCGGGAAAAAAGGAGTTAAAGTCGTACTTGTAGATGTACACAACCGTGAAAAAGGAGCCTATCAAAACGGAGCCTATGATACCTCAGCCATACGCGGCAATGATTTAATGACTACGTTGGATCTTGAATTGCAGGAATATGGCGAATTCCTTTTGAAAAACAAAAAAGGAAGTGTGGTAGCCATCGAACCTTCTTCGGGCGAAATTCTCTCTTTTGTCTCTTCTCCCGGATACGACCCAAACCTTCTGGTAGGAAGAATCCGCAACCAGAACTACAAAATTTTACGCGACGACATCAATAAACCATTGTACAACCGGGCCAGTATGGCCACCTATCCTCCGGGGTCATCCTTTAAATTACTCAATGCACTAATTGCCATTGAAGAAAAAGTCTTGTTTCCCTACACCCAATATTCCTGCCAGGGCCCGGAATCGAGGCCCATACGCTGCACACACCACCACGAAACACCGCTGGGACCAGTCGCCGCCATCAGAGAATCATGCAATCCATTCTTCTGGAATACCTTTAAAAGTATAATCAATAAATACGATACCCCGGAAGAAGGTTTTAACCACTGGCGAAATTATGTCGTTAGCTTTGGACTGGGCAGCACCTTTAACACTGACCTCTTCAATGAACAACCGGGTAATGTGCCGCAGGACAGCTATTATAATAAGTATTTTGGCGAAGGACACTGGAATGCGCTCACAATACGCTCATTAGCCATTGGCCAGGGAGAGCTGCTGCTCACTCCGCTTCAAATGGCCAACATTGTTGCTACCATTGCCAATAAAGGCTTCTACGTAAAACCACACTTTGTAAAACGAATCTACCAATCGCAGGGAGAAATCGAATATGTTGATCCCTCTTTCCCAAAAATCGTAACCTCTATATCTCCCGAAAGCTTTAATCTGGTTATTGAAGGTATGGATCAAGTAGTGCAGACAGGTACAGCCCGCTATTATGCAAAACTTCCAGGTATTCGTATTTGCGGAAAAACAGGTACAGTACAAAACCCTCATGGTGACGACCACTCTGTTTTCATTGCATTTGCACCAAAAGAAAACCCTCAGATTGCAATTGCCGTTGTAGTGGAAAACAGTGGCTATGGAAGCACCTGGGCCGCGCCGGTGGCTTCCCTTATGATCGAAAAATACCTTACCGATACCATCACCCGAAAATCAATGGAATCGCGTATTCATGAAGCCATATTCCTGAAAAAACCTAGCGAAATAAACGAATGAGAAAAAGAGGCGCAATTGTAAAAAATATCGACCCCACCCTGGTCATCCTGTACTTTATCCTTGTTTTATTTGGATGGATTAGTATCTATGCGGCCACATACACTCCCGAACACTCCAGCATTTTGGATATTTCCATGAGCTACGGCAAACAATTAATCTGGATTGCCACGGCGCTGCTGATCATTTCAGTGATCCTTCTTACCGATCCTAAGTTCTTTAGTACCTTCTCCTTCCCAATCTATATCTTTTTCCTGGGGCTTCTGATGGCAGTCTTATTGTTTGGAAAAGAAGTTGCCGGATCAAAATCCTGGTTTCAAATCGGCGGATTTGCTATTCAACCCTCCGAATTTGCCAAATTTGCCACTTGTCTGGCATTAGCCAAATACCTTTCAGCAAGTACCTTTGACCTTAAAAAAACAACATCAAAAATAAAAGCCATTCTGATTATCATTTTGCCCGCAATACTGGTTCTTCTACAAAACGATACGGGCTCCGCTCTGGTTTACATTGTTCTTATGCTTGTCCTTTACAGAGAAGGATTATCAGGAAATATTTTTATCCTGGCGGGCATTACAGTGGCAATTTTTCTTCTAACCCTGCTAATTCAACAAATCTACGTGCTAGGCCTTATCTGGCTGATAATACTATTTTTGATTTGGATTTTCAGAAAGTCAAAACGAACAATCTTTCTACTGATCTTCGGAGGATTACTCGCCAGCGGTTTTACATTTACCGTGGATTATACTTTTAATAATGTACTTGAACAACATCAAAAAACGCGGATTAACGTACTTTTGGGGATTGAACAAGATCTCCGCGGTGCAGGATATAACGTCCATCAGTCAAAAATTGCCATTGGGTCAGGCGGATTTTCCGGAAAAGGTTTTTTGCAGGGTACACAAACAAAATTCAATTTTGTTCCTGAGCAAAGTACCGATTTTATCTTTTGTACCATTGGTGAAGAATGGGGATTTATTGGAACCACAACCATTATTTTACTCTTTCTTTTCCTGCTTATCCGAATTATTATAGTAGCAGAAAGACAACGATCGGCATTCAGCCGTATATATGGATATGGGGTGGCTTCTATCCTCTTTTTTCATTTTACCATTAACATTGGCATGACCATCGGATTAATTCCTGTAATTGGAATCCCCCTGCCATTCTTTAGCTATGGAGGGTCTTCCCTGTGGGCGTTCACCATTCTGCTTTTTATTTTTATTAAGATGGACTCCTACCGGCTTGATTTGTTGTGATTGTTCTTTCCGTAAAACAAAACAGAAAAGATACCCATGTAAAGGCCTTCTGTTTTTAAAGGGCCGTGTTTTAATAAAAAAAGCCAACCCGACGGGATGGCTTTTTACCTGACCATTTTTATTCTTTAATAATACAGATACCGGTTATCTTCAATCTGATTAGCATTTTCAATAGCCTTAGGCGCTTCGCGGTTTATGCGTGTGCGGAACTGATTGGCCATTGCTGTGGCTTCACGACTGAAATCATTCTTTAATCCGGCTTCCTGGAAACTATCCAAAGATACCACATAAATGGCCTGCTCTCCTTTGATGGCGCCGGAAGTTTCACCGGGGTTCAGGCTAAATACGGTACCGACAACTTCAGGTTCACGACCATAATTCGGGATATTAGGAGAATTGAATACGCCTTCTTCAACCGTTTCGACGGTAACCCCAAGCTGACTGGCAAGGGCATTCAGATCATTTGTGGTTGCCAGTGCCGATTCAACTTTCTGAAGAAGCATATCAGCCTTTTTCTCACGAATCACCAGCGGGCGAATATTTTCCTTGATATCCTCTAGAGGCTGATACTCTTCCTCATGAATTTCCTTTAAAGAAGCAACAACAAATTTATCATCGAAGGAATAAACCTGGCTAACGTCACCAGCACTTGTTGATTCAAGAAATGCCCACTGCACAATACCACGGCTAAAATCAAGGCCCGGAATTCGATTCACCATATTTGTGATACGTTCAGAGGTACGTTTATCCAGTCCTTTTTCAGCAATCGCTGCATTAAACGATGCATTATCTGCATTTTTTGTTGCAAATTCACTGGCCTCGAGAAAAATATCCTGAAAGGTTCTGTCACTGGGTTCAAGGTTTCGGGCAACATGGGCATATCGCACTTTTTCTTCGGGTCTGGCTTTTTCTTCCACACGAATAATATGATAACCAAAAACGGTTTCTGCTATTCCGATAGATCCTTTTGGATTCGAGAACACGAAATGATTAAAAGGAAACACCATAGTTCCGTCCATAAACCAACCCAAATCGCCCTCGTTTTCTTCTGCAGAAGGGTCGTCGGAAAATTCCGCGGCCAATTCAGCCAGTTTCGACGGCCGTGTATTGAGGACTAAAAGTAGGCTATCGGCTAACGCCTTGGCTTCTTCTTTCTTACGGGTAATTTGTGGATCTGCTCGGAATGCACCATTATAAGTGATCAGAATATGACTGGCTTTCATGGAATCAGGGCGATTGGCCACTTCCATAATTTTCGCAAAATGAAAAGTGTTATCTTCAAAGAAAGGTTCAACGAAAGCACCGGCTTCAATTCTTTCGAGACGCGATGTTATAGGCAAGGGCAGTTGCTCGGGTTTATACCACGTACTATCGTAACGCAGATCAGAAACAGCATTTACAAAATTGGGAATAGCTTCTGCTTCACGGAACTCTTCAAAAAGTCCATTAATATTTTTTTCAAGGGCTTGATAATCCTCTTCCGTAGCATTTACAGGAAAAATCACATATTCAAGATCCCGGCTGGGTTCCTGCGTATAGCGGTATTTATTCTTGTCATAATATGCTTTAAAATCGGCATCCGTAACTTCTATCTCACTGTCTTCAATGGACTTATAAGTAGCAGCAACCAAGCGATAGAGGGCCTTTTGATTTTTATCCTGATAATCCTTTTTGGCAAAAACAGTAGGGATATAATAGCCTTGTGAAAGAAGGGAAAAATACTTCCGTTGCATGCGGTCTTTTTTTATCAATGACTCAAGGTAAAGATAATTCTGGCGCATATCCGGAGAAATCACATTAGGATTATTGAGGTTCTCGAGAAAAACGCTCACCTGTTGTGGATCAAATTCTCCGGTTTGAGGGTTGGAAAAATTCTGCTTAATATAAGGATGAGGCTCATCCCCGCGAATCAGGTCATTAAGCTCCTGCACTGTTACTCCAATGCCGAGGGCGCCAAACTGCTCGTCCATAATAATTTCCTGAACCATTTCCGTCCACGTACTCTGTTTGATGTTGAAGAGGTCGTCGGCATTTAACCGTTCGCCTGAACTGCGTTCACGCATCTCAACAAGACCATCCACTTTTCGGTTGAAGTCGATTACTGAGATCTTTTCACCTGCTATTACTCCAATATTAATATCCCTGCGTTGTCCTCTTTTAAAGAAATCACCAAGAATAAAAGCAGCAAGAGCCACACCAATTACGATGATAAGGAGTGCTGACCGTTGTCTAATCTTTCCAATAACTGCCATTTCTAAATCTATTTATCAGTTTTTTTAAGGTTGCAAATGTAAACAAGAATGTTTAAGATTAAAAATTTAATTTACATTACCTTACCTGTGGCGAAAAATACGGAAAACATTGAATCTGTTTCAACTACACACGGGTAAGGAACACTTTTTCGATCTTGTTGTTGGAGGCCTGAAGAATTCGGTACGAAAAGCCCGCAGAACGAATCACATCTCCTTCCACGGGTATACTCTGATGAATTTGAATGATAAGCCCAGCCAGGGTTTCATATTCTTCTGAAACAGGAAGTTGCAGGGTATATTTTTCATTCAGATAATCAATTTCCAGCCTCCCGGAAAAAATATATTCACTACTGCTTTTTTGTACTTCCACAAGATCCTGATCTTCATCATCATATTCATCTTCAATTTCCCCAAGTATTTCTTCCAGCACATCCTCCATGGTAACAATTCCCGAAGTACCACCAAATTCGTCTACAACAACGGCCATACTCTTATGATCGGTAATGAACTGGGTCATCACGCGGTGTGCCAGCATGGTTTCGGGAGCAATCACAATGGGCTTAAGGATATCGCTGATCTTTTCCGGATTTTTAAACAGGTCGAAACTATGACAATAGCCAGTAATGTTATCCATCGATTCTTCGTAAATCACAATTTTGGATAATCCCGTACGGATAAAGGCTTCTTTAAGATTACGGATAGAATCGTTGATTTCGAGCCCTTCAATCTCGGTTCGCGGGGTCATGCATTCCCGAAGCTTTATGGTTCGAAAATCAATCGCATTCTGCATCAAGTGAATCTCATCCATAAAATCGTTATGGGCTTCCTCTTCCGGTGTACTGTATTCCAGATAACTGTTCAAATCGGCATACCCGAAAACATAATCCTGATACATGGTATCTACGCGAAAAATTTTTCTTAAGAATAATTCACTGATAAAAACAAAAATCTGATTTATTGGATATAATACAATATAAAAAGCACTAATGGGAATGATAAAAACCTTAAGGATGGAATTAGGATTGATCCGAAAGAGGATTTTGGGTAAAAATTCGGCAGTAAAAAGAATAATAAGCGTAGAAATAGTAGTTTCGATAAGCAGTATTAAAACCCCGGAAGATAAGCGGAGAGGCAAAACACTCAAAATAAACGGGTCAAGGAGATTAGCAATAGCGATACCATAAATAACGAGTGCAATATTATTTCCCAGGAGTAATGCACTAATAAACCGCGATGGATTTCTTGAGAACCAGGCGATCACCTGAGCCGAGAGAGAACCTTTATTACGATCGAGTTCAATTTTAAGTTTGTTGGCACTTAAAAAAGCGATTTCCATTCCGGAAAACAGGGCACTCATTAAAATTGTAACAAGTATTAACAGCAAATTATTATTCATGAATAGATAATATACTCTTATGATTCGATATCAAGCGTTCCGGAAATTTTCCGTATAGTCCATTTATTAAATTCTTCATCAGATTCAAACCCATCATTGCCAAAGATAACATGTTCTTTGGTAGTAATCTTCACGAATTCGTCTGAAAATATGATATGCTTTTTTTGATCCCAAGTCAGGTGTTCAGTATTTAGTGTCTGTTCTTTTTCATGATTCACCACCACAACGTCCTCGCGGGCCTCCATTATTTTCTTTGACTCATAGCTAATGGCATAGTTAGCCGATAACTCGGACTTCACGATTCCGGTGCTATCGAAAAAGACCACATGAAGGCCTTCGGGAAATTCGACAAAGGGAGAATTGGTAGAAAACCGATCGAGCCTGGGAGCCGTTAGCGTAAATTGAATTCTGCCTTGTTCGCTATAATGCATGGTTACATTGAAAGCCGATTCAGTGGGGGTAGTATCCCGGGGCAGAGTCATTTCCTTCACGGTTTCCATATTATTGGAACACCCTGAAAACAAGAGATAAACCAATAGGAAAAGGCAAGATAGTATCCAAATCCAGGTTTTAGCCATAAGTTTTTAATAGAATAAATTCCGGGATATGGAGGGGTATCCATATCCCGGAAAAAAAGCAATACGTTATATTACTTTGCTGCACGTATTATTGTTTTCTCAGTAAACCAGCATTGAACCGTATACGACTGGCCTTCGGATAAATCGTGGAAGAAAATCATTTCCGCGTTGGGAAACTGCTTACTATAGGCAGAAATCCGCTGATTCGCAACATCAGCCAGCGAAGAGTCGATACGCTTGGCCTGAATATATTTATCGACTGCAGCCCAGTACGGGGCCTTTTTCTCTAAATCATTACTGCCACAATTTCCGGCGGCTTCGGCGTACATATCACCAATCAAAATATAAGGACGGCCATCGTTGGGGTTCAGTTTAATCACCTCGTTGGCATTTTTCACAGCATTCGGAAAATCATTCACGTTTTTGTAACTGTCGGAAAGAGCAAAATAGCAGGTTTCAAGCATTTCAGGGTCTTCCATACCCAGGCCTTCAGTAAGGTATTCAATGGCTTCGGTATAATTCTGCTTGTTGTACATCATTTTTCCGATATGAAATGCAGACTCTGCCGAGGGCTCGAGTTTATGCAATTGTACAGATACATCAAAATAAAGCGGGCTATCGTCACACCCTTTGTTATCGAGCATGGAAGCAATTTTCTTAAGTAATTCGATATTTTCAGGTTCCGTCTCAAATTTCTGTGTATAAAGCGGAATCAGATCCTCGCAAGAGGCAAAGGGTTCAAAACTGCTTTCAATATTTCCCTTAACACTCTCATAATAAGAGCCATATTTTTTATTGTTAGCAATATTATAATCCACTATTTTAGTCAACAGATCATAATTATCTAGAATCAAACTTTTTTCAGCTTTCCCAGAGGTGTACATTTCAATGGTCAGACGGAAAAACAAGTCGACAACAGCATATTCGGCTTCATTCCCTTCGAGCTCAATACTACGGGCCAGCATTTGATAAGTAGGTTCGATGTCGCTGTTATTATACCCAAACCGTTCGAGTCCTTTACGACCTAACACGTACCCTTCCTGACCGAAATATTTAATACGGGTATCGTATAACAACATCAAGGTATCAATGTATGCTGCCTCATCTTCAGGACTGGCTGCATTCTGAATCAAATAGCCAAGAATCCGGGTCCCGTCGACATAAGTATAAAGAGAGGCTTTGGGGCAATTCAGGAACACCCAGCGCCAAGGCTTAATGGCATCTTTTACCGATTCACTCCTATAGCCGCTTTTTTTCCATTGCTTAAAAAATTCGCGATAAAGCGAAATATTTGTCAAACATTGGATACTATCCTGACCATACTTGGGTTCATCATCGGGGCCATCGGCAGTAAATGAAACATCTCCGGCCAATAGTGGGGCAGAAAATGTCATCATGAGCAATAATAATACAACCTTTGCTTTCATATGTGTTCCTTTCGTGTTGTTAATCACCTGTTAAAGTATGCGAATTTAATTAAATTTTTGTTTGATAAACCAATTTTCATAGATCGAAAATCCCAGCCGAAGGTTTAAAAAAGTTTCTTTAATTAAATCTTCATTGGAGGTACCCCTGCTTCCGATTTCAAAACCAAGGTTTATTGTAGACCGGCTTCGGCGCAGTGGCATCCCTATTCCAAAAGTTATGCCAAATTCATTGATGGCCGTTTCCTCAATCTGTAAAGCCGACTTATGATAATAAAATCCGGCGCGATAACGCACCCAGTTCCAGTAGTTCCCAACCGTTTCTCCTCCGGGCATAAATTGTCCTCCGGCAGCAAACCTCAACGAATTTTCCATCTTTTCATTCACATTAAAAATGTGAAAATCTTCCCAGTTCCGGTATTCTACATCGGCACCAAAATGACATTTATTTTTTTTCTTAAAAGAAAATCCGGCGCCAAGGGTCTGAGGCATGCCAACCGTACCCTCAAGATCCTTAACATAATAAAGCGTATCCTTGATGTAATCTACACCAAGACTGGATAATATATAGGTATAGGTTAAACGGCTGCGGGAAGCGTTTACATTTTCGCCCAACGCATATACCGCTCCCAAACCCAGTACATAATCGTTATCCTTTCCAAATTCATAGTTAAAATAGGCCCCAAAATCAAAACATAAATCTTTATAGGTTAATGATCCGATATTCTTGGTATACAAAAAGAAAACAGAATCGGGAAAAGATGCGGATTGCTTATCGGTAACTGTGCCAAACAAATAACTTACATTTGCGCCAAGGGAGAGATAATTTTCGTTGCCAAATTTCACTGCATGGCCCCAGTAAAACTTGTTAATACCTCCGGATCCTTCATAATTGTATTCGAGGTTTCCAACGCCTGGCAGGTTTTGCCGGCTGTTCATGGCATAATTCACCTGGCTGTAAGGAAGCAGCCCCAGGCTGGTTTTCCACCATCGGGCAATGGGAAAGGCAAAGGTGATATAATCGATGCCGGCGTTGTTGTACGACTCAGATTGACGGATCGTGTTAAGCGTTACGGATTTCGTATACACCCCCATATCGAAAACAAAGGAGAGCGTATCGAAAGCGGCATAAGTGGCAGGGTTCGATGGGTTGATATATAAATCACTACCCATTCCGATTCCGATACCTCCCATTGAATTATAAAAAATTGACTTTCCGCTTTGAAGATTTCCAAGGCCAAAATTGGAATAAGGGGAGTTAATCTGTGAAAAAGCATACGATGCCGGCAGCAGGATCGTGATGATTAACCACAATCGCAGAATTCTATTTTTCAGTGTGTTCAATGTTATAATTTAAGATTAAATTGAGCCCTTTGAGCACAATATCATTTTGTGCAAAGATGGGATAATTAATTTTTTTTTCAAAAGAGGAAATAAAACCTCCGGAAACGATAACGTGAAGCCCCGGAAAATGTTGCCTGTAATACCGGATATAATACTCAATCTCAGCGAGTACACCGCTGAAAACCCCTGCCTGAATACAGGCCGCTGTTGATGTTTCGGGAAGGGTTTCCACGGGGACGAACTCCGGTTCAGGAAGGTTTCCGGTAAAGAAATGCAAGGCATGCAACCGCATTTCGGGCCCGGGCGAAATGGTTCCACCCTGGTATATGCCATCAGCCGTAACCAAATCAGCCGTAATACAACTCCCAACAATAATTACACAGACATTTTCACCCGGAAACTGTGAAATGGCGTACACGGCAGCCGCAATCCGATCAGAACCCAACGTTTGAGGGGTGGCATAGGCAATTTTTAAAGGAATATGCTTCGCTTCAGCAAAAGTCATAACATCTCCATAGGCTGACAACAGCCCTCGCTCCTCCGCCCCGGTAGCGCGTACCGAACTAAGAAATATTTGGGTGGGGCGGGCGAAGCCTAAAAAATGATCCAAAAAAGCAGCAGTCAGGTTAGACGTACGGTCGCTACGGAGGAATTTACCACCGGAAAAAAGTGCCACCTTACAAAGTGTATTTCCGCTATCCACAACTAAATTCATAGGATCACAAAAGTAATAATTTCATTCTGAGCACCTTGTTAAAATTTCTCAAAATATTGCAAAGGGCAAAAAAAAATATTGCGTAATAAATAATCTTTTGTAAATTTGCACCCACTTATCCACGGCGTCGTAGCTCAGTTGGTAGAGCAGAGGACTGAAAATCCTTGTGTCACTGGTTCGATTCCAGTCGATGCCACAACAAAGCAGCCCCTAACAAGGGCTTTTTTTGAAGGTCACAAAAAAAATTGAGGCTGTCCAAAAAGGCAGCCTCTAATTTTATCAAATTTTAACTCAACCCCTTCAAAATTTCTTAATCCCGATAATATCACGGACCTCCTGCATCGTATGCTGCGCGCTATGGCGTGCTTTTTCAGCACCTTCACGAACAACTTTACTCAGGTAGGTTTCATCATGGATTAACGCATGAATACGTTGGCGGAAAGGTGTTGTAAAAGCGATCATATCTTCCGCGAGTTGCTTTTTTAACTCGCCATAACGGATATCTGCAGATTGGTATTTCTGCTCGTACCAGGCGACCACATCGGGTTTGGAAACCACACGTAACAGAGTAAATAGATTTTTTATGGGCTCAGGCATTTCCTGGTTCGGGCTTACCGGACCACTGTCGGTCACCGCACGCATAATTTTCTTGCGGATGGAAGCCGGTTCCTCGCCCAAAAAAATTGCATTTCCCGCACCCTCTGATTTTCCCATCTTACCACTTCCGTCCAGTCCTGGAATTTTTACCAAAGCCTCGCCAAAATTGTAGGCATCAGGGATAGGAAAAAAATCTTCCTGATACATACGGTTAAAACGACGGGCAAAAGTACGCATCATTTCCAGGTTCTGTTCCTGGTCTTTTCCCACAGGCACTTTCCGGGCTTTATGGATGATAACATCAGCCGCCATCAACGTTGGATAAGTCAACAGGCCGGCGTTGATATTTTCCGGTTGTTGACGGGCTTTATCCTTAAAAGAGGTACACCTTTCTAATTCGCCAAGATAAGCATTCATATTCAGCAAGAGATATAATTCGGTTGTTTCCGGTACATCGCTTTGAATATAAATGGTAGCTTTCGCGGGATCCAGGCCGGCTGCCAGGTATTCGGCTAACACCATCCGGACATTATTATGCAGGTCGGTGGGCTTAGGATGAGTAGTAAGGGAGTGATAATCGGCAATAAAAAAAAAGCACGTATGCGTCTCCTGCATTTTTACAAAATTACGCATTGCACCAAAATAATTTCCCAGATGCAGGTTTCCTGTGGGCCTGATTCCGCTAACAACTTTTTCCATAGAGGCAAAAATACATTTTTTAAATAAGAAAGGCCGGTTATCAGATTTTTATCTCTTCCCCGTCTTTATTAAAAAAATGGTACTCCATAATATGGTATTCAGCATTGGGCGATGCCGTAATTTTGGCACGGTACCGGCGGGCCCATTGCATACGCATGGTATAAAATCCTTTGGTGATATACGCATGAATATAAGGATGTACCATTATCCTCAAGTTTTTTTCATTTTGTTCCTGAATGAGATACCGGAGGTTATTTTCAATTTCATCCACGAGGATAATGCTGGGTTTAATTTCACCCGTACCACCGCAAGCGGGGCATTTTTCAAGAATTGAAACACTCATTTCGGGCCTTACCCGCTGACGGGTGATCTGTACAAGGCCAAATTTACTCGGTGGAAGTATCGTATGCTTCGCATTATCTTTGGCCATGGCATCTTTCAGCCTTTGATAGAGTTTCCTTCGGTTCCCGGGTTCATGCATATCGATAAAATCGATCACAATAATTCCTCCCATATCACGTAACCGGAGTTGCCGGGCGATTTCATCCGCAGCCTCAAGATTCACTTCTACTGCATTCGATTCCTGATTTTGACCGGAACTAACCCGATGACCGGAATTGACATCAATAACATGAAGTGCTTCTGTGTGTTCAATAATCAGATAAACACCGCTTTTAATCGTAACGATTTTCCCAAAAGAATTCTTAATCTGTTTATCGATACCAAAAAATTCAAATATTGGTTGTCGGTTTTTATACAGTTTAACAATATCGACCTTTTCGGGTGCAATCTGGCGCAAATAATTCTTGCAGTCATCATACACGTTAGGATCGTTCGTTGTAATACTGTTAAACGACTCACTGAGGATATCGCGAAGAATGGCGGAAGTACGATCAAGTTCGCAGTGAATCTTTTCCGTTGCTTTCGCTTTTTGTAATTTTTTGGATACCGCCTGCCATTTCCCATAGATATCATTCAGGTCGGCATCAAGGTCAGCGACGAGTTTATTTTCGGCCACAGTACGGATAATAATACCCACATTTTTGGGCCGGATGCTGGCGATAAGACGTTTCAGACGATTTCTTTCTTCAACACTTTTAATTTTTTGGGAGATGGAAACCCGGTTTGAAAAAGGTACCAGAACAAGATAACGGCCAGCAAAAGAAATTTCAGAAGTTACACGGGGCCCTTTTGTAGATATGGGTTCTTTGGTAACCTGAACGAGAATATGATCGCCCTGAGAGAGCACCCCCGAAATTTTCCCTGTCTTCTCAATATCCTTTTCGGGTCGAAAATTAGTAATATTAAGGTTCGGCGTATTAAGTTGTGCTTGTTTTGTGTACCGGATTAATGTTTTTACCTGAGGCCCAAGGTCAAGATAGTGAAGAAAGGCATCCTTTTCGTGACCTACATTAATAAACGCGGCATTAAGGCTTGGCATAACCTTCTTAACCCGGCCAAGATAAATATCCCCAACCGAGTAGTCATTATTGCTTTTCTCTTTATGTAGCTCAACGAGGTATTTATCTTCAAGCAATGCAATTTCAACCTCTGCCTTTCTGGCGTCTACGTATAGTTCTTTATTCAAACCGGTCCTCCTTCATCATGGTCCCGAAAATGTTTGCCCTGTCTTTCAAGTTACCGTTGATTGAGTCCGAAGTTAAAGAAAATTTCTACCATATAACAGCAATAAAACAATGCGTTATATGGCAGAAATTTCATTACACATAACAGGAGATTATTTTTTCTTGTGCCTGTTTTTCCTTAAACGTTTTTTACGTTTATGTGTTGACATTTTATGTCTCTTTCTTTTTTTACCGCTCGGCATTGTATAAGATTTTAATGTGAAATAAAATTATTTAACGCTATCCTTTACTGCATGAATAAAAGTTTTCGCAGGCTTAAAAGCCGGAATATTGTGAGCAGGGATAATAATAGTGGTGTTTTTAGAAATATTACGGCCAGTTTTTTCAGCGCGTCTTTTAATGGTAAAACTACCAAAACCTCTGAGGTAAACATTCTCACCACGACTCATGCTATCTTTTACTGAATCCATGAATGCTTCAACTGTTGCTTGAACAGCGACTTTCTCAATTCCTGTTTTATTGGCAATTTCTGCTACAATTTCTGCTTTTGTCATAATTACTGTATTTTAAAAATTAATATTACCGTTTCGCCGGGTTGCAAAGATAATTTTTTTTTGAAAGTTACAAACACCTCAACTTATAATTTTTTTTTCTAAATCGCTCAGCATAAATTTGTTCAGAAATATTCATGATGATTCAGCAACAGCTTACCGAATGGTACACTACGCACAAAAGAGAACTTCCATGGCGGAAGAATAAAACACCCTATTCCATTTGGATATCGGAGGTAATGCTCCAACAAACACGTGTAAATCAAGCCATTGCATACTATTTGCGTTTTATGGAAGCATTTCCTTCTGTCGAATCGTTGGCAGAAGCTCCGGAGCAAAAAGTGTTAAAACTCTGGCAGGGTCTGGGGTATTATTCCAGAGCCCGTAACCTTCATTTGGCGGCAAAAATGATTATGCAATCGTTTGGCGGCAAATTTCCGTCGGCTTATCCTGAACTTCTTGCGCTTCCCGGAATCGGTGAATATACCGCGGGTGCCATTGCTTCCATGGCCTGGAATACTCCAATACCTGCCATTGATGGCAACGCACTTCGTTTTTTTTCACGATATTTTGGAATCCATGAGCCCGTGAATTCCTCTAAGGGGATCCGTATCATACGGGATATTGCCGTTCAACTTATGCCAAAGCAGGATCCGGGAACGTTCAATCAGGCCATTATGGAGCTTGGAGCTACCGTATGCAAGCCAAAATCACCGCAATGCCCCCAATGCCCCCTCCGCATCTCATGCAAAGCCAACCAGGATAACCTGCAAAACATCCTCCCGGTAAAAATCAAAAACAAATCTATTCGAGAACGCTTTTTAAATTATATCGTACTGTTGCATACAACCAGGAAAAGCACTTATCTGATTCGACGCACCAACCCGGAAGATATCGGATATCATTTATTTGAATTCCCTGTTATTGAAACAGATACACTTCTTAAACCGGAACAGGTACTCCGGAAAATTGAAGACGACGGGATTCCTTTCCCTACGCACCCGGTATTACTTTCCATCTCATCAGATTATAGCCACATACTAAGTCATCAAAAACTTAACGCTAGATTTTTCACCTTTTCAACTGAAACAGTCTTTCAAACTGACGCACATTGGATAGAAACAGACCGGGAAACACTTCCCCTCTACCCTGTAAGTGCATTAATAAGCAAATTTCTGGCACAACATGAACGACTCAAAGAAATTTTTTGAAGTCGATGGGTTATTTTTTGGCCATTTCGGTATTAACAGACATCAGAAATAATTTTGTAAATTTGTAGTAACAATCCTAAAAAAATGAATTATGGCATCAGGAGTGAATAAAGTAATTTTAGTGGGCAATCTGGGGAATGACCCGGATGTAGTAGCGATTGAAACAAATTTAAAAAAAGCTACTTTTCGTATGGCCACTACTGAATCGTACCGAAATCGTGAAGGACAGCGCGTGGATCAAACCGAATGGCACACAATTACAGTGTGGCGAGGATTGGCAGAGGTGGTAGAAAAATACCTCCATAAAGGGAGTAAGGTATATGTGGAAGGACGACTCAGAACCCGCGAGTACACAGACAAAGAAGGGATAAAAAAATACTTCACGGAAGTTTTATGTGATTCGCTGGTTATGCTCGATCGGGTTGATAGTAATACGAATGGCGGCACAAACGCAGCATCGTCGACTGTAACGCAAAATACTTCCACACCACAAAATACAGATACGCCTCCCGAGGAAAATCCAGAGGATGATCTTCCCTTTTAGTGTGAAGTAATAACATTGCAGAGGAGCGAAAAGGCTATCTTTCAGATAGGTTTTCACTCCTCTCTTCATTTTTATCGTATTGTTTATTACTTTTGTGGCAAACAATAGTATCCGACTTGATAACAACAGATTCTGATCCGTTTTCGGTATGTATGGTTCTATTAACAAACCTGCAACACAGTACCTTTAACGCTACCGTCATTATTGCTTTGCTAATGATTCTACTGTTACTGCTGATTTCCGGGCTGATTTCCGGATCGGAGGTAGCCTATTTTTCGCTTAACCCACAACAGCTGCAGCACCTCAGAAAAAATGAAGAAAAATCCGCTATCCTGGTAATTCAACATCTGGAAAACCGAAGCGACCTGCTTGGTTCCATTCTGGTAACCAACAATTTTGTCAATGTGGCCATTATTCTCATTTTTACTTATGTATCGGAAAAAATACTCAATCTTTCTGATTCCAAAGTGCTGCAATTTATCATCGAAGTGGTAATTGTTACCTCGGTTCTGCTTCTTTTTGGAGAAATTCTCCCCAAAATAATTGCCACAAAATACCCCGTCCGGTTTGCACAACTTATGGCAAAACCGTTACGAATTCTGCATATTATCTTTTATCCGATAATATTCCTCCTGGTACAATCCACGGGCATCATCGATAAAAAAATTAAACGTAAAGGATTCGATATCAGTCGAGACGACCTCTCGGATGCAGTAAACATGACCATCGATTCATCGCAGCCGGAAGAAGAAAAAAAAATACTACAAGGGATTGCAAAATTCGGCGACATTGAAGTGAGTGAAATCATGAAATCGCGGGTGGATGTAGTTGCAGTAGAAGAAAGCACATTTTTTCCTGCGTTGCTAAAAACCATTGCCAATTCCAATTTTTCCCGAATACCGGTATTTAAAAATAACTTTGATCAGGTTACGGGTATTCTGTATATCAAAGATTTGCTACCGTATCTGAAAAGAGAAGATGATTTTGAATGGCAGAAATTGCTAAGGGAGGCCTTTTTTGTTCCCGAGAACAAAAAAATCAACGACCTGCTCCGAAACTTTCAGGAAAAAAAAATACACATGGCCATCGTAGTGGATGAATATGGCGGAACATCGGGAATAGTAACCATGGAAGACATTCTGGAAGAAATTGTGGGAGAAATTAGCGATGAATCCGATAGTGTGGACGACGAGATTGATTTTGAAAAAATCGATGAACACAACTACATCTTTGAAGGAAAAATTTCGTTAAACGATTTATGTAAAATCATTAATGCCGATGACCGGATTTTTGATACAGTAAAAGGAGAAGCGGATACTTTGGCCGGATTAATTCTTGAACTAAGAGAAGAAATTCCGCTTCAAAACGAAAAAATCACCTGGGACAAATATACATTCACGATCCGCGCTGTTGACAACAGAAGAATAAAAAAGGTCCACCTGCTAATAAAAGATTATGCATTATAAAATTCGATTTATTTTACTGGTATCCATTCTCCTGTTTACGGCCTGCAAAGAAACACCCGTACCCAGGCCACGGGCTTATTTCCGCATCGACCTCCCGGAGTCGCAGTTTGTGCCCTTCGACGCAGGCTATCCCTATACTTTCCAGTATCCAGCCTATGGCCAAACCAAAATCAAATCACCGGAAGACTCCCTGAATTTTTGGGTCGACATTGCGTTTCCCACGTTTCATGGTGCACTCCACATCAGTTATAAAGCAATAGATAACAACCTGGGAATCTTTATCGAAGATGCATTTGAAATGGTCTCAAAGCATATCCCCAAATCCTCGGGAATCAATGAACGGCATTATCAATACCCCGAAAACAACGTGTATGGGAACGGTTTTTTTATTAAAGGACCGGAAGCAGCCTCTCCTTATCAGTTTTATGTAACCGATTCAACCGCTCACTTCCTCCGTGGAGCCCTGTATTTTCAAACCCTCCCCAACAACGACTCTCTGGCTCCTGTTATTGAATTCCTGCAAAAAGATATTGAAACACTGATCTCCACCATTCAATGGCAGGCAAAAAATTAATAACGGCACAGACAACGATTTTTCGATCCCTGGGTCTGCTTAACAAATCGAAACGGAGAACTTTGAAAAAGAAATCCAACTCGTTTTTAGTTAACACTGACCCTTCAAACCATGAATAAAACAACCAACACAAACCTATGAAGTATCTTGTCATTTTTCTTCTCCTAATTGGGTTTAGCGTATCCATTTCCGCACAAACCGTTTACTCACGGGTGACCATTGACCTGAAACAAACAGGAATCAAACCACTACTTCAACTAGGCATTTCGGCAGAAAACGGGCATTTTCACCGTGACGGCCGTTTCATAACCCTGGAATTAGCTTCCGGCGATCTGAAAAAACTACAAGCCAAGGGAATCCCCTATTCGGTAATCGAGGAAGATGTTTCAGCATTTTATCGTAAACGCCTGGAAGCCGCACCCGATCCCGATGATACCTTCAGTGAATGGGAAATTCCGGAAAATTTTACCTTGGGTTCCATGGGAGGCTATCTGACGCTGGAAGAAGTAATGGAACAACTGGATAATATGCATACACTTTTTCCCGACCTGATCAGTGCACGTCAGCCGGCTTCTGAAATAACTACCGTCGAAGGGAGAACCCTCTACTGGGTGAAAATTTCAGATAACCCGGAAACCGACGAAGAAGAGAGTGAAGTATTTTACAATTCGCTGATTCATGCCCGGGAACCGGCCGGGTTAATGCATTTGATCTTTTATATGTACTATCTGCTGGAAAACTATGACTCCGATCCGGAAATCCACTACCTTGTTGATAATACAGAAATGTATTTTATGCCAGTGGTCAACCCCGACGGGTACAACTACAACCATACCACAAACCCGAATGGAGGTGGTATGTGGCGCAAAAACCGCTTTTTGAACAGCAACGGAACCTACGGAATTGATCTGAACAGAAACTTTGGATATATGTGGGGTTATGATAACGAAGGATCATCACCTGAACCTTCATCCGACACCTACCGGGGCACCGGACCTTTCAGTGAAAAGGAAACATTGATTTTAAAAGAATTCTGTGAAGCACACGAATTCCGGATTGCACTCAACTACCACACCTACAGCAACCTATTGCTCTTTCCCTGGGGATACGAGGCACTCCTTTGTGCGGATAACGAACGTTTTATGACGTTTGGAACCTTAATGACTACTGAAAATGGTTACACCTTTGGCCCGACAGCTACCACAATTTATCCGGCGAATGGGGGTTCCGACGATTGGATGTATGGGGAACAGGAAACAAAAAATAAAATTTTTGCCTTTACACCGGAAGTAGGGAGTAGTGCCGACGGTTTTTGGCCGGCACAATCCAGAATCCTGCCGCTTTGCCGTGAAAATATGCAACAAAGCCTGTATGCTGCACGGTTTGCCGGAGACTACACGGAGCTGAAAGACCAAACCAAAATGGTTATTGAAACACTTCAGAGCCAGTGTCGGTTCAGCGTACAGCAACTGGGACTTGCAGAACAGGAATTCTATACCATTTCCATCGAGCCCCTGTCGCCCGAAATTATCGCCATCGGGGAGTCAAAAACGTATACTGCAGCTCAAATTGAAACACTCCAGGAAGACTCCATCAGCTTGCAACTTCATCCGAACAGCCTTTCAGGTACGGCCATCCAATACCGTTACATTATTGATAACGGGGTAGCTCAACGCTACATCGAAGTAGAAAAAATTTATGGGCAAACAACAACTGTCTTTCTCGACCCCTGTAACACGACCAACGCCTGGGATAAAGAACAATGGAATACAACAACATACTGCTCTGTTTCCCCACCCTCATCTATAACCGATTCTCCTTCAGGTAATTACAACAACAACACCACAAACAACATTACCCTGATTGAGAATATTAACCTCACACATACGGTCTTTGCTCAGGTTACATTTTATGCCCGATGGGATATTGAAGCAGGGTATGATTATGTTGAGTTTTTAATCTCAGCCGATGAAGGCAGCACCTGGACACCACTTGCCGGAAAATATACCCATCCGGGAACTGTAAACCAAACTTCAGGAAGCCCCGTTTATGATGGAGTACAGGAGGATTGGGTGCAGGAAGAAATCGACCTGACTGCATTCACCGGCCAGAACATTTTATTACAGTTCAGTTTACATTCTGACAGTTATGTTACGGGTGACGGGTTTTATTTTGACGACCTGAAAATCAATGCCATTGCTACGGAAGTGGGGGTTTTCGAAAAGCAACCGCAAAGGGTAGCCGTATATCCCCTACCCGCAACTGACTTTCTCACTATCCGCTTTTCGGCTGCGGTTCCCATCGAATCCGTTTCTCTGTTTACTGCCGACGGACAGTTGGTTTCGCTACAGGAGGTGAATCTAACCACCCATTCGGCTCAGGTGAATACCCGCAATCTGAAGCCCGGTTTTTATACCTATTCTGTTCAATTCATCTCTGGGATAAAAGAGAACGGAAGGTTTTTAAAACGGTAATGAATTTTGTATCTTATCCAACCCTGCCTTTTTCAGCAGGGATTTTTTTTATACCTTTGAGCACAATTTCAAAAAAATATAAAAGAATGTAAAAATCATTTTTTATTTAAGAAGGGAGGGTCTATGATAGATACAATAAAATTCGGGACACTAAAATGGCATCATATATTCCAGCCCACCGACGACGACCTGCAACACCTGCTATCCGACTTTCACTTCCACCCGCTCGATATTGAAGACTGTAAAAGCTATAATCAAAGGCCTAAAATTGACATATACGACGATTACTATTTCCTTATTTTACATTTTCCGTACTTCGATCGTCAGAACCGTTTTCTCAAAACCCGCGAGGTTAAAATATTTTGGGGTGAAGATTATGTAATTACCATAGGAAAATCACATTGGGTTGTACGCGACCTGTTCCAGGAAGCAAAATATGCACTGGATGATGAAAAATTTCAACTGGCATCCTCCGATCAACTTCTTTATGTAATCCTTGAAAAGCTGATGATCGAAACCATGAAACTGGTACGGCAGATCGGCTCAGAAGTCGATACAATCAATAGAGAATTGTTTTCAAAACGATCGGTTCATATCATTGAAGTCACCTCCATTGTCAGGAAAAATATTATCATGCTCAACACCATTTTTAAACCGCAACTCAGGCTTTTCCATAAGTTTGAATCCGGCGAAATTGAAGGTTATGCTGATAATATGGAAGACTACTGGGGAAATATTCTCGACTACTACCAAAAGATGTGGGATATGACGGAAGATTATGCCGAGATCATCGACGGACTTTCCATGACGTTCGATTCGCTGCAAGCGAACAAGACCAATGAAATCATGAAAATTCTGACTTTCATCTCCACTATTGTGCTTCCATTAACTTTTCTTACGGGGCTCTACGGAATGAATGTCAACCTGCCGATGGATCAGAACGCTCATACATTTTGGTTTATTTTAGGTTTAATGGCCTTGATCGCGGCATTAATGATTTTTTATTTTAAGCGCAAGCACTGGATGTAATCAGTTTTCTGCTGGGTCATCATTCAGGATTTCTTCCTGAATTCGGATGGATTCTTCGTGGATAAGATCAAGTAATCGCTTCATAAACAAGGGATTGATAGAAAAACGTGTTGCCTCTGCCATTCGGGTTTCGATAATCCGGCTCCATCGATCGAGTTGAAGAATGGTTACCTGATGTTTCTGTTTCAACATTCCGATAGCTTGAATAGCCGCAAAACGTGAAGCCAGAAGGTTCAATATTTCCTGATCCTTTTCATCAATCAAATCGCGCCATTTGTTCAATTCCATTTCAAAGGAGGCTTCTCCGGTGGCCGTACGGATAATAAGTGATTGAAGAAGACGGGTGAGCTGTTTGGGTGTAATTTGTTGCCCTGCATCGGTTAAGGCTTCAGCCGGGCAAATATGGGTTTCTATCATTAATCCATCCATTTCTAGGTCGAGGGCTTTTTGGGCAATCTGCTGAAGGTAGGCAGGATGTCCGCAAATATGGCTTGGATCCGTAAAAACCGAAAGATTTTTAAAACGTTGTTTCAGTGTGATAGGAATTTCCCATAAAGGTTTATTCCGCAACGGGGCAGACTGAAAATGGCTGAATCCACGATGGATGGCTGCCAGACGGGTTATCCCGATACTACTCAACCGTTCCAGTGCACCAATCCAAAGATTTATATCCGGGTTTACCGGATTTTTTACCATAATGCCGGCATTCACCCCTTTGAAAGCTTCGGCGATTTCCTGAACAATGAAAGGGTTGACAACAGTGCGGGCCCCCAGCCAAAAATATCGAATATCGCATTCCAGCGCAGCTTCCACATGTTTCGGGCTTCCCACTTCAATGGCAGCAGGCAAACCAGAAGCCCGGGCAGCATCCGAAACCCAGTGTAGTGCGTCTTTTCCTGCCCCTTCAAAAGCACCCGGACGTGTACGCGGTTTCCATATTCCGGCACGAAACAAATCCGTCATTCCTTCCCGGGCAAGTGCCTGAGCAGTAGAATGCACCTGTTGCTCATTCTCTGCACTGCAGGGACCCGCAATGATAATGGGCCGTTTCCTCTCTTTTCCCTCAATCAGCGCTTCAAACTCCATACTTTTTATATCCTTTGTGCAAATGTAACCATTTCGTGCCATATGCTGATTCAAAAATTATTTCTGGCTATTGATCTATACCAAGTTATCTGAAATTTCTTTTAAATTTGCAGCAATATAGAATGAAACAGAACAGGAATGAAAAAAATGACGGTAAAAGAAGCCTTATTAAGCAAGGACTTTAACAGTGAGATTACGGTAATGGGATGGGTTCGCACAAAACGGACAAGCAAAAATGTTGCTTTTGTGGCATTAAACGACGGTTCAACACTTCAGAACATACAACTGGTATTTGATGCATCGAAATTTCCTGAAAAGGAACTGGGCAAAGTAACCACAGGAGCTGCCCTGGAGGTGAAAGGCACATTAACGGAATCAGCCGGAACACAGCAGTCCTGCGAAGTTACAGTATCAGCGCTTACAATAGTTGGCGAATCAGATCCGGATCTTTATCCCCTGCAACCGAAAAAACATTCACTGGAATTTCTCAGGGAAATCGCGCATTTGCGTTTCCGCACCAACACGTTCAGTGCAATTTTTCGGATCCGGCATCATATGATTTTTGCCGTACACCAATTTTTCAACGACAAAGGATTCTACAATATACACACGCCGATCATCACCGCTTCCGATGCCGAAGGCGCTGGGGAAATGTTTCATGTGTCTGTACTTAACCCTCTCCGTCCGCCGCTTACGGAAGAAGGGAAAATCAATTATAAAGAAGATTTTTTTGGCCGCGAAACCAGCCTGACCGTTTCCGGACAACTGGAGGCAGAGCTGGCTGCCCTCGCCTTGTCGAAAGTTTACACCTTCGGCCCGACATTCAGGGCCGAAAACTCCAATACCTCCAGACACCTGGCAGAATTCTGGATGATTGAACCTGAAGTGGCTTTCAACGATATCAAAGACAATATGGATCTCGCTGAAGAAATGCTAAAATATGTTATACGCTATGCCTTGAATCATTGCTATGAGGACCTGCAATTTTTAGAAAACAGACAAAAGGAAGAAGAAAAATCAAAGCCGCAGGACCAACGCAGCGAGATGAGCCTGATCGAAAAACTGCACTTTGTAATCGATAATAATTTCGAGCGCATTACATATACCGAAGCCATTGAAATTCTTAAAGCATCAACTCCCAATAAAAAGAAAAAATTTCAGTACCTTGTAGAAGATTGGGGAATCGACCTGCAATCGGAACATGAAAGGTATCTTGTGGAAAAACACTTTAAAAAACCAGTCATTTTAACTGATTATCCCAAAGAAATTAAAGCATTCTACATGAAACAAAATGAGGATGGGAAAACAGTCAGGGCTATGGATGTGTTGTTTCCACAGATCGGAGAGATTATCGGAGGATCGCAACGTGAAGAGCACCTTGAAACACTACTTTCCAGAATGAAAGCGCTAAAAATGTCAGAAAAAGAAATGTGGTGGTATATTGATTCAAGGCGATTTGGAACCGTTCCCCACAGTGGATACGGACTTGGTTTCGAGAGGCTTATGCTGTTTATTACAGGGATGACCAATATCCGGGATGTTATCCCTTTTCCGCGGACACCACAAAATGCTGATTTTTAACTCAGGTAAATGATTAAGGAATGCTGAATCAAAAACTACAACAAAAACTGCTGCAAAAGCTTTCACCTCAGCAAATCATGCTGATGAAGCTGCTTCAGATTCCTTCCGTGAACCTGGAGGAACGGATTAAGGAAGAGATTGAGGCCAACCCGGTGCTCGAAGAAGGGGAAGAAGCCCCGGATTTCGAAGATCAGGATTTTAGCCAGCAGGAAGAAGAGAGAGACTCAACTGAAAAGGACAACGATGAGTTTGATCTGGAAGACTACCTCAGCGACGATGATATTCCCGACTATAAACTCTACGCCAACAATACAAGTGCCGACGACGAGCAGAAAGAAATCCCCTATGCGTCGGGAAAAACATTCCATGAAAATTTGTTACAACAGCTTGGAATGCGTATACTCACGGAAGAAGAAAAAATTGTGGCCGAAACCATTATCGGAAACCTCGACGATGCCGGGTATCTGCAACGTGAACCCGAAGCGCTGTCGGATGACATTCTTTTCACCCGAAACATTGAAGTGACAACGGAGGATATACTCAGAATTTTGAAAATTATTCAGGAACTTGATCCTGCCGGGGTTGGGGCCCGAACCCTTCAGGAATGCCTCCTTATTCAGCTCAAACGAAACGAAATTATTACACCGGCCGTTGATCTGGCCATCGATATTATCTATAAATACTTTACCGACTTTACTAAAAAACACTTTGAAAAAATACAGAAAAAAGCCGATGTTACAGAAGCCGAACTGAAAGCCGCCGTTGATGAAATTCTGAAACTCAACCCAAAACCCGGAAACAGCATGAATGAAACGGTTAAAGTGAATCATTATGTTACTCCTGACTTCATGGTGAGCATCCGCGACGAAAAACTTGAACTTCAGCTGAATTCGAAAAATACACCTGACTTACGCATCAGCAGAGCCTATCAGGAGATGCTAAAAGGATATGCTGCAAATCCGAAACATCAATCCAAAGATCAAAAAAACGCAGTACTTTTCATCAAACAGAAAATTGATTCGGCAAAATGGTTTATCGATGCCATTCAGCAACGCCATAATACACTTTTCACTACAATGTCGGCCATTATGGAGTATCAAAAAGAGTATTTTTTTACGGGTGATGAGACTAAACTGCGCCCGATGATACTCAAAGATATCGCCGATATTGTACATCTGGACATTTCGACGATTTCGAGGGTGGCCAATTCAAAATATGTACAAACCCCCTACGGAACCTTTCTGCTGAAATCATTTTTTTCCGAGTCGATGCAAAACGACAGCGGAGAAGAGGTATCTACCCGTGAAATTAAAACCATCCTACAGGAAAGCATCGATCAGGAGGATAAAAGCAAGCCCTATACCGACGATTATCTGGTAAAAGTTCTCAAGGAAAAAGGCTATAATATTGCCCGCAGAACGGTAGCGAAATACCGTGAACAGCTGAGTATTCCAGTAGCCAGATTACGAAAGGAACTTTGATGAATGACTTTAGCCCCACAGAAATCCATTTTGCCCGTTTTTTCTCCATTCTCTTTCATCCACTGTTGGTACCGGTATTGGGTTTTAGCTGCCTTTTATTTTTCCCCGGCCAACCGGCTATTATGCTTCCCACTTCGTATAAGTGGCTACTCATTGCCCTGATATTCATCAGCACGGCAGTAATTCCAGGATTGGTAATACGCATTATGAAATGGCTTCATATCGCATTTCCAAGTGAACTCGTTGGACAAAACAGAGAAGGTTTTTCCTTTATCATCGTGCTGATCTGTTACTACTTTACATACAAGCTATTGCAACGATTGGGATTAGATGGATACATGACATCGCTGCTCATGGGTTTTACTGCCACCTTGTTTATCCTTACACTTACCCGTTTACAATGGAATATTTCGTTGCACGCCGCCGCCGCAGGCAGCCTCTTCAGTGCATTGGCCTCCTTTACCTTTGCAAATACGCTGTATGAAGGATTTCTGCTGCTTCCGCTGCTGCTGATTTGCGGTATTGTTGCCTCTTCGCGTCTAATACTACACAAAAATAGTCCTGCGCAGGTTTATGCCGGCCTTCTCACAGGAATTATGGTAAACCCTGTACTGTATTTTCTTCTTACTTAGTGGAACGGTGTAAACGATAACCCGAGTGATACCGGGTGCATTGCAGGGCCTTTATTCTGTTCATATAATCCGGTGAGGCCGTACGAAGCGGTAACATTCACCCATTTCCATCCTACACGAATAAAAGGAGTAAAACGATATTCACTAATATTCTCCAGATCTTTAATTTTTACCCGAATTACATCCTCACTTCCAAATAAATAATCTTCCCCGTTATATTTGGTATGGCTATCGATCAGAAAACCAATTCGCATACCCAAGGAGGCCTTAAACCCTGTCGTTTTGCTGTAATATCTGAATTCCAATGGAATTTCAGCATAAGTAAGGGCAATTTTATTCCGATTATAACTAATCTCGGAAACGAGGGAATCGAGTTTTGTGAAGGCAATCACACCGGTACCCGCACCACTTTGGTCCAACACTTCAGCAGGAACAGCATCGGTATACAAATTATGGCCGGTGAGGCCGATCCCTAATAATACACCAAAATTACTGTTTTCAATAGGAATAATATAACTGGCGGATAAATTATAACCCAGGTTAATCGCTTTGATATCCACATTGTCTGGTGTATTGGTCCAAATATCTGTAAACAGATCGAAATTATTGGTGTATTTGCGCATCAGCTCTTCCGACTGGGCGAAAGTGTGGCTTGTTACGACTACAAAAAAAAGGAAAAAGAAAGCATTGGTTTTCATAAAATTGTATTTATCGTGCAAAAATATAAATTAATGATTTGAAAAACGGATTAAATACAAAACGTACAATATTTAACGATAGTATTTCATCCGTTGAATCTCCTGAATGACGGCAGCAGGCAGAAGAGAGGCAACGTCACGGTTCATTTTAATCCGATTCCGAATCTCTGTGGCCGAAATATCAATCACCGGTGCATGGATCAGAACTCCATTTGTAAATTCTGAAAGATCAGGAACCTCCGTGCCACCGCGGGGATAAAACAGTATGGGATGATATTTTAGAATGGTTTTATAATTTTTCCATTGTCTGAACCCCGACACCTGATCTGTACCCAAAAGCAATGAAAACCTGGTATCAGGATACGTTTTTCTAAAAACATGCAAGGTTTCAGCAGTTAAGGACGGAGTTGGAAGTGAAAATTCGACTGCGCAGGCGTGCAAGTGGGAAGACGATCTCACTGCGAGTTCGACAAGATGCAGCCGGGCTTCTTTCGCGAGCAGTTCAGACGCAGATTTGAAAGGACTTTGAGGCGAAACAACAAAAAGTACTTCGTCGGCAAGGTTCTGGTTAACCACAAATTCAGCAATAGCAAGATGGGCATTGTGTATGGGATTAAAGGAGCCGAAGAAAAGAGCTTTTTGCATGGTTATTATTTTAAGAAATCCGAAACCTCGCTAATTGCCTTATTTACAGCATCTTCCAAATAATCATTTACAATAACCACATCAAACTGCGGGGCAAAAGTAAGTTCATACGCGGCCTTTTCCAACCGTTTTTTGAGGCTCTGGTCATCTTCTGTTTCGCGTTTTCTGAGGCGATCGGCAATAGCTTCAACCGATGGTGGCATCACAAAAACTGCCAGGGCCCTGTTTCCGTATTGCTTTTTAATATTCAACCCGCCAATTACATCCACATCAAAAATAATATGTTTACTCAGGTTCCAAATCCGTTCCACTTCACTTTTCAGCGTTCCATAATACTGGCCAGAATATACTTCTTCCCACTCCACAAATTCATTGCGTTGAATTTTCCGGCGAAATTCTTCGGCAGAAAAAAAATAGTAGTCATGCCCGTGGTGTTCATGGCTTCGTGGAGGCCGGGAGGTAGCCGAGACAGAAAATTCAAGCGGGAGCCCTGTTTGGAGGAGCCGGGTTACGATGGTGGTTTTTCCTGATCCCGAAGGAGCTGATAAGATGACCAATTTCCCCTTCATTGCTATAAAATATTAGCCAGTTGTTCTTTTATTTTTTCTAGTTCATCCTTCATTTGAACGACAATTTTCTGAATGGTCGATTCATTGGCTTTTGATCCCAGGGTATTAATTTCCCGGCCGATCTCCTGACTAATAAACCCGAGCTTTTTCCCCTGGCCTTCCAGAGTTTCCATAGTTTCCAAAAAATAATCGCAATGTCGTTGCAATCGGACTTTTTCTTCGGTAATATCAATTTTCTCAAGGTAATAGATCAACTCTTGTTCAAAACGGTTCTGGTCAACGCGTCCAATATCAATCCATGACTGGATTTCCTTTTCGAGTTTTTGGCGAATATAAAGTACCCGCTGTTCTTCAAAGGGAGCCACATCGGCTAAAAGCTGCAAAATAATTGCCACCCGGGCCTTTAAGTCAGAGGCAAGGATTGCGCCCTCTTCCATCCGGAAACGATTAATGGCATCCAGTGCACTGATAACGGCTTTTTTCAAAATCACCCATTCTGCCTCCTCCAATTCCTTGCCGGTAGTCTGTAACACATCGGGCATACGCATGATCAGGGAAAGATAATCGGTAGCCTGCTCCGAACCGATGTCCTGCTCAAGGTCTTTGAGTTGCCGGTAATAATCGAGGGCCAGCTCACGGTTAAGCATATGATTGGCCTCGTTAGCAGTCATTTCCATATGAATAAATAAATCCACCTTTCCCCGCAACAGGCTACTGGTAATCATCTGTCGGATTTCCTGCTCCTTCTCGCGGTAAAACGAGGGAATTCTGGAATTAAAGTCGAATTGCTTACTATTCAAAGACCGTATTTCAATGGTAATTTTCTTTTCAGGCAAAACCACTGTTTCTTTGCCATATCCGGTCATAGATTTTATCATAGCGATACTATTTTCAGCAAAGATAGAAAAAACGGGAAACCAGAACGTGCTCTGATTTCCCGTTACAATCACTACTGCAACAATCGTTTTATTTTATTTCAATCATGCGCGCCGGAAGCGGTTTGGCTTCATCCTTTTTGGGTAATGTAATAGTAAGAATACCATTTTCATACGCAGCGGTAATCTTATCTGTTTTAACTGTATCGGGCAACGTAAAGGAGCGGGAAAACGCACAGCAGGTAAATTCTTTGCGGCTATAGCCTTTGGAGGCGGCGTCGTTTTCCTGTTTTGCTTCCGCACTAACAGTTAAATATTCATTTTCAAGATTAATGACAAAATCTTTTTTCGATCTGCCGGGAACCATAAATTCCAGAGAAAATGCCTCGTCGTTTTCATAAATGTTTACGGCTGGTTTATAGCCCTGTTCCACTTCGAAACCGGGAGTAAATTCGTTCCTGAACCGGTTCATTAAGTCATTGACTGTTGGTTGATTAAATCGCATCATCATCATTTTTATTCCTCCTGTTATTTATTATTACTGTTAAATTTTACAGGATGCGAATTTTCAATGATTATGCCACTGTATAAAACACGGATGCATCGCAAAAAACAACGACATTATGTCACTATATCCAATAATATAGCGACATAATGTCGTTAATTATATATATTCTATCATTAAGGATGCAAATACAAATTATCCGCAATGGAAGAAACGTTGAACATACTCCATCATGCGTGTGTCATCCTTTTCGAGCACGGGGCGTAAGTTTTTATCGTCGTAAGCTTGTAATTCACTGGCAATACTATCGATCATTCCTTGAGGGAAAACCCCATACCGGGTATAAATGCCGGCCTGTTTCAGGAGCTGTTCAGCCGATTCAGCACACGAGGCAGGAAGATGGTCGAGAGTTGCAAGTTTTTCCTTATGTTTATGGTCGAAGATATTGACATCCACATAAGTTTTTTCGGCATATTCGAGGGCATTATCCATTTCGAGGCCATAGAGCGCTGCAATAGTAAGGCCGGCAAGGAGCGTGTACAATTCAGCAGATCCGTCGGGGCAGCGAAACTCCACCGTTTGTTTATCGGTATATTTTTGGGGTTCAGTGTCTTCCAGCGGATTGGCGAGCCGGTTCATATTAATTTTCCCTTGCCAACCCAAAGGCACGCGTACCAGCACGGAACGGTTTCTATCGCCCCAGCAAATATTGGTTGGAGCTTCCTGATGGGGCACTAACCGCATATACGACATCGGGTTTGTGTTTCCAAAAGCCGTAAGAGAAGGAGCCAGTGAAAGATATCCGGCGATTGCCTTTTTGGCCACCGGACTCAGCTTTCCATTCTCAATCATTACATTTTTGCCGTCTTTCATCAAACGGGTATGGATATGCAATCCACTGCCGGCCTTTCCGGTGCCAATTTTCGGAGCAAAAGTGATATTCAATCCATAGGCATAGGCCAGATTCCGCAAAATCCACTTGGCAATAACCAATTGATCAGCGGCATCTTCGAGGTTAACCGGAGAAAATTCAATTTCATTTTGTTCATAAACAATTCCATCGCGAGTAAAATTTCCCACTTCGCTATGGCCATATTTTATACTTCCACCGCATTGGGCAATAGCCTTCATGGCAGCCGTACGAAAATCCTCAGTTTTATTAAACGGAGCCGCACTATGGTAGCCTTTTTGGTCGGCAGGCTGGAAGAGTGGATCCGCTTCACTGATAACATAAAATTCCAGTTCACCCATCACTTCGAAGGTATAACCGGTTTTTTCTTTCAGCGTATTATGGGCTTTATGCAGAATATATTCCGGGGCACTTTCGAGCGGATTACCCTCTTTATCAAAAAAAGAACACAAAATATCAAGTGCAGGAACCTCGCTGAAGGGATTGACAAAAGCCGTGCGATAGCGTGGCACTACATAAAGGTCGCTACTCCCGGCTTCGATGTGCTTAAAAAGGCTGGAGCCGTCAACACGCTCACCATCGGTAAGGATTGAATCCAGTTGCTCCAGGCTGTTAATCACAAAATTCAATGTTTTCAGTCGGCCATCACCTCCCACATAACGAAAGTTCACTAATTCGATACCATTATCGATAATATACTTCATGATATCTGCTTTTGTAAACTGCACAGCAGGTTTTCCGATATACTGAACCAAAGGGTTCGGATTCAATTTTGTTTTTGAGTTCATGGTTCTCACTTTTAATACGTTCATATTGCTAATGGGGGCACCAAAAGTATAAAAATCTGATGACAATACCCAATGGACGGGATAAGGAAATGCATTAACAAGAAAAAAACGGATGAATTACTTTCGAATCTGAGCAATAAAAGCCTCCATCAATTTCCCGGCGGCATTGTAGGCGCTGATACGATCGTTATGAATTTGCGCTTCCAATTCCCTCACCATAGGGCGAAGGGCCTCGTTTTGATAGAACAGGTCACCAAGGGCCGCCTGAATGGTTTGGTGCATAATATGACGAGCCTGGTCGGTGCGTTTTTTTTTGAAATATCCATTTTGCCGGGTAGCCGAAAAATAATCAGTGATCATATCCCAAACCTCCTGAATACGGTATCCGGACTGGGCGGAACAAACATCCACCCGGGGTAACCATTCAGATTCAGGTTTTGGGAACAAATGGAGTGCGTTAATATATTCACGTTTCGCCAATTCTGCACGATTGAGGTTTTCGTCTTCAGCTTTATTAATAACAATGGCATCGGCCATTTCCATAATTCCTCTTTTAATACCTTGTAATTCATCTCCGGCACCAGCCAGCTGCAGCAGGAGGAAGAAATCGACCATAGAATGCACCGCGACTTCCGACTGGCCGACACCTACAGTTTCAACAAGGATTGTATCGAATCCGGCAGCTTCACAAAGGATAATAGATTCGTGCGTTTTACGGGCCACGCCGCCGAGGGTACCGGCAGAAGGAGAAGGTCGTATAAAGGCATTCGGATCGTTAGCAAGGCTCTCCATGCGGGTTTTATCTCCCAGGATACTTCCTTTGGTTCGTTGTGATGAAGGATCGATAGCCAGCACTGCGACTTTTTTCCCGGAGGCGGTGAGTTTTTTCCCAAGGGCTTCAATAAAGGTACTTTTCCCAACACCTGGAACGCCGGTAATACCAATGCGATATGAATTTCCCGTGAAAGGGAGGCATTTTTCAATAATTTGTTGTGCGATGGCATGGTGTTCGGGTCGGGCACTTTCGATCAGGGTGATTGCCTTACTAAGCAGCATAATATTCCCTGCCGTAATTTCACGAACAAACGCATCAACGGAAGGGCCGGATTTCCGCGCCTTCATCAGGCGGGAAACCGCTTCGGGATTGACTGAGTCGGGGTGTTCGATTCCTTTCTGCACACGAAGGGCAGAATTATCCTTTGGATGGTCTGTGTTCATGGTAAAAATTTTACGATCGGCGGAGTGCTTCAATTTCTTTCTTCAGCTTACTAATCTCTTCCTCCAGTGTCTGTTTTTGTTCAAGTGCCTGAAGGCGTTGACGATAAAGTTCCAGAAAAATTTCAACCTTACTGATCAGGATATGCGGATTAACCGGTTTGGTAAGATAATCGACGGCTCCCGTATGGTAGCCTCTGGCAATACTTTCATTATCCGTAAAAATTGCGGAGACAAAAATCACCGGAACACCCTTGCAGTGATCTATTTCCCGCACTTTCGATGCCAGTTCAAAGCCATCCATTCCGGGCATCTGAACATCAAAAATCATCAATGCAAATTTGTTTTTTTCAATAATCTCCAGTGCTTCCTTTCCACTATATGCCTTCAGGATATTAGCCTTTACTTTTCGCAAAAGATTCTCCAGAAGAAGAATATTTATCTTCTGATCATCAACGACTAAAATATTCGGTTGGCCAACCATAGGTATAGATTATTTTGTGCGTAAAGATAACAAAAAACCGATTAATATTTCGACAAAAATTGAGAAATCCCAATTTGTGTATTTGAAATACCCAATTTTTTCCGCAAGCGGGTTCGGGCAACTTCAATTGACGACAAGCTTTGACCGGTAATAGCCGAAATCTCTTTGGTCGACATATCCATCCGCAGAAAGGCACAAAGTCGTCGTTCTCCAACCGTCAATTCGGGAAAATCACGTTGTAAATTTTCATAAAAAGAGCCATGAACATCCTTAAACCGGATTTCAAATTCTTCCCACACATTATTATCCAGATTAGATCGCAAATCAGATATCACCTGCTGAATCACCTGCTGATTTTCTTTTTTAACATTTTTCCGTAATTCGATCAATTTTCCGGATATACACTCTATGAGTTCATTTTTCTTCAGAAGGTAAAGCATATTAGTAGTCAGTTCGCGGTTTTTGTGTTCCAATTCCTCTTCCAGCATTCGTTTTTGCAGATGCACTCTTTTAATATTTCCCTTTTGGTTGAGGAACAGCAGCAACAGTATGACCAGCAAAGCAAGAAACCCCGAGCCCACAATATAGTACCGTAATTTTTGTTGCATCAGTTGTTCCTCCCGTGCACGCTGTACTTTATCGTATTCATGTTGCAGTTCCAGTTGGAGAACCGTTTTTGAAAGTCCTTTTTTATTTGAGCTATCCTGAGCTGCCAAATACTGCACATGGCGGTAATAGGCTTCCTTCCAATTACCCATAGCTGCCTGAGCCTGACTAAGTAATTTATTACAATCTGCGGCTATTTCCCAGCTATTGGTAAACAGAGCAAGATCCAGGGCAGAGGAAAGATAACCAATGGCGGAAGAATAGTTATTTTGTGAGATATAATATTCGCCCAGAAGTTTATTTCCCGATGCCACTCCGGCTTTATCTCCCAGTTCCTGCTTCAGTTCAATACGCTTATGAAAATAATCAATGGCTTTAGGATTCCCGATTGCACTGTAAGTAGCCCCTAAATTTCCATAATTATTGCTAATCCAGTCCGTATTTCCAAGTTGCTGATTAATCTCCAGCGACATGAGAAAATATTCAATAGCCGTGGTATAATTTTGCATGGCACTGTAAACCATACCTATATTATTATAATTAGCGGCCAACAAATTTTTTTCCTTATTTTTCCTATTCAGTGCTATGGCATCGAGAAGGTATTCTCCGGCTTTTTCATAGCTATTCAGCGATATATAAAGGGTTGCAATATAGTTTTTTGCAATCGCGATAATATATTCATCATTTTTTTGCTCACCAATCTTTAAGGCATCAAAATAATAGGTTGAAGCCAGGTCTTCGTTTTCAAGAAGCGACAACAATTTTCCATAGTTAATATAGCTTTCTGCGAGTCCCCGGTAATCATGCAACTTTTGAGCAAGCTGTAATGCCTGCTCCAGGTAGGTAACTGAGCGTGAAGGATTCGAATAAATTTCCTGCAACGAAAGGGTGTTTAAGACACGTACTTTTGCCGTATCATCTGTCATCATCAAAGGATTAAGCCCAGCCAAATCCTGATTAAATGCATGCAGGCTAAAGAATAATCCAAACAGAAGTACAAGTTTACGCATAGGAAAACGCAAATAGATTAAAATCGTCACAAGATACTAATTTTAGGAATAGAGTGTTTGGATAATACGTTTCGGAGCCGGTGTATTCATTTTTACAAAAATTGTTCAGATACTAAGAAAAATTTATAAATTTGCAATCCCTGAACGGAATCGGGATGTAGCGCAGTCCGGTAGCGCGCTTCGTTCGGGACGAAGAGGCCGGAGGTTCGAATCCTCTCATCCCGACTCGAAAAAGAGCTGCTCAAAAAGCGGCTCTTTTTGTGTTTAAATGCCATTAAATACGCTGAAATGGCAGCCATCAAGAAGACCTTAATAAAAAAGAAAAGGGATATCTCCGGGGAGAAGATATCCCAATTCGCCTAGCTTATTAACCAAAATTCTAATCCCTGATAAACTTTGAAACATGCGTTTCGCTATTTACAGGAGTCATAATTTTCAACAAATAGATACCGGAAGGGAGATTTTCAACAGACATTTCGAATCTGTTTAATCCTACGGCCACAACCCTTTCATTTGAACAGACTTCCTGTCCGGCATAATTCAGAACGCTGACTTTTGCCAAAGTATGTACAGTAGACTCAAAACATACAGTTAAGGTTGCTTGCGTGGGTACCGGATATAAAAATAAATTTTGTTTTGCTGTTATGGGAGAATCAGAAATACCAGTAACATTCTCATCAAAAATTTCCAATACAATATCATCATACCCGGGAGTGGATTCATTCAGGCAGATGTTTGAAGGGAATGAGAAATCACCGGTTGACTCAGCATACAAATAATAGCAGCCAAAAGGGATAGCATCGAAACCGAAGAACCCGTTGCTATCGGTAATCACATAAGTAATGGCATTCATCCGGCTATCATAGAGCAAAACGGGAACAGGAGTTATCCTTTTTTTTGTTTCGTCATTTTTAAAAACAATCCGGCCGGTAATAAAACCCGCCCCTGAACTGAGGGTAGCCTGTGAAACTAAACGGGTATCGCAGTCAAAAATATCGGAATGAACCGAAAGGATGGAAGCATCGCCCCATTTAAGACTTTTAGGAAAATACCCGGGAAAATAGTCACCGGAATGCAAAGATTCATTAGTAAGATACATTTTTAGGAGATACTCGCCCCCAAGCAGAGAAGTAAAATAATAATATCCGTATTTATGGAACATTAATGTATCATAAAGGAACAATCCGCCAGAAAGCTTCTTGTAAAGATAGGCAATCGCTGTATCGCCCTGATGATTTGGATTGTTAATTGGAAAATCGCCAGCAAAAAGAAACCCGCCGATATTCCAATAATCGGGAGTAGTGAGTGTTTTACAATGGGTTTCCTGGCAGTAACCAAACCGGTCGGTCACCTGAAGACAGACCTCATAATTACCAGGAGAGTTATAAATATGGGATGTTTCCCAGCTATCAGCCGTTTCGCCATCACCAAAAGTCCAAACTATTTCGCCGGGAAATTCAAGCACGCTCGTATTTTCGAATGTATAATGATTCCGGGAATGGGAAAGGCTATCGATAGAAAAATTAAAATCAGCCACACATTCCGGGCTATAATCAATCACTACATCCCGAACAACTTCATCAAGGCACTGATTCAAGGTATCGATAACAGTTAATTTCACATGATAGGTATTATTCAGGTTATAAAAGTGATCAGGATTCTGAAGAGCCGAAGTATTTCCATCGCCAAAATCCCATTGCCATGCCACAATTGCTCCGTTGGAAAAGTCGGTAAATTGAACATGAAAGGGATGCAGGGAGTCGGTTTCTGCAACAAACCAGGCTTCACAGGGTTCCAGCGTATCTGTAACAATCACTTCCAGGATATAACTGTCGGTACAATTATAGGTATCTTCTCCTGTCAAGGTAACAATATAACTTCCTTCATTGTGAAAAGTATGAAACACAAAATCACCCTGAGCCGTAGTTCCATCGCCAAAATCCCAGGCGAACAAGGTGGGATGGGGGCTTTCTGTATAGGCCTGAAAAGCGCCGGATAAGGCGCTGAAATAGATCGGTTCAAACCACACGGCACAGTCGTAATACTCAGTACTGTCTACCCGGATCGTTTCACGCAGGGTATCAGAACAGGAGCCATCTGTGGTAGCAATAGCATGTAAAACATCATAAAACCCCGGTTGACTATAGGTATGACTAACATTTTTCAGTGTACTGGTAGTCCCGTCTCCAAAATCCCAAAACCAGGTATCAATGTCGCCTGAAGAGTAATCAGTAAAAAAGAAGGTATATTCCGTATCCGAGATTGCAGTTTGATAGGAGAAATCAGCACTACAAAAAGCCACGTTATCGGAGCAATAGGGAATTTGAAAAACCACCACGGGATCTGCAAATGAAAAGTTTTCAGTAAGAGTAATCAGATATCCAGAGCAATCGTTCAGAGAAACAGTAACATAACTGGAGGTAATTTCTTTCGGAATCGCTACCTCCAAAACTATACTGCCCTGATTATTGGATTCCACCACTGTTTCAAAGCCTGCAAAGACGCCAGAGCGTGGTATGGAAACTGACAAGGCAACACCTTCGACCGGAGCAAGAGAATGGTCATCGTAAATAATTCCTGAAATCTGAACAACATAAGTTCCCCCCAGGGCAAAAAAAGGAAATAAGACAATACTGATAAAGAGTGCTATATTTTTCATATCCCATTAAAACTTAAACAATAACCCAATCCTTCCCCCAATCGCATACGGAGAAGAAAAATTTTCGGTCGAACCCGCGATGACAGGATTAACATAATAGCTGTAATTCGGTTCTATCGACAGACGCAAACGGGGCGAAAACCGATAATGCATAGCCAAAGAGGCACGAAGGTGCAAATTTGTTTTTATCCATGAGGCAGAAGTATATTCGACCTCACTTCTATAAATATTTTCGCCCACGGGAAACCCAGGGTTTTGTCGTCGTTCATTAATTAACAGGCACAACACCGGGCCGGCGGTAATATCCAGCGACAGGTTTCCGCTACTATAACAGGTATAACCTACCATTAACGGAAGCTGCATGTAGCTGTACCAGGCATCGGTTACCCGCTTTTCAGCCACAAAGACAGAATCATAAACTCCCTCAATTTTCAGGTTGTAGATTATCGAATCGGGGTTCACCGGATCAATGGTAAATGATTCCACTGCATACATATAACCGATGCTATCCACACGGTGATAATTAAGCAGGTAATTGGCATCATCGCCATAGCGCGCTATATACACGCCGCTTTTTAACACAAAACCATTTTTATTATAATACACATCAAAACCAAATCCGCTTCCGGAATTAGTAACTGTTTCTTTATTAAAAAGATATTCCGGGCCACCACTTACACCGATACAGAAATAGGAAGGTTTTAGAGAAAATTTCTTCCATGGGCTCAGGTCTGAATACTGAACCATACCGGTTTCGGTTGCTGCATTCAGAAAACGATTTTGCTCAGGCAGTAGGCGGTTATCGATAAAAGTACGAAGATAAGAGCGATCGCCGGCCTGCATACGATACGGTTGAAGTTGAAAAGGGGCCTCGCCGGCCTGTAATGCAACCGAATGCACCCATGAAGCATCCGGAATAATATCGACCTGCACCGGTTGTCCTGTAGTTGCAGGGGTTCCCTTATCAAGCAGTAATGGCTCCGGAACAGGTTTCGTTTCGGATTGCAGGATAAGGTTTTTTGCTTCGGACGGAGCCAGTGACGAAGGAGCATTGTTGGTAACAGCCCTTGTTGCTGCAGGAACAGCAAGGGGGGCATCGGGAACCGTAATCGGTTCCTTTTCGGGGAATGAACGCGCGTATTCACTTTGCTCCGGTGCATGAAGGACAAACCATGCGACTCCTGAGAGTGAAATCAGGAGTAATATCAGGGCGGCCCATTTCAGGTTCCGGTAAAAAACCCGGGTAAAATAACCTTCCTTTTTCAAGGAAGATTCAATCTGTTCCCATACCTTATCAGAGGGAACACCGGAGTACCCTTCAAGGTTCGTTTTGAACAGATTATCAATTTTCATCTTCTCCTGATTCATTTTATTCAAGTAACTATTTTTTATTTGAAGTTGCCTTAAAAATTATGTTTCTAAGATATTTTCTGGCTTTCGATAATTGTGATTTTGAAGTGTTTTCAGAAATCTCAAGCAAAACGGCAATCTCCTTATGGGAGTACCCTTCGAAAACATACAAATTAAAAACGGTACGATAGCCTGAAGGTAAAGCCTGAACCATGCGCATCATTTCATCTGCATTCAATGGAAATTCATGCTTATCAATCACAATTTCCGAATCCATAACCGTATATTCTTCAATTTCATCCACATCCGAATGGAAATAATGTTTTAGATTATTCCGGTTATGGTTAAGTGCGGTATTGATCATTATCCGTTTAATCCAGCCTTCGAACGATCCTTTAAATCCGAAGGTTTGGAGGTTTTGGAAAACTTTAAGAAAGCCATCCTGCAGGATATCTTCAGCTTCGGAGGTATTGCGGGCATAGCGCATACATACACCAAGCATCACCTTACAGTAGCGCATATACAATTGATGAAAGGCTTTTCGTTTTCCCTTCAGACAATCGTCGATTATTTGCTTTTCAGAAACCATGATGCCGCAGGTCCAATTCCATCATTCATTTTTATGGCAATTTGCTAAACTATGAAAAAAGCGCATGACAAACGGCAAGTAGCTGCATTATTTTCGTACCCATAGAGCTACCCACACCCGAAAATTCCATTTTTGGGGCGGAAAAACAGAAAATGCGCTAAAAAAAGGAATAAAAAAACTGATGCCACCGAAGCAACATCAGTTCAACTGAATAAGTCGTTATTTAGTTCAGGGCTTCTACAGAAATAAGTTCAACACGAATCACGAGGGTCACACCGGGGGGCACGATCTGTGATTTTCCATCTTCACCGAACCCCAAAGAAGAGGGCACATAAAACTCATACATCGAACCAGGGTTCATCAATTGAAGTCCTTCGCGAAGGCCGGGTACTGTATTGCTAACCAAAATATTAACAGCGCCCTGGGTATAGGATTCACCATAAACCGGAAAATCAAACTTTTCATCTTTTATGGCCACATAAGTACCTTTATAATGAAGTGTTACACTATCGTTAACTCCGGGTTTTTTACCATTTCCCTGACGAATAACCCGATACTGCAACCCGCTGGGGAGTGTAGTAACGCCATCTTGTTTTTGCATCTGGCTCAGGAACTGGGCCCCAATTTTCTTATTTTTCAGTGCACTTTCCTTAATTGTAGCCTGCTGCTGAAGTTCCAGCTTTTGATTAAACCCGGCGACAATCTCGTTGCGAATTGAATCGGGAATAAGGGTAGTACCGTTAATAGCATCATCTATTCCTTTGTAAATGGCAGCGGAATTTACCTCATAAGTTTGCTGTTTAAGGTTATTTCCATAATCAACCCCGATAATATAGCTGATAGTATCGGTTTGATTGTTTAATACAACAGCAGAGCTGTCGATGTTGTTACAAGCTGTAAAGGCCAAAGAAAAGGCAAACACAGCAACAATGGTCAAGTTTCTAATTTTCATATACGATCTGTTTAAATTTTCTATTTATTAGTTGTAATTACGCTGTATAGGGATACAAAATTAGGTTTTTTTTATGAAATAGAAAAAAAATAACGGCGTCAACCCTGTATCGCCATAGATCTTAACATCTTTTAACAATCGCTCTGTTATTGAACCACTTAAACCGAGATACCCGGCAGCTTGCGAAAACATAAGTAATTTGTTAAACCAAGCCGCATTTTTCTTGTTTAAAGAAAGTAAAAAGCATAAGTAAAAATATCTCAAATAAAAAAAAACAACAATGACTAAAATAACGAAGAAACAAGAGGTAATCCACCCGGTACTAAAAGAAATTGAGCACCGCTGGAGCCCAAGAGCATTTGATTTGCAAATGCCGGAGGAGAAATATCTCCGGTCGATGTTTGAAGCTGCACGCCGGGCACCATCTGCGTTCAACGATCAGCCGTGGTCGTTTATTATCGGACGGAAAGGGGATGAAACCTATACGCATATTTTAACCTCACTCATCGATTTTAATGTCGGGTGGGCAAAATCAGCGCCCATCCTTATGGTGGCCTGCGGGAGTTCATTAAGCAGCAACGGCCAACAGGAAAATACGACCTATGCCTATGATACGGGGCAATCGATTGCCTATTTTTCGTTGCAGGCGATGCAATTCGGGATATACACACATCAAATGGCCGGATTCAGTAAAAGTGCATTAGCGGAAAAATTTATCCTCCCTTCCCACATCCATCCTCTTACTGTACTTGCAATAGGCTATCCGGGGGCGCTAAAACATATCCCCGAAAATTTGCATGTACAGGAAAAAGAAGTAAAAGGTCGGAAAGAATTCAATACCTTTGTTTTCACAAAACAATACGGAGAGCCATCAGGGATTTTTTAACTTACTTTTCCCCTGACGGCATTCAATAATGCGTGAATACCATGAAAAAGATTCTTTTTCCAGCCTTCATTCTTCTGTTGCTTGCATCATGTACGAATAATCATCCGAAACAGGAGCCAACCACCCGGCAGGAAAACACGACCGGGCGTATTATGGTTCCGCAGTTTAATGCCGATTCGGCCTATCGTTACGTAGCAGAACAAGTAGCTTTCGGGCCAAGGGTTCCGGGCTCATCGGCACAACAACTGACAGCCAAATATCTGGCAGAAAAACTAAAATCGTTCGGTGCGACCGTTACAGAACAGGAATTCAGCGCACGGGCCTACAACCATGAAATACTCTCTGGTATTAACATTATCGGAAGCTATGCACCGGAGAAAAAAAAACGCATTCTACTGGCAGCACACTGGGATTCAAGGCCTTACGCCGACCACGACGCCAACCCTGAATTTCATCGTACACCCATTGACGGGGCAAACGATGGCGCCAGTGGTGTAGGTGTACTGCTGGAAATCGCCCGCATTATTCAACCCCAATTACCAGAGGCAGGGATTGATATTATTTTCTTTGACCTGGAAGATTACGGGCCTCCGGAAGATACACAAAACGAAGATGCCGGTGAATTTTGGGGACTGGGTTCACAATATTGGGCAAAGAACCCACATCAGTTTAACTATCGGGCCGCCTACGGAATTTTGCTTGATATGGTAGGTGCACCCGATGCTGTTTTCCCTATGGAAGGATTTTCGTTGTATTACGCTCCACATATCGTCAGAAAAGTATATGACCGTGCACGCAGCCTGGGATATGAGAATTACTTCCCGCAACAACAAGGCACGTATGTTAACGACGATCATTTGTACGTTAACAAATATGCCAACATCCCGATGATCGATATCATCCATCAGGATCCGGATTCAAAAAATAATGCTTTTTTTGAGCACTGGCACACCATCAATGATAATCTGGAGGCCATCGACCGGGCACCCTTACAAGTAGTAGGGGAAGTTTTACTGCATGTGATTTACAACGAATAAGCTTTACAACAACTCATTTGCCAGGTTAGCCAACTCAGAACGTTCGCCCTTTTCGAGCAGCACATGGGCATAAATGGCATGGTGGCTAATTTTATCAATCAGATAGGAAAGGCCATTACTTCGGGAATCCAGATAAGGGGTATCGATTTGTCGGATATCGCCGGTAAAAATAATTTTTGTTCCCTCTCCAGCACGCGTAATAATGGTTTTCACTTCATGGGGGGTAAGATTTTGCGCTTCATCGACGATAAAAATGATGTTGGATAAACTGCGTCCCCGAATATAGGCCAGCGGAGAGATTACCAGTTTTTCCTTTTCCAGCAGCTGCCCCAGATTATGGTATTCTTTATCATGCTCATCATACTGATTACGGATAAACTTCAGGTTGTCGTACAACGGTTCCATATAAGGTTCAAGTTTTTCTCCCACATTTCCGGGGAGGTATCCGATATCCTTGTTGCTGAGAGGCACAATGGGGCGTGCCAGAAACACCTGTTTAAAGAGGCGACGTTGTTCGATAGCTCCAGCCAGTGCCAGCAATGTTTTCCCCGTTCCGGCAACGCCTTGCAGCGTCACCAGTTTAACTTCCGGATTCATTATTGCATGAAGTGCAAAAACCTGCTCTGCATTACGGGGTGTAATACGTTGCACCGGCCGTTTAACGATTTTCTCCAAATGTTGGGTTATAGGATTGTAATAGGCCAGGGCAGAATTCCGGTGATTTTTCAAAATAAAATAATGATTGGGCACCGGTTCTTCAATACCCACATCTTCAAGCAAACAAAAACCTTCATTGTATACCCGGTCGATAATCTCTTCTTCCACATTCTCGAGGAGTGTTTTTCCGTTGTACAGGGCATCAATATCTTTCACTTTACCCGTTTCAAAATCTTCTGCGGCCAGACCAATGGCTTTTGCTTTAATTCGCAGGTTAATATCTTTGGTAACCATTACTACTTTTCGGCCCGGGTTACTAAACTGCACCGTAATGGCAGCATTCAAAATGCGATTGTCGGCCGTATAAACGCCAAAGGCCTCCTGAGCATCAAGTGAGCCTGCCTGATCGGTAACGACCATAATTCTCCCGGCGCCATCGCGATCGAGCGGAATCCAGTCGGTGAGCGGATATTCCCCCGACAAACGGTCAATGATTCGGATAAACTCTCTGGCTTCAAAATTCTTCATATCACTCCCCTTCTTGAAATGATCCAACTCTTCAAGCACTGTTATGGGAATGACAATATCATTGTCAGCAAAACTATAAACTGCACTATGGTTATAAAGAATAACAGAAGTATCTAAAACAAAAATCTTCGCGCTTTTTTCGGTCATAGATTGTTTCTTCATGTAGATAAATTTAGAGCATTATACCCATCAGGTATTTTATTTTTCTCCCCGAAAGATACTGAATTTATAATAATAAAAAGAAATTACCCTCCCCTTTTACAGCAGTAACTGCTATAATTTTGGTTTATACAAACCCAGTTCAAGACCTATCGAAAGAGGTGGCAGCGGATTATAACGATGATGTTCCGGATGAGAAGTATTCATAAAGAGGCCCGTGTACCTGTAATCGGCAGTGAGGGCAATACGATGAATGCCGATGCGCATTCTGGCTCCCAAACAGAAAGCATCAATATATGGGAGATTCCGGTCTATGGTCTTAATCCGGCGTGCTGAAGTCCCTTCGTAGTCGATTCGCTGAATTTCGCGGTTATTAAAAATCCATCCACCATAGAGTTCCATGTCGAAAAATTTTCCAATATTATTACCCACGGGATTAAAAGTTACGCGATTATAGTAAGCAATGAGGAGTTGATTTAGCACTAATTTGGAAATACTACGTTCAATACCCGCTGCTTCCGGCAAAAGGTGATTGTTTATGTAGTATGTGCGTTGATATTCCATGCTATATCCCATGGCGAAATTTCTGGTACGTGCAAATTTTGCTCTTCGCCCAACAAAAAAATCACCGGAGGCGAAAGGTTTTATACTTTCTGTGGCAACCGGCATCACCTGATATCCTGCATACCAATAGGTAAAAGCCGCGCGATTTCTTCCTTTTCTGTGCATCGTAAAAGCCTCGGACGGGGATTCGCGCAGCAATACATCTTGTGCAAAAGAAGAGAGGCTCCCAAAGGCAAAAATGCAAAATATAAAGAGGTAACGATTCATAATACAGTATTTTAACGATTCAATAAAAAAGTATCTACATAACCCTTATAAAAAACCTTAACAGCGGTGACATTTTCTGGCATTTCATTGCGTTCAATAACAAGGGGAACGCGCGAATAAACAGTAATTACAGAGTATTCAAGAATCTCGTCCTTTTCATTTACATACTGATAATAGAGATAATTACTGTTTGGATATTCAAAGTGACGAACGCAATTCAATACAATAACTTTCAACACCTCGTCGACCAGTTCAAAAGAAAAGGAAGGCGGTGTATTTTCATGGGGCGTCGACAACAAACGCCCGGCCTGAGGAACGCCATAACCATGGGCATAATCATAGTACGGATAAAGATCGGAGGATTTTTCTATTTCATGGAAGAGTTCCATAACTCCGGCATCCGGGAGGAGCTGACGGGCACAGGCTGCGAAACCGGAAACAAGGGGTGTTGCAAACGAAGTGCCGTATGCATCGCCAAAACCGGATTTTTGTGCCAGGAAAGCACGGCCATAAGCAGCAACATTCGGTTTCCGTTTTCCTCCGGCCGTGGGGCCAAAGGAGCTAAAATTGATATGATAATCGGTTTCCGGATCAATGCCAGCGACGGATAACACACTATCGGCATCCGCCGGCGTTCCGAGATATTTCCAGGAAGCGTCGGTGCCATCGTTGCCCATGGCATTAACTACAAGAATCCCTTTGGATGCGGCTTTGTTAGCCGCCCGGGCCACCAGGCTGGTCCCCCTCATCTCTTCGGGAAAGTACCGATGGTAGGTGTACCCCAACGAACTGCTAATGATATCAGCTCCGTTTTTATCTGCCCATTCTGCTGCCGCAAGCCAGTTATACTCTTCCGAGTAGGGTTCGAACATTTGTTCGGTGCGGGCCAGTAAAAACTCGGCACCCGTAGCCAGACCAACCGGGATATCCCCGAATTTACCTGCAATGCAGCTCAAACATGATGTGCCATGCGCATTGTAAGCATAAACGTTTTCGTTATTACGGACAAAATCCCAGGTTTTAATTATCCTTTTTTCCGCACGGATATGGGCGAAGGCCTCGTGGGTATCCACATTGGGGAAACCGGCATCAAAAATGGCAATACGAACGCCACTTCCATCGATTCCTGCCGCAGTAAAATGCGACCCTCCCAAACGATTTGTTTGCTTATTCAACAGTTTAAGCTGAAAAGAAGATGGCTGCTTATCTTTAATTCCACAAACCGAGGCCCTCAGAGTAAGGGGAGTTATCCGGGCCACAAATTCAAGGGCATCAATAGCAGGGAGGTTTTCCGGTAAAACTACCGCAACAACGGCATTAAACCAGCGAGAAACACCAAGAATGGTATCGGCCATACTATGGAGGGTTTTCAGATAATCAACGCGAAGCGGATAATCACTTGCATCGCATAACGGGAGTCCCTGTTGTACCCTTCGCTCCAAGGCTTTCCTATCGAAATAGGTAAATGGATCGAATGCAACTCCCTCTTTATCTGTTAATTCAATGAAATACAATGCATCTGAGTCCTGAGACCAAAGGCTGAACGGAGCCAATAAAAACACAAATACAGTCACTCCGGCAAGACAAACAATCAAATGATTTTTCATACTATATTTAATTGATTTTCAATAACATACACTGGAAAGAAAAGTATTTTACGGACTGCAAACCAGCGTATGCATTCCATTTATCCTCTTTTTCTTCAATGGATAATTCATTGGATGGTGGTTTTTCTATTTTGTACAAATGTAACAATTTGGATAATGACGTTACAGATTCCGTATATTTGGGCAGAAAAAAAAACAAAATGTACGATAAGAAATTATTTCTACTCGATGCAATGGCACTCATTTACCGGGCCTATTTTGCATTAAGTAAAAATCCAAGAATCACATCAACCGGGTTTAACACCTCAGCAGTAATGGGGTTCACCAATGCGTTATACGAAATACTAAAAAACGAAAAGCCTACGCACATCGGAGTAGCCTTTGATTCGTTTGCTCCCACATTTCGACATCAGGAGTATGCTGCATATAAAGCCAACAGAGAAAAAATGCCGGAGGACATTATATCAAACCTGCCTTATATAAAAAAACTCTTACAGGGTTTTCGGATTCCAATTATTGAGATGGAGGGATACGAAGCAGACGATTTGATTGGAACACTGGCCAAACAGGCAGAAAAAAAAGAGTACACCTCATTTCTTATGACACCGGATAAAGATTTTGCTCAATTAGTATCGGATAGAATTTTTCTTTACAAACCGGCTCGTATGGGCAATAAGGCTGAAATCTGGGGGATTGCGGAAGTATGTGAAAAATTCGGTATTCAGCAACCCGATCAGGTACGCGACATTCTCGGCCTTTGGGGCGATGCCAGCGATAATATTCCCGGAATCCCGGGGATTGGCGAAAAAACAGCAAAAAAATTACTACAGGAATATCCCACGATAGAAGCACTGACAGAGAATGCCGAAAAGCTAAAAAACCCAAAACTGCAACAAAAAATCGCAGAATTCAGCGAACAGGCTTTACAATCAAAGCAACTGGCAACCATCATTACCGATGCCCCCATCTCCTTCGATGAAGCACAATTTGCACTTTCCGAACCAGATAACATAGCGCTGAAAAGCCTCTTCGAAGAACTGGGATTTAAAACCTTCGCAAAACGCTTTTTTGAATTACAACATCCGGAAGCAAATCAAACAGAAAAAAACTCTGGTCAGGCCGACCTGTTCAGTTCGGCTGGCGAGAAGGTTCAAACCATTGATGATAAAACCAAAAACATCCTTACAACACCTCATACCTATCATCTTCTACAAACGGAAGCAGAGATCAACAAGTTGATAAAACAACTATCCGGGGTAAAAGAATTTTGTTTTGATACCGAATCGACAAGCATTGATGCCAACCAGGCCGAACTGGTGGGAATCTCCTTCGCGGTGCGCCCTGGTGAGGCATGGTATGTGCCATGTCCCGAAAACTATGATGCCTGTTTATCCTTCCTCAAACCTTTCAAACCACTCTTTGAAAACAAAAACATTTTAAAAATCGGGCAAAATATCAAGTACGACATCAGCCTGTTAAAGTGGTACCAGATTGACGTGAAAGGGATTTCGTTTGATACGATGATTGCCCATTATCTGCTGGAACCCGATCAAAGGCATAACATGAACTTTTTGGCAACCAACTACCTGAATTACAGCCCAGTAACCATAGAAACGTTGATAGGAAAAAAAGGAAAAAATCAACGCACAATGCGCTTGGTACCACCGGAAAAAGTGGCTGAATATGCAGGAGAAGATGCCGATATAACCTTGCAGCTCAAACAGATACTGGAGCCAAAACTCAAAGAAGCCGGTGTAGAAAAATTATTTCATGAAATTGAGATGCCACTGGTTTCAGTGCTGGCGACCATGGAAGCCAATGGAGTAAAAATTGACATCCATAACCTAAAAGCCTTCTCACAGCAACTCACGGAAGAAATTCTGGAGACAGAAAAAAAGATTTTTGACTTAGCCGGAGCAGAATTTAACATTGCTTCGCCAAAACAATTGGGTATAATTCTGTACGAA
>Ga0116152_10000179_pt1 | contig 50673 bp, 42 predicted proteins | sample AD_UKC119_MetaG_FD_89894 | JGI IMG/M metagenome (GOLD analysis project Ga0116152, IMG submission 89894) | Active sludge microbial communities of municipal wastewater-treating anaerobic digesters from Hong Kong - AD_UKC119_MetaG | ecosystem: Engineered > Bioreactor > Anaerobic > Digestate...
GACCTGATGCGGGAAATCTGCACTCAGGGCTTGGCGAAAAAAACCGTGACTGTTCGTTTCCCACTACCAGAGCAGGAACGCCCGAAGTTGACCTAACCCGCTATAGAGCGCGTGAACGGGTACGTGATGAACCGCCCCGTGCGGAGCCGCACGCGGGGTGGTGGGGGGAGGGCTGGCTAGAAACCAGTCCTTACCCGATTGGCTTTTAAGTGAAGAAAAACTGTGGGACAGTATCAATAGCTATCTTAAATCCAGCCCGTTTTGCTATAGACTCGCAATTGTTTCTAGCGATGTCATTTACCACTACCAAACGTTTGAAATATGATGGCTCAATAGATGGATAAATTAAAAATTCCGAACAGCGTTTTCTTCTACCATCTTCATGCTCATTCCAATATGGAGCAGCGATAACGTTCCAAGGAATTTCAGCTAATTTATAGAGACTATGGAAAAATCTTGTTTCATTTGCACCAGCATTGCCATCAGTAAATGCAAACTCTTTAGATCCATCCCAAATTACAGATAAGGATACTTCAACAAAAAATATTTCCGATTGTATATTTCTTCTTGCTGATAAAGTAGGAGTCTTCGGTGTCATATATAGTGGCACAAGATCATGTAATGGTATTTCAGAATTATTAGATAGCTCTATAATTTTTCGGTGTCTCTTTTCTTGTACTGATTCTTCGGCAAATGATTCAGAAGAAAATACAGAGTTGGTTACTGTATTTTTTGGTAAAATACCATTTTTTAAGATTGAGCTTAAATTATTTATCTTTGAGAAGTAATATAATGATTGAAGAGGGTGGCTTGATAGTTTTTGTTTTCTCCACTCTGATAGAGACATGTTTTATTTTCCTAAAAATTTAAACTTGGTTGTCTTTCGGAATTTGTTACTAAACGATTGCTCTGACTAACTTTTTCTGCATTCACAAATGTATATATTTTATCAAATGTTTTATCCCCTACGCCAGGAAGATTTTGAAGTTCAAGCATAGTATTAATTTTATTAGATTCAATTGCATCTTTAATTATCCGACTTTGTTGTGATGGGATGTTTAAATAGTTTTTATAGTCAGAAAGGTCAAATCTATGTACTTTTTGAAAAAAAGTATCAAAAAAAGTATCTTTTGCATTCGGGTCGAAATGGTATATTTCTATGTCTAAATTATTTAGAGGTTCTAGGTATTTATACATTAAGTTACTAACTTCTGCCCACTTAAGCCCACCAGAACTGGTTCCAAGTTCAGGAAAAGCAATAGATGTAATTCCTCTAGCATAGTAAGTCTCAGCAAACTTAGACAACCCTGACTCTATATATTGAATTTTAGAGGGGTATTTCCAATGATTTTTGGTAGGAAAATTTAGAATCCAAGGTGTGCTTTTTGTCCAAAGCTGTAATAATCCAGGATGTAACTGCTTATTTTCACATAATTTTGCGTATGATTTAAACATTTCAGGAAAACGGTGTCTATATTCAAATGCTATTCCTTTTCCCATAACTCCTACGCAGTTAACTGTATTAACAATGGTTTGACATGATGAGTCAAAAATATTACCACGTATTTCTACAATTTTCGCCATGTTCTAAGCTCTCAAAGCAAAATCAAACGTTAACCTGTTGATTTTTATTGCATAGTTGATTGTGATTTGATAAAGCTAACATATTTAATGGAATTTTTCAATTGAAAATAAAGGAAGGTTTGTATGTAGCTAAAAGTTTTGTTTACTTAAAGAATCTGTAAAACTATTGCAATGCTTTAAGGTAATTAATTTTGTGATGCCATTTTTATAAAGCCAACGTTAAAGCATCTTATGCCCTGCGCGGCAGCGCGGGACATAAGTGTCTGGTTGGACTGAACCGCATGCTACGGAGTCCCACACCTTGTTTATAAGGGGATTGCTTTTCGGCCCCATCCAGCTCAGCAGGAAAGGCCGACAGGAGCCGATGGTTTTTTGCCGTTTCGTCATGCGCACAGCCACCTTTGTGACACCGGGATGGCTATAAAAATAACACGGGCAGACGGGTGATTCACCCTTTATTAACCCCAGGCACAAAACGACCCTGGCCGCCTTTGCAGGGCAGCCAACCCGTACCTGTTTCCGCCCCGTTAGCCGTCAGCCATATTCCATTTTAACCGGTGCCAATGTCTGGCAAATCCGCATTAGCCCTTGCTGGCAGCAGGGACAAGGGATGCCTTCAAAGCCAGAGGCAGGTTCCGCTTCCCCCTGGTTGGCAGCGGTGGCCTGTTGCCCTTTCTGCTCAGCAATCGCCTGCCGTACCTGGGGTAAACGGCTCCCCCGGCAAGCATTCGCCAGCCAGCCAAAGTGCCGGATGCGCATGAAACCGTCCGGTAGCACGTGTTGCAGGAAACAGCGCAGGAATTCCGGGCCCGTCAGCGTCATCACCTTGCGTTGGTCATCCCGGTAGTCCTGATAACGAAAGCTGACGGTCTCAGCGGTGATGTCCAGCAGCCGGGATTCACTGAGCGCGATCTTGCGGGTATAGCGGGCCAGGTATTGCACCACGGTTTCGGCTTGATGCAGGCAGGGTTTGGCGTACACCACCCAATCCGTTTGCATCAGGGTATTGAGCAAGCGATCCACTTCTCCAGCTTGCGTCACCCGGGACAGTTCACCGTGATCGGCAGCTTCCCGCAGGGCGCTGACCATCCTGCCCCGAAACAGGCGTGACAGCACCCGGATCGGGAACAGGTAACTGCTTTTTGCCGGATGCCATTCCCCGTTGTCCGCCAGCGCACCCCCCGGTATCAGGCAGTGCAGGTGCACATGCTGGCTCAGGTTCTGTCCCCAGGTATGCAGCACCGCCGTCATGCCCAGTTGCCCATCCAGCCGTTTCGGGTCATGTCCCAATGTGTTCAGGGTTGCCCAGACGCTGTGGAACAAGGCTTGATAAATGACCCGTGGGTGCAGCCGCGCCCAACCATTCAGCTCGTGTGGCAGGGTGAACACCAGATGGAAGTACGGCGCATCCACGACATTCGCCAGCTCGCGTTGTTGCCATTGTTCGCTGGCCTGTTGCTGGCAACGCGGGCAGTGGCGGTTGCGGCAAGCATGGTACAGGGGTTGCTCTTGGCCACAGGCGTCACACTGTAACTGAAAACCGCCCAGCGCTGCGGTGCGGCAGGCCAATATCTGCTGGCAGACCTTATGCTGCCGGGGCAGCAGCGGGGGAAGCTGGTCCTGAAACCGGGCGACAGCCTGCGCTAACCGGAACATGGGGAGTCGCCTCCCAGGCCAGCCAACAGGTCAATATTGTCTCCATCAGGGCGGCTGTCTTCCAGCCAGTGGACGTAACAGCTGGTGGTCCCCAGGTTCGCATGCCCCAGAATACGCTGCAATTGATGCACCGGCATGCCCGCTTGCAGGGAGTGGGTGGCAAACGCATGCCGTAGGCTGTGAATACCGCCGTGCTTGCGGATACCCAATGCCCGCTTGCTGGTCACATAAACCCGTTGCGGCTGCGTGACCGACAAGCGCCGGTTGTGCAGGCCCGGAAACAACCAGTCGATGGGCCGGTAACGCTGCCAGTAAACCCGCCAGTCGGTCAGTAATGAAGCGGGGATCGGTACATAACGGTCTTTATGACCTTTACCCTGCACCACATGCAGCAAACGCCGCTCACCATCAATATCCTTGACCCGGATACTCACCAACTCGCTCACCCGCAGGCCACAGGCATAACAGCTTTGCAGCATCAGCCGGTGTACCGGATAGGCCGGTTGATGGATCAGGGCGTCCACTTCCGCACGGGTCAGTAAATCCGGTTGCCGTTGTTGCAATTTGGGTAAGGTGAACCGGTATTCGCTGAAGGCCTTGTCGGCCAATACCTGGACATATAAAAACCGCACACCATTGAAATACAGGCGGCAGGTGGAGGCCGAGACACCCCGCTCTTTCAATAACCAGAGCAGCCAGTGCTGCACTTCATCCGGGGTAATGCTGTCCGGGGAGCGCCGGTAATAACGGGTCAGGTATTCAACCGCATGAATATAAGAACCCACCGTGCGGGGTGAGAACCCATTCAGTTGCAGGACATCCAGCATGCGCTGGCGTAAAGGGCTGACTTTCATGATAAACCTCCTTCAAGTCGCTGTTTAATCAGCTCTTAAAGTGTGGTTCATTTTGGGAAAGTCGTTGGGAATCAGTGGGCTACCGCGTAGCGGTTTAGTTCAACAGTTTATTATACAGCGGGCCATGTCTCGCAGGATAGCCTGCGTGTGCCTAAACGCTGAGCGCATGCTACTTGGCGAGAGTGTATCTGTTTGATTTCCCAAGATGCTGATCATGTCGATTACCCGAAGTCAGGTGCGGATCATAACCCGGAAGGCACGCATATCCCGGTCCGCCATGTCTCGCAGGATAGCCTGCACCCGCTTAGCCATTGCGCACACGCCACTGATTAGGTTCGTATTTTATTCGCTTTTGCCTTGTTCCATCATGCAGGTCGTTCCCATCAGTTACGCCTTCATTCATGACCAGAAAGCATACAGCACGACCCGCTGATCCACCAACCGCCTTTTTTACGATGGCCAGTTCCCCTGCCTGTTCTGCCTACTGGCGTTTCAATCGAGCGTTCCCCGCAGCGAAAATTTGCTCCAGTTCGCTCTGATTGCGCCTCGCACGGGCCTTTGATTGCCAGCCATAACGCTGCGAACGGTGGAGTCCCAGTTCCTTCTTCACCTCTGTCGCGTCGTTTGCTCGCTGAACAGGGTGTCCATCCGTGGCGGGCAGGATCAGTTCATTGTCAGCATGCAGCCACAACCTGCTGATATGGCCCGGTGGCGGGCATTTGCGGCATAATCAGTGAATTCGTCCCATCAGGAACCCCGCCATGAAGACCATTCACAACTTTGCTGCGCCTTATGAACCGGCCCATCTGCAACACTTGGAGGAACGGGTGCGCGAGGTCGGCGATCTGTTGGGGGAGACCCTGCGCGAGCAGGAAGACGAGGCACTGTACCAGGCCGTGGAAAAGCTGCGGCGGGGTTATATTCAGCTGCGCCAGGGTGAGGATACCGCACTCCGAAACGAACTGATGCAGTTTATCCTCAACCTGGACCTGCCGGTACTGGAAAAGGTTATCCGCGCCTTCAACACGTTCTATGTGCTGTCCAATATTGTCGAAGAGGAGTTCCGCGAGCGCGAACGGCGCACCCGGTTTACCCGCGATGATGAAGCGCTGCTGTGGCGCGGTTCGACCCGGCGCACGGTGATGGAGTTGCGGGATGCCGGTGTTGATGCTGCCGGGATGCAGCACCTGATGGATCGGCTGCATTACATTCCGGTCTTTACCGCCCATCCGACCGAGGCCCGGCGGCGTACCCTGATGGACCTGCAGCGACGCCTCTTTCTGGTGATCAGTGCACTGGAGTCCGGAGGCCACACACCGGAGGAAAGCCTGGCCCTGCGTCGCAGCTTCAAGGGCCTGATCCAGATGCTGTGGCGCACCAATGAGGTTCGCACCCGCAAGCCGACGGTGGAGGATGAGGTGCGGTACGGGCTGTATTATTTTCGTGAGAGCCTGTTTGAGGCCATTCCGCTGTTGTACCGCTATTTTGAACGGGCGATGCGTTATGCCTATGGTGAGGGGGCTGTGCAGGTACCGAGCTTTCTGCGCTTTGGTTCCTGGATCGGTGGCGACCGGGACGGTAATCCCTTTGTGACCGCCGGGGTCACGCGCAAGGCGATCCGGCTGGGCATGGTGGAAGCGCTGTATGAATACCTGCGCCGGGTCGACAGTCTGCGTAATCTGCTGTCGCACTCGACCGAATTCATTACCCCGACGGCAGCATTCAGTGATTATCTCGGGGAACTCAATACCCGCATGGGTGACCGCCTGCTGGCCCGGCGCAGCGATCCGCTGAGCGAGGAACCTTACCGCCGCCTGCTTACCATCATGCGCCAGCGCCTGAAACTGACGCTGGAAAGTGCCAAAGCACGCGTGAATCATGAGCCTGTGGTGTTGCCACCGGATGCCTATACCGATGTTGCCACCTTCCTGCAGGAACTGCAGCTTATCCACACCTCACTGTGCAGTCACCAGGATGATGTAGTGGCCGACGGAGAGCTCAAGGACCTGATCCGGCTGGTGGAAACCTGTGGTTTCGGTCTCTACCAGCTCGATATTCGTCAGGAATCCACCGTACACAGTGAAACTGTGGCCGAAATTCTGGCCCTGGCCGGTTTGTGCGGTGATTACCGGGAATGGCCGGAAGCCGGGCGGCTGGCGCTGCTGGGGGAACTGCTGCTGCGTCCGCGCCTGCCGGTACCGCAGCGTCCCTTGCTCAGCAGCCGTAGCGCCGAGACGCTGGAAGTCTTTGACAGCATGCTGGAAATGCGTCTGGAAGCCGGTCCGGCCATTTTCGGCACCTATGTCATCTCCATGACGCATCAGGCCAGCCATGTACTGGAAGTCCTGTTGCTGGCCCGAATGGCGGGGCTGATCGGTTATACCCCGGAACGGCAGCTTTATTGCCATATTCAGGTCGCACCGCTGTTTGAGACCATCGAGGACCTGCGCCAGATCGGCACGGTACTGGAGACCCTGCTGGCACAGGAAACCTACCGGCTGCTGCTGCAGGCTTCCGGCAACCGGCAGGAGGTCATGCTGGGCTATTCCGACTCCTGCAAGGATGGTGGCATTCTGGCTTCGAGCTGGAATCTTTATAACGCCCAGAAGCAGGTCATTGCCATTACCCGTCAGGCCGGAGTGGAATGCCGTCTGTTTCATGGGCGGGGCGGTACGGTGGGGCGGGGTGGCGGCCCCACCCATGAAGCCATCGTGGCCCAGCCACCCGGCACGGTGCAGGGGCAGATCAAATTCACCGAACAGGGTGAGGTGCTGGCCACCAAGTACGGCAATGTGGAAACGGCCGTGTATGAGCTGAGTGTGGGCAGTACCGGGTTGCTGAAAGCCAGTATTGATCTGGTCTTGCCACGTCCGCCGTTCAGTGATGATTATCTGGCGGCCATGCAGGCGCTGGCCGCTACCGGTGAGGCCAGCTACCGTGAGCTGACTGACCGTACACCGGGGCTGATGGACTATTTCTATGAAGCCACGCCGGTGGAGGAAATCGGCCAGCTAAATATTGGGTCACGCCCTTCGCACCGCAAACAGACCGTCCGTGACAAATCCTCGATCCGGGCCATTCCCTGGGTATTCGGTTGGGCCCAGGCACGTCATACCCTGCCGGGCTGGTACGGGATCGGTACGGCGCTGGCAGAATTCCAGCAGCAGCATGAGGATGGCGAGCAGCGCCTGAAAGCCATGTATGCCCACTGGCCGGCCTTCCGCTCCCTGCTCGACAATACCCAGATGTCACTGGCCAAGGCAGAAATGCAGATTGCCCGTGGCTATGCCAGCCTGATGCAGGATCAGGAGCGGGCACAGGCCATATTCACCCTGATTCACGGTGAATATGTGCTGACAGTCCGGGAAGTGCTGCGCATCACCGGGCACCAGGCCCTGATGGACAATACCCCCCTGCTGCAGTATTCCCTGCGCCGCCGCAACCCTTATCTGGACCCGCTCAACCATATCCAGATCACCCTGATCCGTCGCCATACCGAGCACCTGAGCCACCACAACGGGCCGTCACCATGGCTGGAGGCGCTGCTGCGTACCATTAATGCGATTGCAGCAGGAATGCGGAATACCGGCTGAGGCGGGTTGCTGAAAGGCTGTGTCACACTGAGACCCGTTTGACTGGCTGACGGGTATCTCCTTCGGGGACTGTCTGGCAGGTGAGCGCGAGGTGAATGTCCGGATACCCTGATACCGGAGTCGGTCGGCCTGGATATCCCCGTCTGTACATCCATTGCCGTGTCAGGCGTGAGGCTGGATTGGAGCCACCCTCTCTGAGTAGAACAGGTCTTGATTGACCCGCCTTACCTACTACCTCCCCGAATCCGGCCCCAGCGCTGCCAGCAGGGCCTGAAACGGCAGCAGCACACAGCCGTGGCGGCTGGGAAACGGGTGGGCCGGTGCAAACAGTGTCAGTTCCGGCCAGGGCAGGGGGGACGTAGCGGTGGGGAGTACTGTTGCCGGTGGTGTGACCAGCAGCTGCTCCAACGCATCCCGGGCAGCGCGGATGCCATCCCGATCCTGCCCCGGTGCATGCAGCCCCAGCAGGGAAGCAGAAGCCCGGCACAGCAGGCAGCCCCGGGTTTCATGCCTGAGGGTGCTGATGAGGCTGTCGTGCTGGATGACTTCAATCCGCACCCGGTCGCCGCACAGGGAATTATCCAGAAAGGCGCTCCCTGTGGCGGCTTCCAGCCGCCCGGTACCATGGGCTGCCCTGGCCAGCGCCTTGATGGCCTGCTGATACAGTGCGGTATCGTTCATGCCAGTATCTCCTGCGCCTCCGTCAGCCCGGCCAGCAGGGCATCGACATCGGTGCGATCGTTGTAAAGTGCGAGGCTGGCGCGCACGGAGGCCTCAACACCGAAATGGTCCATCAGTGGCCGGGCGCAATGATGCCCGCCCCGCAGCGCCAGCCCGTGGCTGTCCAGAACCTGACAGATATCATGCGGATGCAGGCCATCCATGCTGAAGGTCACCACCGGCAAACGCGCTGCGGTATCCGCAGGTCCCAGCAGGCGTAGCCCCGGCAGTTGCTGCAGCCCCTGCAGCAGGTATTCAAGCAGGGCCGTTTCATGCGCCTGAATCGCCTTCCAGTCCAGCAGGGCCATGGCATCCAGGGCTGCCGCCAGTCCTACCGCCTGGGTAATGGGCGGGGTGCCGGCCTCAAAGCGCCGTGGAGCCGGTGCCCAGCCGGCCTGATACAACCCGACATGCCCCACCATGCCGCCCCCGAACAGCACCGGGGGCAGGGCTTCCAGCAGGGCGGCCCGGCCCCAGAGCACACCGACCCCGGTCGGGCCGAAACACTTGTGAGCGGAAAAGGCGTAGAAATCACAATCCAGCGCCTGTACATCCGGCGGGCCGTGCTGTACCTGCTGGGCACCGTCCAGCAACACCCGTGCCCCCACCTGGCGTGCTGCCGCCACTACCGCCGCCACGTCGGTCACGGCTCCGGTCACATTGGAAGCCTGCGTGACCGCCACCAGTCGGCAGCGCGGGCTGATCACGGTGTCCAGGGCGCTGCTGTCCAGGCGTCCATCAGCCAGCAGCGGCAGAATGCGCAGGGTGATACCGCGTGCCTGTAACTGCTGCCAGGGCAGCAGGTTGCTGTGATGTTCGGCTTGTGACACCACCACCTCGTCACCCGGTCCCCATGATCGGCCCAGCGCTGCCGCGACCAGGTTGATGGCGGCTGTGGTACCACCGGTAAAGACGATTTCCCCGGCATGTGCAGCATTGAGGAAGGTGGCCACTGTCTGCCGGGCTGTTTCATAGGCTGCCGTGGCGCGTTCTGCCAGCCGGTAATTGCCGCGCATGACATTGGCGCGGCTGCCGAACTCATGCCGGCGCATGGCCTCAAAGGCTGCGATATGCAGTTGGGCGGTGGCGGCATTATCGAGGTAATGAAACGGGGCTTCCTGCCGGGCAAACAGCGGAAAATCCCGTCGTACGGCCAGTGGGTCAAACCCGGTCAGCATGTGGCCACCCCCGTGAGCCGGGCCAGGGCTTCCGGCGTATCCACGTCCAGGAAAATGGCATGATCCGCGCTTTGGACCCGCTGCACCCGGTCAGCATGCTGCTCCAGTAACTGGCGTGCACCCTGATCCCCTGTCAGGTTCAGCAAGGCGGGCCGGCAGTGCTGCGGCCACAACACCGGATTGCCGCGCCGTCCTTCATGCTCGGGCACAATAATCGCCGGTGCTGCCGGGTCGAACTGCGCCAGCAAGCGGTTGATATGCGCAGCAGTAATTCGGGGCATGTCACCCAGCAGGATCAGCACCCCGTCCAGATCAGGCGGCAGGGCACGCAGGCCGCAGCACAGCGAGCTGGCCATGCCCTGTGCAAATCCGGCGTTGTAAACCAGCGATACGGCACAATCCTGCAGCAGTGACTCCACTTTTTCGTGCTCGTGGCCGGTAACAACCAGCGTCTGGATACAGCCGGAGGCCAGCGCGGCATTCACCACATGGCGCACAATGGGCACGCCATCCACTTTGCAGCACAGTTTGTTGTCCGCCCCCATGCGCTGACTGCGGCCTGCCGCCAGTACCAGTGCACCAATGCGGGCCGGGCCGGCGGGCGGCCGGTGTGGCTTGAGGGCTGTTGTTGAGGCTGTTTTCAGGGGAGCCGCAACCGTTGCGCTACCATCGCCATCCGCGGGGTCGGCCCGTCCGGGCTGATCCGGGCCATGGTCGGCAAGCAGCCCGCCGACGCCCATGTCCATAATGTCCCGTGCGCTGACCGGCAGCCCGGCCAGCAGACGCTGCAGCAGCCAGTCCAGTCCGTTGGGACGGCTTGAGCGGGCGCAGCCGGGCAGGTTCAGCACCGGCACGTTCCCGAGACGGGCATAAAGCAGCATATTGCCCGGTTCGACCGGCATGCCGAAGTGCAGGATTTCCCCGCCAGCGGCGACAATGCCTGCCGGTATGGTGTCGTTCCGGTCCTTGCTGACCGTGGCCCCGGCAATCAGCACCAGTTCTGCGCCCTGTGCCCGCACGTGCTGCAGGGCGGTACTGACCGCAGCTTCATCATGGGCACAGCGCTGCTCAATCGCCAGGGCATTGCCCAGTGCGGCCAGACGTGCCTGTGTCACGGCTGCGGTATTGGCAAACAGGGCTTCCGGCAGCCGGGGGGTCATGCTTATGATCAGGGCAATACGCAGGCTGCGAAACGGTGTCACCTGCAAAGGGCGGGCAGCGGCCTGCCAGGCGTTCAGGGTGGCTGCGGCCACGGCAAACGGAATGGTCTTGAGGGTGGCGACCACCTGTCCGGCCCGGACCGGTGTCCAGGGCGGCAGGGTGCCCAGGGTCAGCGCTTCGTCAATCCGGTTCAGGGTGTTGATCACCTGTCGCTCCAGCAGCAGGATGCCGCTATGTGTTGCCTGCAGGTTGCAGCGCCCGCGGGCCGGAGGTTGGCAGATAATATGTGGCCCGGCCAGCCAGTTCGCTGCGGTGGCTGCCGCCTGATCCTCATCCAGTTCGTCAGGCTCCATTCTGGCCCCTGTCACCGTGTCGATACCAGCCTGAGCCAGTGCGGTAATGGCGGCGTCATCCAGCACCAGTCCCTTGCGCAGGGTACGCCCCGGCAGACGCAGCTGATGGGCCAGATAGATGCCCGGTGCCTCACTCAGTGGAAAGCGGCCAAACTTCATGCCGCCTCCAGGTAACGGGCCTGCACCAGTTCGGCCAGGATGGCAACGGCAATCTCTGCGGGCAGGCGGCCACCCAGATCCAGCCCGATCGGTGCATGAATGCGTGCCAGTGCTGCCTGATCAAAACCTTCCTCATGCAGGCGCTCCAGCCGCCGGGCATGGGTCCGTCGGCTGCCCAGTGAACCGATGTAGAAGGCCGGGCCTGCCAGGGCCACCTGCAGTGCCGGGTCATCCAGCTTGGGGTCATGGCTCAGGGTGACCACGGCGGTGGCCGCATCGGGTTGCAGGGCTTCCAGCGCTTCATCCGGCCAGTCATGGCTGAGGGTGACGCCGGGAAAGCGCTCGGCACTGGCAAAGCCACGGCGTGGATCAATGAGAATGACCTCAAACCCGACCGTCTCCGCCATCGGTATCAGGGCCTGGGCGATATGGACCGCACCGATAATCAGCAGGCGGGGTGGCGGGGTATAAACGCTGAGGAAACAGGCATTGTTACTGTCGAGGATGCCGGACTGTGAGTGCTTGAGGCGCTGTTGCACCTCCTGCTGCTCCGGTTCCGGCCCGGTGGCTGCGGACGCCGGTACAACGACCGGCTTTGCATCCGCACCATTTCCGTCATCTGCCAGCGGCATCAGCAGGCCCACCGGCTGTCTTGCCGCCCGTTGCGCCAGCAGGGTTTCCAGCCAGTCCGCTGTCGCCAGGCTCATGACCTGCACCACGACCTGTCCGCCACAGGCCAGCCCGACCTCCCAGGCCTGCTCGTTGCTGACGCCGAAGGACAGCTGCCGGGGATGGCCATCTGCCATGCACTGCCGGGCTGCCCGGATGACCTCACCCTCGATACAGCCACCGGAGACGGAACCGGTGAATTCACCGTCAGCCGTAACGGCCAGGTGACTGCCCACCGGGCGTGGTGAGGAGCCCCAGGTCTGTATCACGGTGGCCAGAGCCACGTGCCTGCCGGCCTTACGCCACGCCAGCGCCTGGGTGAGGGTATCTTCATTCATCGGCTTTGCTCGTCATGTCAATAAGGTTCTGCCGGATTGCGTCAGGATAGCACTGAACAGCCCCCGGCGTACTACCAGGGCGGTATTACCCGTATTACCGGGGCAGTATTACCAATGTATCCGCAGATGGGTCAGGATAGCATTGACAACGGCTCCACCGACAGTTCACCCCGGCAGGAAGGGGGCAGGGTGAATAAAAATCATTTGCCCTGCAGGTTGTGCCGGTCTATCGTTTTGCCAAACCGGATTAAGGAATACGACGGAACTTATGGATACCAGCAAGCTCTATGCCGATTTGATCAGCAGTATCGGTGAAGACCTGAATCGTGACGGTCTGCACAAAACCCCGGAGCGGGCCGCCAGGGCTTTCAGCTTTCTGACCCAGGGCTATCAGCAGTCACTGGATGAAATTGTCAACAATGCCGTGTTCGAATCCGACAATGACGAGATGGTGATTGTGAAGGACATTGAGTTGTATTCCCTGTGTGAGCATCACATGCTGCCTTTTGTCGGTCGGGCGCATGTCGCCTACCTGCCGCAGGGCAAGGTGCTGGGGCTGTCCAAGATCGCACGCATTACCGACATGTATGCCCGCCGTCTGCAGATTCAGGAAAACCTGACCAAGCAGATTGCCGAAACCATCCAGCAGGTGACTAATGCCGCCGGGGTCGGGGTGGTGATTGAGGCGCAGCATTTCTGCATGATGATGCGCGGGGTACAGAAGCAGAACTCCTGGACCGTCTCTTCCATGATGCTGGGCGAATTCCGCAAAAGCGCCCGTACCCGTCAGGAGTTTCTGCAGCTGATCCGGAACTGATTCACGACTGCCGGGGTGGCCTGTCATGAAACGGCAACAGGTCTGTGTCAAGACCTGAGTGTTCATCGCTGACCTTTGTCACAAACCTTTACCGGAATTCAGCAGGCATACTACAAGTTTAAGGGGTAAACTGAGGCACTTATCTGAACTATTCTGGCAGGCAGCATTATGACGGAACCGGCAAAGCGATTTGTTGTGTATGAAGACTTGTGGAATCTCCCTGAAAACATCACAGGGGAAATTCTCTATGGTCAGGTACACACTCAGCCACGGCCTGCGCCGAGGCATGCATTGGCCACGTCTTCGCTGGGTGATGAGTTGGTCGGCCCATTTCAAAAGGGCCGTCAGGGTGGCCCCGGTGGCTGGTGGATACTGGATGAACCGGAGTTGCATCTTGGCGTCGATATACTGGTTCCTGATCTCGCGGGCTGGCGCAAGGAGCGCATGCCGGAGTTGCCGGAAACGGCATGGTTTGAACTGGCTCCCGACTGGGTTTGTGAGGTGTTGTCGCCTGCTACGGCACAGAAAGACCGTAGTTTGAAAATGCCCTTGTATGCGCGGCATGGCGTGGGGCATGTCTGGCTTATTGATCCTGATGTGCGCACGCTGGAGGCTTATGTGCTTGAAAATAGGCGCTGGGTTTTGCTGGGTGTGTGGCGTGAGGATCAGCAGGCGAAGATTCCACCGTTTGATGCAGTGGAGTTATTGGTGGGGGCGTTGTGGGGGTGATGACGGTCAAAAATAGCGTCGTAGATTGATAAACAGATAACCGTTAACCCGGAAATGGCGGGCGCTTGATAATGGCCTTGAACAGGTTGTTATCGCGGTCATCCACAAATTCGATGTCCGGCCACGCTGCCAGTGCCCGCATGATGCCGCTGCCCAGACCCCGGCAAGGCAGGATGCGGCTGGTGAATGAGACGAGGATCGGGTTGCGGATACCGGAGTTACCCAGTTTGATTTTTTCGACGGTAAGGTTATTGGGTAAGGGTTTCAAGCGATGTGGCGGTCAAATGGAAAGCAGAAGGTGAGACCTTCTTCCGACTCAATCCCTGCTCGCTGATTTCCCGCAGGCTCTCCAGGCTGCTCATGCCCAACTGTCTGGCGGTCGCAGTCACCGTCAGTATCATGGGCCTGAAAAGCAGCTCCTGTAATGACCGGATGGCAAAACTGGGTTTACTTACGCCAGATCACGCAAGGCCGCTGCGCTGACTCCGCCCGGTTATTGGTCAGCTGATTTTCAGAAAATGTCGCAACAGATGCGCCCAACAGCGCTGATGCCGGTCACGGGGATAATCGTTATATGCCGAATAATGATCTGTAACCAGATAACCTGAAAAAGCCCCTGATAACCCCCTGGCGGCTTGTTTGCCACGCGAAAACCGTGTCAGAAAAAAGCAGAAGGATCCACTGACCAGCACCCGCATCCAGCAGGCATGGGTACTCTGTTTATGGCTGTGCCGGGTTTCATCCGCGTTTGCCACATCCTGTTGCCGGATCAGGCCGCCTGCCGGTAGCCGGTTTCAGCCTGATGCCCGACATGGATGAAGTGGCGTTGATAACGCGGGTTCAGGCACCGGATATCCAGCAGGATAAAGACATCGGCCACATTGAAGTCCGGGTCAAGGCAGGGCTCGCCCCCGATCCAGGCGCCCAGGCGCAGATAGGCTTTCAGCAGCGGAGGCAGGCTGACCTGACAGGCCGGCGGGGTGTGACGCACCCGCAGCCGTGGCGTGACGCGCAGTTCCGCCGGGGCCAGATGCCGGGCACGCAGGCTGTCCATAATGGCCATGACCTGTGCGCCGCCGTCCTGCATGCTGATACTGGCGCAGCCGAACAGGTAGTCCACCTGCCGGGTTTCGATGAAATGTGCCAGACCGCTCCAGAGCAGGCTGATGCCGGTACCGTTGCGGTAATCGGGATGGATGCAGGTGCGTCCGATCTCGATGACATTGCCGTGCAGGTGTGGAAACAGGGTGCGCAGGTCAAACTCGGCCTCGGAATAAAAGCTGCCGGCCCGCCGGGCATCGGGTGTACTCAGGATGCGGGTGGAGCCGACCAGCTCGGTGCTGCGGTTGTCGCGTACCAGCAGATGCTGGCACCAGTCATCATGGTGATCGCGGTCAATGCCTTCGTGCGCATTTTCCAGCAGTGCGCCCTGTTCACCGGCAAAAATACGGTAACGCAGGCGCTGTGATTCCAGTACCTGTTCAGGTGTGCTGGCCAGCTCCACGCTCAGGTGAGCATGAGCAGACAAGATTGCAGCTGGGGGGTGATGCATGTTTCGGCCTCCTGTTTTGCCTCTGAATATCCGCTGGAAGCATAACGGGCCGGTATGACAGGGCAGTGAAGCATTCATGTCAGTCGCGTGAAGCACCGGCACTTTTCCTCACCCGCTCAGTGACCTTCCACCTGTGCCAGACGCCACCCCAGGCAGGACACCGGCCCCAAGGTCCGCTGCAGGGCCGGTTTCAGGGTTTCCATCCCGCCCATGATGTCCAGCCGGTTCCGGGCGCGGGTGATGCCGGTGTACAGCAGCTCCCGCCCCAGAATCGGGTTGTCGTTCTCCTCCGGCAGGATCAGCAATACCTGCCCGAATTCCGACCCCTGACTTTTGTGGATGGTCATCACCCAGGCACTTTCATGAGCGGGCAGGCGTACCGGTGCCAGGCTGCGCCACTGCGGGCCGCCGGCATCGTTCCCTTGAAACCAGACCCGGAAACTGCCATCCGGCTGTTGCAGACAGAGGCCGAGATCGCCATTGAAAAGCTGCAGGCGGTAGTCATTGCGGGTGATCAGGATCGGACGGCCATGAAACCATTCCGGGTCGGGCTGGCGGCGCTGTCCCTGTGACAGGTGTTGGCGCAGGGTCCGGTTGATGTACTGGTTCAGGCGTTCACTGCCACTGTTGCCCTGACGCAGCGGGGTCAGGATGCGGAAGTCGTTGAAAGCGTTGAAAATCTGCGCCAGATCGGGTGGGTTGGCCTGCAGGGCTTTCAGATAATCCTGCCAGGCGCTGCGGAGTTGGCCTGCCTCCAGATGTATCGTGGGCTGCAGCCCGAGGTCGGGCCAGTTCTGTGCCAGTACCTGCTCCAGTTGCCGTTCGTCACCGTCACGCACTGCCTGTGCCAGCTGCCCGATACCGCTGTCGCTGCGAAAGCGCCAGCTTTTCTGCAGCAGGGTGACATGGGCATGCAGGGCATGGTCCGGCGCGTCACTGTAACGGCACAGGTCACGGAACACCGAGCCGGTCTCGACCGAAGCCAGCTGGTCACGGTCCCCGAGCAGGATCAGGCGCGCAGGGTCCGGTACGGCCTCGAACAGGTGGGTCATGAGGGCAATATCGATCATGGACGCTTCATCCACAATCACGACCTGAGCCGGTAGCGGGTGCTGGGGGCCGTGGCGGAAGCGGTTGCTGCCGGGACGGTAGCCCAGCAGGCGGTGCAGGGTACCGGCCTGATCCGGCAGGCGGCCCAGAATGGCTTCGGGCAGTCCGAGGCTGCTACGGGCATGGCGGATGGACTCCTGCAGGCGCATGGCGGCCTTGCCGGTCGGGGCCGCCAGCAGAATGCGCTCCGGGGTCAGCTGCAGCACCTCCAGCAGCAAAGCCAGCAGGCGTACCACGGTGGTGGTTTTTCCGGTACCGGGGCCGCCGGAAATAATGCTGAAATGCTGCTGCATGGCCAGCGTCACGGCCTGCCGCTGCAGGGCGGCATCGGGATCGGCAAACCACTGTGCCAGCCGGGTGTCGATGGCTGTCTGCACGGATGGCGGCAGGGTGACGGGCCGGAGGCGCTGGTTGAGGTTGCAGGCCAGGCGCTGCTCGTATTGCCAGTAGCGCCGGAACCAGACGTGCCCGTGCTCCAGCACCAGCGGGGTGTAGTCCTCAGGCCCTCCCAGTACCGGCAGCGGCTGCAGCTTTTCAATGCCGTTCTCCAACCCGCTGGCTGACAGCGGCAGGGCTATCCGGCCCGCCAGGGTGGCCTGGTTCACGCGCTGCAGCAGGCGTGCAAGGTCCTGACGCTGGTCTGCATCCGGTTCATGGCCGCACTGCCGGCACAGGCGCAGCATCAGGTTGTCCAGCTGCTGGTCCAGGAAGCTTTCGGGTTCAGACGGGCTTGGTAGTGACATGCAGATCGCACCGGATGGGTTGCCGTTATTTTGCACCAGTTTAAGCCAGTTGGCGGCAGCGGTAAATTACCGGCCCCACTCAGGGGTGTGACCGAAAGTGATGCACACCTAAATTTTTAGCCCGGAATCGGGGTGCGCCGCTGAACAAATCAATGATTTCCGAGGAATATGGCTTTCTGTAACTCCCTGTTTTGTGTATTTGCATCACTTCAGGTCACACCCCCCACTCAGGGCCCGGTGGTCACGCTGCGGGCAGGTGTGTAAGATGCGGATTCTGTCAGGTTGTTGGAGATCACGGCATGAGTGAGCGCTGGGCTGTGGCGGTTCTGGGTGGGGGGATTGTCGGTGTCAGTACTGCCCTGACGCTGCGGGAGCGCGGAGTCCGGGTGGTGCTGCTGGAACAGCGCCTGCCGGTGCGGGAAACCTCGTATGGCAACGCCGGCATCCTCAGCAGCAGCTCGATTCTGCCACTCAACAATCCCGCACTGTTCAAGGCCCTGCCTGGTCTGCTGACCAACCGTCGTCTGGCGCTGCGCTATGATCCACTCTGGGTTTTGCGTCATGCAGGCTGGTTCTGGCAGTTTCTGTCCCGGGGCCGGGCCGATAATACCGAACCGCGTGCCCGTGCCCTGCATGCCCTGATCAGCCGCTCACAGCTGCTGCACCGCGAGTGGCTCGCCAAGGCCGGTGAATTACAGCGTCTGCGCACCAATGGCTGGCTGCAGGTTTATCGCCGGCCCGACAGTCTGGCCGGCGCACGGGAGCAGGCGACACTGCTGGACCGCTTCGGCATCGGTCATGAATGGCTGTCCGTCGAGCGCCTGCGCAGCATGGAGCCAGCCCTGAAACCCGTGTTTGCCGGGGGCTGGTGGATCAGGGATACCGCCTCGGTTGACAATCCGGGGGCGGTGGTCGATGCCTATACCCGGCGTTACCGGCAGTTGCAGGGCGTGGTGCAGGAAGGCACGGTCACCGCCCTGGTCCCGCAGGAGGATCACTGGCAGGTACAGCTGGCCGGGGGGCTGGCCATGGCGGCCCAGCAGGTGGTTGTGGCACTCGGGCCGTGGTCACGGACCTTTCTCCAGCCGCTGGGGCTGCGTCTGCCGATGCTGTATGAGCGTGGCAGTCACCGTCATTTCCAGCCCTTTGACCCGGCTGTGTGCCTGCAGTACCCGGTTTACGATGTGGATGGGGCGTATGTGATTTCGCCCATGGAAACGGGGCTGCGCCTGACCTGCGGGGTGGAGCTGGCGGACCGCGATGCCCCGCAGCGCCTGAGCCAGCTCAATGGGGCAGAGCGCATGGCGCGTCAGGCGCTGGCTCTGGGGGATCGGGTCGGGGGACTGACGGACTGGCTTGGGTCCAGGCCGGTGCTGCCGGATTCGCTGCCGGCCATCGGCCCTACACGCCTGCCGGGGCTGTGGCTCAATACCGGGCATCAGCATATCGGTTTCAGTGCGGCCCCGGCTTCGGCGGAACTGCTCGCCAACCGCATGCTGGGACGCAAGGGGGGACCGGACCCGACGCCTTATCTGCCGGAGCGCTTCGGCTTGTGAGCGTGTGGGAGCAGCAGGCAGGGTTCAGGCACAGCTTTGTTTTACCGGTGGGTATGGCCCGTGTGGGGCTTTCCTGCTCAGCTCCCCCACACGCTCACGTGCAGGTCTCCGGCCCGTTCGCCATCCCGCTCCCAGATTTTCCGGTTCCAGCTGACAGCCGGATCACGGTTGAAAATAATCAGGTAGGCTTCATCGCTGCCCTGCCGTCTGGCGTAATCCGCCACCTGCTGCACGCCGTCGGCAATGGTTTTCTCCAGATTGTGGCGCAGTATTTTCAGTTCAAACACCACCCGTTGCACCTCGCCGTAAAAGCCCTTGCCCTCTGGCTCCAGCGGCCATTCCAGCAGCAGGTCGGTGTATTTACGCCCCAGGGCATATTCGCGGTTCACGCGCCCGCCACCGTTGACAATGCGTTGCAGGAAAGCCTGCAGGATCAGCTGCGGTCCGGCCTCCCTGAAGGGCAGTCCCTGCAGCCAGACATCGGAGTTCTCCCGGAAAAACTGCTGGAAAGCGCGTAGCAGCAGGGGGATATCGAGGCGGCCATCGGGCTTGACGTACCAGGCCGTTTCCTGATTGGCGATGGTCGCCTGCCAGGCCCAGGTGACTTCACGCGGGATGATTTCCTGATAGATGCGGTTGCTGATGGCAATCGAAGGCCGGGTCGTGATCAACCCCAGGTCTTCCACATACTGCAGGTCATCATCATGAATATTGGCGATGGTATTTTCCCCGCCCAGAATCGCCTCCATTACCCGGTTCACCCGGGGTTCGCGCAGCTTGTCCGTCAGCTGGTCCAGATGCGTCTGACGCGAGCGGATCAGGCGCTCGCGAGCTGCCTGATAGCGTTCCAGTGTAATGGGCGTCGTGCGGTCACGGGCCGAACGGTCTTCCCAGGTCATCTCATCGCCAAGTGCATTCACCAGCCAAGGCTGGCCTTTGGTATCCTCCCATAATTCCGGAAAGATGGCCTGCTCAAAAATCTGGCCGGTTTCCGCTGTGTGCTGCTGGTATAAGGCCTGTACTTCGTTTTTCTGGAAGTTGCCCATCACCAATGACTTTGCCTTGATGTTGAAGGCACTGCCGCCGGTGATGATTTCCTGATGCGTGGTATGAATGCGGTAATCACGGATGTCCCTCACCCCGCACAGGACGATGCTTTGCGGGAATGCCTGCGGGCGCTGGGCATAGCCGGCCCGGATCTGGCGCAGCAGGGAAATCAGGGTGTCGCCCACCAAGGCATCCGCCTCGTCCAGCATCAGCACAATCGGCTGTTTACTCATTTGTGCCCACTGGCTGAGCTGCTGGGTCAGTGCCCCTTCCGGAAAACGGCCATCGGCAAACAGCCGGTCGGTCAGGGCTTCCAGCTCAGGTTCCACCCCGTAGACCCGTGCACTGGCCGCGATGGCCTGGCAGATCAGGCCCATGGCACGATCCACATTGTTCCGCAATGCCTGTGCGGCTTCGATATTCACATACAGTGCCTTGTATAACCCTTCCTCGTTCAGTACCTTCATCATTGCCAGCAGGGTACTGGTCTTGCCGGTCTGGCGCGGGGCGTGCAGGACAAAGTATTTCTTGGTGGCAATCAGGTGACGCACCTCGTCCCAGTCCAGACGGTGAATCGGGTCGATGTGGTAATGGTCAGCCGGATCAATCGGACCGGCAATATTGAAGTGTTTTTGCATGGGGACCGGTGTACGGGAAAACAGAACCCGAGTGTAGCATGGTGCCACAGACGCAATCAGCGGCAATCAACTGCGATGCCGACCGATACCCTCCCGGCGTATCCCCGGCTGTCACCCCGCCAGCATAGCCCGTGAAATGGCCCGGTGGCGGCGCAGGGTTTCCTGCAGTTCCGTAGTCAGCAGCTGCCCGTCTCGTACCACCACCCGGCCATGGATCAGGGAGAAGTCGACCTGAAACGCATGGCAGAATACGGCGGCGGCCACCGGATCATGCCCGGCTCCGGCGTAGTTGAGGCGGTTGAGGTCCAGTGCGATCAGGTCGGCGGCCTTGCCCGGTTCCAGGGAGCCGATGGTCCGGTTGTCATGCAGGCAGGGCAGTTTGTAAACAGGAGGCGGGCCATGGCCGGACTATAATGGGGATTATACCGATTATTATCCTGATGGAAGCGGATCATGGCGATTTATGTACTGCTTGTGCTGCACACCGACCGGCAGCCCCTGCCACAGCGGCTGGACCCGGAACGGGCACTGGAACGGGAAGTCAGTGTGGAACCGCCACCAACCACGGAGGCTGCTGCCGATCTGGCACTGCGGATAGACCTGCCGGGCGATGAGGCACCGGATGGCACGGGTGCCGGAGCAGTCAGCCCGGCCCATCCCCTGCAGCTGGAGCTGGCAGCCATACCGGCTGCCGGACAGGATGAGGGGCTGACAGCGTATGCCGATAATCAGGGCGTGCTGCTGCCGCTGGGTTATGGCCGTTTTGATCCGGCTACCCGCCGGGTCCATGTCGATATTGATGTGTTGCCTGAGGTTGGGGAACTGCGCCCGGACGAAGACCGTTCCGGCGGTCCGCTGCGGGTGTTTCTCCGTGAGCTGGTTTATGAGCGCCTGCAGCTGGAGCAGGAACCCGCCCGGCTGGCCGTGCCGCAATTTGCCACGCCGCAGTCTCTGGAAGTTGCCGGGTACGAGACGGATATGGGCCGTATCCGTGAGCAGGTTGCCGCTGCCACCCACATCCTGTTATTCGTTCACGGTGTTATCGGCAATACCCGCGAAATGGCCGGGATCGTCAATCAGCGGGTGGACGGGCAGGCACTCGGCGAGGGCTTTCTCGCCCTGACCTTTGATTATGAAAACCTGAATACCCCGATCCGGGACATCGCCGTGAATCTGCGTACCCGGCTGGCCGCGATCGGGCTGGACCGGCAGCATGACAAGAAGCTCATCATTATCGCGCATTCCATGGGCGGGCTGGTGGTGCGCTGGCTGATTGAAAAGGATGAAGCCGCACCACCGGTCCAGCGCCTGATCATGCTCGGGGTTCCCAATGGCGGATCCCCCCTGCAGCATATCCGCGAATGGACCCAGGGACTGCTGACCCTGGCCCTGAATGGCATTGCGCTGGTCAAGCTGGCCGGGCTGGGGCTGCCGGTACTGGCGGGCATTCTGGAACGTGATTATGACACCCTGGACGAGCTGGCTCCTGACTCCCCGACCCTGCAGGCGCTTTACGCCGCCCCGGACCCACAGGTTCCCTATGCCCTGATTGCCGGTGATACCCGGGTGCTGCGTCTGGCGCTGGATGACCGTGACAGCGCCCTCAACCGCCTGATGGTGCTCCTGAAGCAGCAGGGGCGGCAGGCGGTGGCCAATCTGTTCACCCGCAGCCTGTTCGGGGATGAGCCCAATGATATTGCCGTGACACAGGACAGCATGCGCCATATTGCGCCGGGGCGGCAGCCCGCCATGAGGTTTTATGTAACCGATTGTGATCACCTGTCCTATTTCGTCCACCCGCCGGTCATTGCCCGGATCGCCGGGCTGTTGCGGGAGTGAACGCACCGGAAAACGGGCACTGCCCCTGAACGGCGGTATCCGTTAAACTGGCGCACAGGAGGATGATTGATGCCATCACAACCCAAACCTTTTGCAGCATCCTGTGAGCAGAACCGTGATCCGATTCTGGCGGTACTGCGCCGCCTGTTTGCCGACCGCCGACAGGTGCTGGAAATCGGCAGTGGTACCGGCCAGCATGCGGTGTATTTTGCCCGGCACCTGCCCCGGCTGTTCTGGCAGACCAGTGATCAGGCCGAATACCATGCCGGTATCCATGCCTGGCTGACCGAGGCGGCGCTGCCCAATACCGGCCTGCCGCTGCTGCTGGACGTGAAACAGCCGGACTGGCCGATGCCCGCGGTGGATGCCGTCTTCAGCGCCAATACCCTGCACATTATGGACTGGCCTGCCGTGCTGGCGTGTTTTGCCGGCGTGGGGCGCTTGTTGCCGGTGGGCGGGCTGTTTGCGGTCTACGGGCCGTTCAATTATGGCGGTGAATACACCAGCCCCGGTAATGCGCGCTTTGACCGGTGGCTGAAGCAGCGTGATCCGGCCAGCGGTGTGCGTCATTTCGAGGACCTGGACGCACTGGCTCAGGCAGCCGGCATGCGCCTGCTTGAGGACGTAGCGATGCCGACTGATAATCGTGTGTTGTGCTGGGAAAAGTTTAAGTAATTGATTTTAATATGATGGCTGATGTTGCACAGACACCCTGAGCATCCTGGCTGTTCAAACGCCGATCGTGGGGCTGATCGCCCGCTCAGCCCGGTACCAGCCACCCTGTGGCAGCAAACCCCGTGACCAGCACCAGTACGGGTACCCGAAGCCGGGTCAGCAGCACATAGCCTCCCAGAACCAGGGCGATGTGCAGCGGTTCGGTGACTGCAACACCAACAGCCGGAGAAAATGTCAGATGCGTCATGTGAGTTTTCTGTTGCTGCCCGGATTTGCCCTGACCTCCTTTGCCCTGACGATGGAGGCCCTGAGTGTCGCCAACAAGCTCAACGGCACCCCCCTGTATGACTGCCATCGCTATATGGCCGATGGTGATCCCGATGCCGGAACCGTGCTCAGCTCCAATGGCGTTCCGATCCAGGTCGAGGCCCATTTCAGTGCCATTTCCGCTACCGATCTGGTCGTGCTTTGTGCCTACCGGGGAGCTGCCGGCTGCGATGACCGGCGGCTGTTTGCCAGACTGCGTCACCTGCGGCATGCCGGGGTGCAGATCGCCGCGCTGACCAGTGCCAGCTTCCTGCTGGCGCGGGCCGGGCTGCTGAACACCCACAGCTGCACGCTGTTCAGCGAAGACATTCCCGCTTTCCGCGAACTTTATCCGCATATCGGTATTCAGGAGAACCTCTATACCGTCAACCAGTCCATCTTCACCTGTGCGGGCGGCATGACGGCACTGGACATGATGCTCTATATCATCGGCAGGGATACGGGGGTTGATTTTGCCAACCGGGTTTCCCATCAGTTCTGCCATGACAAAATCCGCTCCCCGACCGAGATGCAGCATGGTCGCCGTTACCTTGAGTTGCGGATGCGCTCACCGTGTCTCGGTGCCGCCATCGAAATCATGGAGAAAAATATCGAACATCCCTGCAGTATCGAGGCCATCGCCCGGAAAATCGGAGCCAGCACCCGACAGATGGAACAGACCTTCCGCAGGCATGAAAACACCACACCGGTCCGGTATTACCTGCAGCTGCGCCTTGCCCATGCCAGAACGCTGATCGAGGAAACCCGGCTGCCGTTCAGTACCATCGCACAGGCCAGCGGATTCGCCTCACAAAGCTATTTCACCAAGTGTTTCAAGGCACTGTACGCCGTTTCTCCCGGACAGCTGCGCAACGGGAAAGATTTATAGTTTGCTTCGGTTTTGTTATAGCCGCTGTGGCCTGATCGGTGGAAACTGGCTGTCATCCCGATGAGAAAACGGCACAGGCCGAAAGGACAGACACCATGAATCCGGTAATTGATACAAGGCTGGCAAGCAGACAGACAACATTCCGTGAAATCCCGATCATTGACATTGGCACGCTGGTTGACGGCAGCAATCCGCAGGCGGTCGCCGACCAGATACGCCATGTCTGTGAACATGTCGGTTTCATGTACATCCAAAACCATGGTGTGCCTCAGGCACTGATCGAGCGCATGTACGGCATGACCCGTGCGTTCTTCGCCCTACCCCCGGCAGTCAAGGAAAAACTGCATGTCATGTACTCCGGCCAGACCATGCGGGGTTACATTCCCTTCTATGCCGAGAATGTCGATCCCGGCAATACCCGCGACTTCAAGGAGTGCTTTGATTTCGGTGAACATGAGGATACCGTGTCACCGTTCTTCGGCCCCAACCTGATGCCGGATGAGCTGCCCGGATTCCGGCAGTGCTGCGAGGATTATCATGCGGTGATGATGACACTGGCCCGGAAGCTGGTCAGTGCCATTGCCCTGAGCCTTGACCTGCCCGCCGATTATTTTTCCGCACTGCAGCGCAAACCGGTCACGATTCAGCGGCTGCTGCATTACCCGCCACAGACCGGGTCGGTGTCTCAGGAGGAGATCGGTATCGGTGCCCATACGGATTATGGCTTCCTGACCATTCTTTCCCAGGATCAGGTGGGCGGACTGCAGGTACGCAACCGGGCCGGTGAGTGGGTCAGTGCCCCGCCGGTGGAGGGCACGTTTATCGTCAATATCGGTGACCTGGTGCAAACCTTCACCAATGACCGCTATCTTTCAACCATGCACCGTGTCATCAACAATACCGGTGCCGAACGCTATTCGGTTCCTTTCTTCCTCGACCTTGACTTCAACGCCGTTGTTGAACCGGTTCCGACCTGTGTCAGTACCGAAAATCCGGCCCGATACACACCCTACACCTGTGGTGCACACAAGTACGAACGCTTTTCCGCAAGTTACCGGCACCTGCAGGCAGTTCCTCAGGGCGGGTAGCAGCGCCATCACCGGGTCCGGGTTGAAATAAAAGCTTCATGAAAATTACATGGTGCTGTCATCAAACAGCGGTAGCCTCCGGCACTGCCTGCTGAGCCTGTGATGAAATGCTTCCGGCCGGAATCGCCCCGACTTCATCGTGAGCGTATGTGACAGGTTTCCGCCTGCCCGGAGCAGGATCAGTAAAAATGTCTCAAGGAACACAACGATGAGTAAAGAAACTTTCGACCCCACCCGCTATAACCACAGCCGGAATGAGCCCTTTGCTTCCGTGCTGGAGAAAAGGCTGTCGCGCCGTGACATATTGAAAACCGGTGCTGCGATGAGTGCCCTGGCCCTGTTCAGTGGATTCGGCTTGAGCGGATGCAATGATGACGATGAGGATGGCAGTGACTCCTCCGCTGCACCCATGACCCTGGGCTTCAAGTCCATTGCCGGTTCAAAGACCGATGCTGTTGTTGTCGCCGCCGGTTACACTGCCCAGGTTCTGGCCCCCTGGGGTACGCCGCTGAACAGCATGGCAGCCGAATGGAAAAAGAACGGTACCAATACCTCAGTCGATCAGGCCAATGCCGTGGGCATGCACCATGACGGGATGCGTTATTTCCCGCTGGACGGCAGTTCAACCGACGGGTTGCTGTGTATCAACCATGAATACATTGATATGGATGCCCTGCATTATGAAGGTGCCAGGCGTGATGCAGAGTATGTGCGCAAGGAAATCAATGCCCACGGTGTCAGTGTGGTGCGTGTCCAATTGAACAATGGTATCTGGGACGTGGTGAAGGATGACCCGTATAACCGCCGCTTCACTGCTGCCTCCGTGATGGATATCGCCGGCCCGGTCGCCATGACCGCCGCGCTGGTCACGCCTTTCTCGCCGGCAGGCACCCAGACCCGTGGCACCATCAATAACTGCGGTAACGGTTACACCCCCTGGGGCACTTACCTGACGTGTGAAGAGAACTGGCCGTTTTATTTTGTGGCGGATGCGGACACCATGACTACGGATCAGCAACGCATCGGCCTGTCCACCCTGGAAACCGGCGGGTACAACTGGCATGACCAGGCGGGTGATGCAACCGAAGTATTGGGTGAATTCGCCCGCTTCAATGTCACACCCGGCGGGGCCAGTGCACGGGAGGACTTCCGCAATGAAGCCAATGGCTATGGCTACATCGTGGAAATCGATCCGTATGACCCCTATTCCACACCGGTCAAGCGTACTGCCATGGGGCGTTTCCGCCATGAAGGCTGTGCCTATGCCAGGTTGGTGGAGGGCAGGCCCGTCAGCTTTTATTCCGGTCACGATGCCCGCTTTGAGTACCTGTACAAATTTGTCTCCAATGCCAACTGGGACCCGGCAGATGCGGCACGTACTGACCGTCTGGCGGTGGGGGCCAAGTACATGGATGCCGGTACCCTGTACGTGGCACGTTTTGATGCGGACGGGACCGGCACCTGGCTGCCGCTGACGCTGGGCAGCACCACAACGGCAGGTGGTACCCTGGGCGACACGTTCGGGTCCATGAGTGAACTGATCATCAATACGGTCACGGCGGCTGACCTGGTGGGTGCCACCCCGATGGATCGCCCGGAGTGGACGGCGGTTGATCCGGTGACCGGCACGGTTTACCTGACCCTGACCAACAACACGCGTCGCACCGAAGCGAACGCCGCCAACCCGCGGGTGGATAACCCGTTCGGCCACATTATCCGCTGGGATGAGGTGGAAGGCAGCAACACTTTCAATTGGGATATCTTTGTATTCGGGGCACCCGCCGATGGCGACAGCACCGTCAACCTGTCCGATCTGGATGACATGAACCAGTTTGCCAGTCCGGATGGCCTGGTGTTTGATGACCGGGGCATTATGTGGGTGCAGACCGACAATGGTGCGGAAGAGGTCACTGCCTACACCAACGACCAGATGCTGGCTGTGATCCCGTCTTCCCTGACCGATGCGTCCGGCAGGCAGGAAACCCTGTCGGCCGGCAACCAGGCCGAACTGCGGCGCTTCTTCGTCGGCCCGAATGGCTGTGAGGTCACCGGATTGGCCTTTACCCCTGACCAGGCCAGTTTCTTTGCCAATATCCAGCACCCCGGTAACTGGCCTTACAGCAATGATGCCACCGAGGTGACGCCCGCCGGCACAACCGTGCGCCCCCGTGCGGCAACCGTGGTGTTCCGCAGGGAAGATGGCGGTGAAGTTGGTGTTTGACGGTGCACGCTTTGACCGGTGGCTGAAACAGCGTGATCCGGCCAGCGGTGTGCGTCATTTCGGGGACCTGGACGCACTGGCTCAGGCAGCCGGCATGCGCCTGCTTGAGGGTGTGGCGATGCCGACTGATAATCGTTTGTTGTGCCGGGAGAAGTATTGAGTCACCGGTCAGCGGTTTTCAGGGATTGTCCTGCAGTTTGAGCCGGTTCTGGCTGGAATGCCATGTGCTTCACGGACATTCCAGCCGGATTTCCCGATTTGGCTGGTGTTGTCAGAGCCGCTTCAGGGCCACACCGGTCATGATCAGGGTAAGGCCCGATGACAGCAGCTCAATGCCGAGCAGAATCCCCAAAGTGACCAAGGCAGCAGAGAAGCTGTTGGCGAGGATCAGGACCGCCAGAATCAGGGAGATGATGCCGGATACCAGAATCCAGGCCCAGCCACTCAGTGGGCGTATCTTGAAGGCATAGTAGATTTTGGCACCTCCGGATATGCCGATCAGAATGGCGACCGCCAGGGTCAGGCTGACCAGACCAGCCAGCGGATTTTTCAGCAGGAAGACCCCAAGCAGAATGGAAATAAGGCAGGACAGAATGATCCATATCCGGGATGAGGCTCCCTGTACCGCACGGAAGGCCTGGACGCCCTGCAACAGACCGATGATGATGAAAGTCCAGCCGGTGATCAGCTCCACGGTCAGGGAGGCAATCATGGGCTTGAACAGGGCCATCAGGCCACCGATCGCCATAATGATTCCCAGAATCAGGAACCAGTACCAGTCAGACTTTATCTCCCTGGCCAGTACGGAAAGCGGCCCGGATTGACCGGTGTTAAGGGTTGATGCGCCTTGCATAAAATAACCTCGGATGGAAGGGTGACAGAATGGGGGGCCGGCATGCACAGACACAACAAACATGTACAGACCAGCTGTGTAGTACCAGACACCCTGTGGGGGTTGAAATGCCGGCACACCCAACAAAGCTTAGCAGGTTTGTCATGGTTTGGCCTGCCGGATGGCACAGTTTTTATGCGGTGAAAATGGCCCCGCCCACTCTCGGCGGCAGGCGGGGCAACCGGCGTGCTGTCAGACGTCCGGATTTGGCCTGAGCCGAGTAATGGCCTTCAGTATCGCTTCGGCAGTGGCCGGGGCATCCAGGGCCGGATTGATCCGGTAGTCCGCGACACTGGCGATGGCATCGCGGATGGCAAAAAACACCGACATGGCCAGCATCAGGGGCGGTTCGCCCACGGCCTTGGAGCGGTAGATGGTGTCTTCCCGGTTGGGGCTGTTTTCCAGCAGCCCGACATTGAAGACCGGTGGAATGTCGCCGGCAGTGGGAATCTTGTAGGTGGATGGGGCATGGGTGCGCAGGCGTCCGTCCTGATCCCAGTGTAGCTGTTCGGTGGTCAGCCAGCCCGCTCCCTGAATAAAGCCGCCTTCGATCTGGCCCAGATCCAGGGCCGGATTGAGCGAATGGCCCACATCATGGAGAATGTCGGTACGCAACAGCCGCGACTCCCCGCTCAAAGTATCAATCACCACTTCCGATACGGCAGCCCCGTAGGCGAAATAGTAAAAAGGCCGCCCGCTCATGGTCACGGGGTCATAGTGGATTTTTGGAGTCTTGTAAAAGCCGGTGGCCGAGAGCGAAACCCGGTGAAACCAGGCCAGATGTGCCAGTTCGGCAAAGCTGACGCTCCGGTTCGGGCCAAGGTGGACGTTGCCGTCGGCAAAGCGGATCCCGGCTTCTGCCACGCTGAAATGGTCGGCTGCAAAACGGCTCAGGCGCTGGCGCAGTTCGGTGGCAGCCTGAAAGGCGGCCATGCCGTTGAGGTCGGAACCTGAGGATGCGGCGGTGGCAGAGGCATTCGGTACCTTGTCGGTAGCCGTGGCGGTGCAGCGGATCCGTGCCAGCGGAATACCCAGCTCACGGGCCACCACCTGGGCCACCTTGGTGTAGAGTCCCTGTCCCATTTCGGTCCCGCCATGGTTCAGCTGTACCGTGCCGTCCGTATAGATGTGGATCAGGGCACCGGCCTGATTGAAGAAGGTGGCGGTGAAGGAAATGCCGAACTTGACCGGGGTCAGGGCAATACCCTTTTTCAGCCAGCGGTTCTCACGGTTAAAGGCCAGTACGGCTTCCCGACGTTGATGATAGTTGGCGTTTTCCACCAGCCGGTCGACCAGCCCCGGCAGGATATTGTCTTCCACCACCATGCCGTAGGGGGTGACATTGCGTTCCCCGATGCCATAGAAGTTGTGTCTGCGCACTGCCAGCGGGTCAAGGCCGAGTGTGCGTGCAATATCATCCAGAACGTATTCAATCGCCATCATGCCCTGGGGGCCGCCAAAGCCGCGGAAAGCGGTATTGGACTGGGAGTGGGTCTTGCAGCGATAGGAGATAATGTCGACCTGATCCAGGTAGTAGCTGTTGTCGGCGTGGAACATGGTGCGGTCATTGACCGGCCCGGACAGGTCGGCTGAAATGCCGCAGCGGGAGGCGTAGTCCAGTTGCAGCCCCAGAATCCGGCCCTGATCATCGAAGCCGGCTTCATAACGGATATCAAAACAGTGGCGCTTGCCGGTCAGCAGCATGTCGTCATCCCGATCGACCCGGTATTTCACCGCACGCCCGGTTTTCTGCGCCAGCAGGGCCGCAACACAGGCAAAAAACACCGGCTGGCTTTCCTTGCCGCCGAAACCGCCCCCCATGCGACGGCATTCAACCACAATATCCTTCTGGCTGCAGCCGAGAAACCCGGCCAGTCCTTCCTGTACATGATGCGGGTGCTGGGTCGAGCTGTAGACCAGCAGGTCGCCGTCTTCACGGGGCAGGGCAAAGGCAATCTGGCCTTCAAGGTAGAACTGCTCCTGCCCGCCGAGAAAGAAGCCGCCGCTGAGCCGGTGGGGGGCTTTTGCCAGTGCACCGGCAGCATCACCGCGCTGCAGGGTCTTGGTCGGCAGCACGAACTGCTGCTGTGCCACCGCGGTACGGATATCCAGATTATGCGGCAGCACCTCATAGTCGATCCGGGCCAGCAGTACCGCCCGCCGGGCTGCCTCCACCGAAGTTGCGGCCACCGCAAACAGGCACTGCCCCAGAAATTCCGCCCGCTCATGGGCAAACACCGGTTCATCCCGGGCCGGGCCACCCATGTGGTTTGCACCCGGCACATCGGCTGCCGTGACCACGGCCACCACACCGGGGGCCTTGTGTACCGGCTCCAGGTCCAGGTGCAGCAGCCGGGCATGCGCATGTGCACTCATGCCGATGGCGGCGTACAGCGTATCTGCCGGTTCCGGCAGGTCGTCAATGTAGCGCGCCTCACCACTGACATGCAGGTGGGCGCTGTCGTGTACGGGTGCGGTTTCGACAGGGTTCATGCGCTGGCCTCCACGGGATGGACACTGACTGCGTTGCCTTCGGTCTCCAGATAGAACCGGAGCAGCAGGTTTTGGGCCACCTGCAGGCGGTAGGCTGCCGAGGCCCGCATGTCGCTGATGGGACTGAAATCCTGTGCCAGTGCCGCCTGTGCTGCGGCAATATTGTCACGGTTCCATATCTGCCCGGTCAGGGCGGTTTCGCAGTGGTGGGCACGTTGGGGAATGGCAGCCATGCCGCCCAGCGCAATGCGGATGCGGTCGACCCGCCGACCCTTCAGGCTCAGGGTGAAGGCGGCACAGACGGCGGAAATATCCTGCTCGAAACGCTTGGAGATTTTCCAGCAGCGCAGCTGCAGGGCGTCGTCATGGGGCAGGGGGAGTTTCAGGGCCTGTATGAATTCGCCCGGCTGCAGGTCTTTCTGCTGGTAGCCAAGGTAGAAGTCTTCCAGTGCCAGCGTGCGCAGCTGCTCGCCCCGGCGCAGCACTAAAGTGGCACCCAGGGTGATCAGGGCCGGCATCGAATCTCCGATTGGTGAACCGTTGGCAATATTGCCGATCAGGGTGCCGCTGCTGCGGATCGGCAGCGAGGCAAAGCGCTGGTGCAGTTCGGTCAGCTGCGGATAATGCCGGGTAATGGCAGCAAACGCCTGCTCCAGCAGTACATTGGCCCCGATTGCAAGCTGCCCGTTCCGGATGCCAATCTGCTGCAGCTCCCTGACCTTGCCGGGCCAGACCAGGGTATCGAGGTCGCGGTGCTGTTTGGTAACCTGGAGTCCGACGTCGGTACCCCCGGCCAGTATCCGGGCCTGTGGGTGCTGCTGCAGGGTCCGGGCCAGTGCCTCCAGAGTGGCCGGTGCCAGAAAACGCCGCTGCCGGTGCGTGATTTCAAAGCCGTCCTGACAGGATTGTGCCAGGTCCTGCAGGGTGGCGGTCAGGCTGTCCCGTTCCCGTTCGGGTTGATCCGGGGCGGCAGCCGATGTGTTCAGGGCATTGCGGTGTACCGGAGCCAGACCTTCTACCAGATCGTACATGCGCACACCGGCATCCAGAATCGGGCGGTAGCCGGTGCAGCGGCACAGGTTGCCGGACAGGGCGGTGATGACGGCTTCACGCGGCGGGCGGTAGCGGGTTTTGAACAGGGCAAACAGCGACATGACAAAACCGGGGGTGCAGAAGCCGCACTGTGAGGCATGGCAGTCAACCATGGCCTGCTGTACCGGATGCAGCCGGCCTTCATTCAGCGCTTTCAGGCTTTCGACCGTGAACAGCATTTTACCATCCAGGGTCGGCAGGAAGCGGATGCAGGCATTGACCGGGTAAAAGTCCGGCTCCCCGTCGGCCCCGGTTTCGGCCAGTACCACGGTACAGGCTCCGCAGTCTCCTTCGGCACAGCCTTCCTTGCTGCCCTTGCGCCGGCGGGTGTCCCGCAGCCAGTTGAGCAGGGTGGTATTGGGGTCGAAATCACGCAGGGTGATCATTTCCCCATCAAGCAGAAAGCGGATGTGGTCACGTTTGCCGTTTTCCATGCTCAGCTCCCGCGATAGGTGGAGTAGCTCCACGGTGAGACCAGCAGCGGGACATGGAAATGCCGGCTGCTGTCGGCAATGGCAAAGCGCAGGGTGATGCGATCCAGAAAGGGCGGGTCATCCAGCTGGTTGCCGCTGGCCCGGAAATAGTCGGCGGTATGAAAAACCAGTTCCCAGGTACCGGGCCGGATTTCGGTATCGTCCAGCAGCGGGCTGTCGCAGCGGCCATCGTGATTGGTACGGGTCTCCCGGATCAGGGTGGAGCCATCCGGTCCGCACTGGTACAGCTCGACCCGGATACCGGCACCGGGACAGCCGTTAGCCGTATCCAGCACATGAGTGGTTAATTTTCCCACAACGATGTCTCCTGTAAAATGCGCCTTGTTCCTGAAAGACTATAACAATAGCAAGATTGTATTCAATATCTTTTTTAAATTGTATACAATGTTGCCGAGTTCAGGCTCATTCATGACCAACCCGAACCCTCACACAGACAGGACCCTGCCATGACCGAAACCCGTTGCCTTGCCTATCGTGCGTCCATCCTGCACCTGCTGGATGATCCCGGAACCGCCTTTGTGCCGGAAAATGCCGAATTCATTCCGGATGGCCTGCTGGTGGTGCAGGATGGCAAAGTGCTGCGGCTGGGGAAAACCGTGGATGAGCTGGTGCACCTGCCCATGGGCTGTGAGCTGGTGGACCTGAGCGGACAGCTCCTGATTCCCGGCCTGATTGATACCCATATCCATTATCCCCAGACCGACATGATTGCCGCCTACGGGGAACAGCTGCTCAGCTGGCTGGAGACCTATACCTTTCCGACCGAGCAGCGTTTTTCCGATCCGGCCCATGCGCGAGAGGTGGCGGATTTCTTTCTCGACCAGCTGTTGCGCAACGGTACGACCACCGCACTGGTCTTCGGTACCGTGCATGCTGCCTCGGTAGAAGCCTTTTTCGAGGCAGCTGAATCGCGGCGGCTGCGCATGATTGCCGGCAAGGTGATGATGGATCGTAACTGTCCGGAGTATCTGCGTGATACCCCGGAAAGCGGCTATGCGGACAGCCGGGCGCTGATTGAAAAGTGGCATGGGCGCGGACGCCTGTCCTATGCCGTCACCCCGCGTTTTGCTCCGACCTCCAGCCCCGGGCAACTGGAAAAAGCCCGCGAACTGCTGGAAACCTTTCCGGATGTGTACCTGCATACTCACGTGGCGGAAAACCTTCAGGAGGTGGAATGGGTACGCGAACTGTTCCCGCAGCAGCGCAGTTATCTGGATGTGTATCATCACTATGGTTTGCTGCGCTCGCGTTCGGTGCTGGCACACTGCATCCATCTGGATCATCAGGACCGCCGCTGCATGGCGGAAACCGGGGCGGCAGCGGCTTTCTGTCCCACCTCCAACCTGTTTATCGGCAGCGGACTGTTTGATTTTTATGCCACCCGCAGTGAGGGCGTCCGTACCGGCCTCGGGACCGATGTCGGGGGGGGGACCAGCTTCAGCCTGCTGCAGACCACCAGTGAAGCCTACAAGGTTACGCAGATGCTGGGCAACAAGCTGCCACCGGCCCAGGCGCTTTACCTTCTGACGCTGGGGGGAGCACGGGCACTGTATCTGGATGGGCAGATCGGGAATTTTGCACTCGGCAAGGAGGCGGATTTCATTGCACTGCGCATGGATGGAACCCCGCTGCTGCAACGTCGGCTGAAGCATTGTGCCAATATCTGGGAAAAGCTGTTTGTGCTCATGATGCTTGGGGATGAGCGCAGTATTGCCGGGACTTACATTCTGGGTGAGAAAGCGAGTGTCTGAGGCTTCAGGCGCGTGGCGGGAATGCCAAAAAACCACCCGGATACCTGCTCCGGGTGGATGGCCTCTGAGGAAGGCCCGTTTGTCAGTGCCCATCTGACAGTTTTTTCTTTTTGCTTGTTAGCCCTTTTTTGTTTTGCTGTTGCCGGCCTTTTGCTTCAGCCCTGACTGAGCTTCGGGTTGCTGTCTCCGGCTTCCGTGACCGGGGTGGCGGTTTGCGATGTTTTTTCCGGAGCGGGTTCATCCGTTGCGGCGGCTTCATCCGCACCCGCCTTGCTGTCAGTGGTTTCGGCCTGGTTACGTTCCTGGGTGGCCGTTTGGCGTGCGGCCCGGCGTTCACGCAGCAGGCGCTGCCGGTCGCTGGTACTGATATGGCGCACGCGGTTGCTGTTGTCGTCAGTAATGGTTGATTCCCGGCCCTGAGCCGGGGCCGAGAGGCTGACACTGCTTTCTGCCAGGCTCAGGCCGCTTTGGGTCATCAGGGTCAACACTGCGATGGTACTGATCAGATGGCATTTTTTCATGGGAAGGGTCTCCGTGTTTTCAAGGGGTTTCGGTTTTCGGGATTGCCTTGTGCGGCGATCACCATGGACACAAGGATACGGCCCGGGGTGATTGTTTTTTATCCCTTGAGTAGGTTAGGGCGCTGAAAAAGTTGCTCCCTTGCATGAGGGACGGGGGGCTTTGAACCTTTTTCCGGGTTGCAACATGGCGACAGATTTGAGCCTGTATTGTATCTTTTCAGTCACAAGTACCGGCGTTTTCAGGCCCGGTCCGGGCTGTTTTCCAGACCCAGCACGTCCACATGCTGCTGCAGGGCTGGATAAAGCGCAAGAAACACGGCTTCAATCCGCTCCTGATGCCGTATCAGTTCCCGGGCGGAGCCGGCAAAGTCATTGGGAAAGCGGATGCGTTCGGCAATGCGGTCCAGGGCAAAGCCCACACGCGCAAAATCATCATAGGCGCTGAGCCAGTCATTGGCCGCCATGCGCTGGACGGTGAACTGCATGGGTTGCGGCATCCAGGGCAGACCGGCCAGCAGTCCGTCATAGCTCTGGCGGATGAAGTCAGCCCGGGGCACGGCATGAAACCGGCTCCAGTGCCGGGTCAGAAAGTAATCGAAACCCACATCCAGCATGATGCCGGCAAAGCGGCGGTAGCGGGCAGAGAACAGGGGCCTGAGGGCCAGTACCGCCGGGTGCCTGTCGGTGAAGCGGTCCACGGCACGGTGATTGTGGATACCAGCCTGAATGGCCGGTGGCAGGGCAGCCATATCCACCCCTTTCATGAAATCGCCCATCAGGTTCCCGGTCAGGGAGTCCGGATGTTCACGCGCCAGGCTCAGGTGGGCCAGATAGTTCATCAGTCGCCCAGTGCCACGGGGCCATACTGCGGATACTCATCGCCCGGTCCCGGATTTTCCGCATGACAACGCCCGCCCAGATGATGCATGACACCCCAGACGGCATTCAGCCCGGTCTGTACCGCACCTTCCACCCAGGCAGGGGTCCAGCTGATGTCATCCCCGGCCAGGAAAATACCGCGTTCCTGCGCCGGCAGCTTGTGCTGCATGAAATGCCCGTACATGCGGTGATTGTAGCGGTAATGGCCGGGCAGAGCACCCTTGAAGGCCCCGAGGAAATTGGGATCACTTTCCCAGCTTACCGTGATCGGGTCGCCGATAATGTGGGCGGCAATATCAACACCGGGATAAATCTTTTTCAGGGCATCCAGCGCCAGGCGCACGCGCTGGTTGAGCGGCAGCGGCAGCATCTTGAGCGCATCCGACATCCAGGAATAGGTCAGGCACATCACGGCTGGCCGCTCCGGACCGTTATCAAACAGGTAGGTGCCGCGTGTGAGGCGGTCGGTCAGGGTCATGGACATGACATCGCATCCGGTGTGCGGGTCCTTGTCTTTCCAGAACGGGCGGTCGACCATGACAAAGGTTTTGGAGGACTGCATGTAGCGGGTGCGGTCCAGTGCCATCCACAGTTTCTGGCTGAACAGGCTTTCCTGGGTCTGGATTGCCGTGCTCAGAAGCCAGGACTGGCAGGTGGCGACCACGGCGCTGAAGCGATCCGTGCGCCCCCATTGGTCGGTGACATTGAGCAGGCCGTCCTGATCACGGAAAATGGCGCTGGCTCCGGGCCGGGGTGCGCCCTGATTGAGGCCGGCCAGATGGGTGCCCTGCGGCCAGTGCGCCAGCCGTGCCGGGGCATGACGCCAAAGCCTGCGCGGAATCTGCTCCACGCCCCCGACAAAAAAGCGCTGGTTTTCATCGCAGCCGGTGACATTGACCCGCAGGATTTCCAGCATGCTGTTGGGAAAGTCCGAGTCCCAGCCGCCGGTACCGAAACCGACCTGTCCGAAAATCTCGCGGTGGCGGAAACTCAGCTGCCGAAACGCGGTTGATGAGGTGATGAAATCGTAAAAAGTACCTTCGTCCCAGGCCTGTACCAGCGGGTTCCAGAGTGCCTTGAGGGTATCCCGGTCACGCAGGCGGATGGCCTGTTGCAGCGCGCTGAAACCGGCCCCTTCCTCCAGTGCCTGCTGATAGGCCTGTTCCACCTCCTGAAACACCGCTGGCAGGTCCTGCAGTGTTTCGGCATAGAAGGTTTCCCCTTCAAGATCAATCACGGTCGATCCGGCAGCCGGCGTGAGCGGATTGGGAAAAGGGCGGCTTTGGGCACCGAGCAGGTCGGCATAGTGGTAAAAGGCACGGGATGATTCCGGAAAGCGCATGCCGCCAAGTTCGGCCACCACATCTTCCGTGCCCTCAAACACCTGTGAACGCAGGCGGCCACCCAACTGGCCGGACTCATAAAACACCGGTTGCAGACCCAGCTTCATGAGCTCATACCCGCACACCAGCCCGGCAATGCCGGCACCGATAATGGCCACCCGCTGGCCGTGCCGACTGGCCGGAATCTGCCCCAGACCGGCGGGGTGATGCAACCAGTCGTCATAGGCAAACGGAAAATCCGGACCGAACAGGGTGACAGGCGGCAAGGCAGACATGACAGCTTCCTCAGGCACTTTGTTGTCCCCGGATTGCCGGAACAGTGTCCATCGACACTGCATTATCCACAAGCCCCGAGCGGCCTAACAGAACTCGGGGCGACAATCCTGCAGGTAGGTTATTTTTTGTCTGGCTTCAACCAGCGTAGCCGGTTCCAGCCGGGCAAGCAACAGGCCGGGTGCTTCAGCGGCACGTGCCTGATCACGTCCGAACGGATCACAGACACAGGAGCGCCCACAGTAATGAAACGCCTGTTCCCGACCGACATAATTGGCATAAGCCACAAACAGGGTGTTTTCCTGTGCACGGACCGGAACCATGCGCTCGCACACATCTTCAAACGGGTACATATTGGCGGTCGGCACCAGCAGCAGTTCTGCCCCCTTCAGGGCACTGGCCCGTACCGGTTCCGGAAATTCGATGTCGTAACAGATGGCCATGGCTACTTTCCAGCCGCACCATTCAAAAACCGGGCTGGGCCGGGTCCCGGCCTGAAACTGCTGCCGGTCCACGGTGCCGAAAAGATGCACCTTGCGGTAACCGGCCAGGCGGTTCCCGTGTGCATCAATGAAAATCACGCTGTTGTAAATCACAGCGGGGTCAGCCGGGTCCTGCTCCGGAAAGCCGGTGACCAGTGCAATCCGGTGTTTTATGGCAATGCGCCTGACGTCCGCCAGCAGGCTGCCATCCAGCGGCTGGGCCAGCGTCCGGATGGCTGTGACGCCGATATGGTAGCCGGTGAGGAACATCTCCGGTGTGACCAGCAGCGCGGCACCCTGCAGCGCGGCCTGCCGGGCCTGCTGCTCCAGCTGTGCCAGAGCGGCGGCGGTGGAGGTAACGGGTTCACATTGAAGCAGGGCAATCAGCATGGGCTATCCGGTCAGATCACGAGGGTATGTCTGAAGACTAAGCAAAAGCCGGGTATCAGGCAAGGGGCAGGAGGGAGGATATTAATTCCGGTGCGGCTTCCGGTGGGCTGGAGTCCTGAAAAAACCGTCAGCAGCAGCCATCAATTCCCTTTGTCGGCTACTGCTGCGGTTGTGAGAGCCCACCTTCGAGGTGAGAAGTCGTTTTGCCCGCCGGGCATTTTTGATCATTGCGGGGGGCATGCTTTCTGTTGTTCTGGATGCAGAGTCTAGGCAACAAGTGCGTAGTAATTCAGGGGGTAATGTGCAAACAATGTGGAAGTTGCGCGGCCCGGATTTCACGCCTGTATGGAAAGGCATCAGCTCTGGAAGAAACGGGTGGCGGTTTCATCGTCGGGCTGCTGCAGCCAGCGCCGGATCAGTTGCGGAATGCGTTCGGGGTAATGTTCGACAATGGTGCGCGCCGTCTCCTGAACCGCAGGCAGCAGGTGCTGATCCCGCAGGATACTGGCCACGCGCAGGCGCACATCCCCGGTCTGGCGTGTCCCCAGCACCTCACCCGGGCCGCGCAGCTCCAGGTCGATATTGGCAATCTCGAAGCCGTCCGTGCTCCGGCGCAGGGCATTGAGACGCTTGCGGGCGGTCCTGCCCAGCGGGGCCTGATACAGGAGCACGCAGCTGCTGGCGGTCGTCCCCCGTCCGACCCGGCCACGCAGCTGGTGCAGCTGGGACAGCCCCAGGCGTTCGGCATTTTCAATTACCATCAGCGAGGCATTGGGCACATCGACACCAACCTCGATCACGGTGGTGGCCACCAGCAGCTGGATCTCGCCACCGGAAAACGCCTGAATCACCCGTTCCTTTTCACTGCCATGCAGGCGGCCATGCACCAGCCCCACCCGAACCCCGGCCAGGCGTTCGGTCAGCAGGGAGGCGGTCATTTCTGCTGCCTGGCACTGCATGACTTCGGACTCCTCGATCAGGGTGCAGACCCAGTACACCTGCCGTCCTTCGGCACAGGCCGCTTCAATACGTTCAATCACCTCGTCACGGCGTTCGTTGTTGATGGCCACGGTCTGGATCGGGGTCCGTCCGGGCGGCAGTTCGTCAATCACGGAGTAATCCAGATCGCCGTAACCGGTCATGGCCAGGGTGCGCGGAATCGGGGTCGCCGTCATCACCAGCTGATGCGGGTAATGTTCCCCCTGTTTGCCTTTTTCGCGCAGGGCCAGACGCTGGTACACCCCGAAACGGTGCTGCTCGTCAATGATAATCAGCCCGAGCTGCAGGAAGTCCACACTTTTCTGGAACAGGGCATGGGTGCCGACCGCGATATGCCCGATCCCCAGCAGCAGGTTTTCCACCTTGCGCCGGCGCTGCTTCGGGGTCTGGCCGCCGGAGATAAAGACCACCTCCAGCCCCAGCGGCTCCAGCCAGTGACTCAGGTTGCGGTAGTGCTGTTCGGCCAGCAGCTCGGTCGGTGCCATAAAGGCAACCTGCCAGCCGTTGGCAATGACGTGCAGGGCAGCTGCCACCGCCACCAGGGTCTTGCCGGAGCCGACATCCCCCTGCACCAGCCGGTTCATGGGGTGCGGCTCATGCAGGTCACGGGTGATTTCAGCAATCACGCGGGCCTGGGCCCCGGTCGGGGTGAAAGGCAGCCGTTCCAGCAGGGCGGCAAAATGGGTATTGGGGCCGCTCATGGCCGGGGCGGCGACCTGCCGGAGTTGCTGACGCGCCTGCTGGACCCCGAGCTGGTGGGCCACCAGCTCCTCAAAGGCCAAGCGCAGCTGGGCCGGGTGTTTTCCCTCCAGCAGGGACTGGGTGGCCAGTTCCGGAGGCGGATGATGCAGCAGGCGAATACTGTCCGCCAGTGGCAGGAAACCCAGCTGGTGCCGGGTCTGTTCCGGCAGCAGCTCCGGCAGGGTGTCCACCTGCTCCAGTGCCAGCCCGATCAGGCGGCGCAACGGACGTTGCTGCAGGCCCTCGGTACTTGGATAAGTGGGGGTCAGCGCATTATCCACCAGCAGATCATCCTGTTGGGCAGTGATAATGCGGTATTCCGGATGCACCATTTCCAGACGGTAGCCGGCCTGACGCACCTCACCGAAACAGCGCAGACGTGCACCGCTGCGCATGGCATTGCGCTGGCCGTTGCTGAAGTGGAAAAAGCGCAGGGTCAGCGTGCCGCTGCCGTCACTGAGGTGGCACAGCAGCATGCGTCGTGAACGCAGCACCACCTCGGCACTGTCGATGTAACCCTCCGTCAGCACTTCCTGGCCGGGGTCCAGCTCCCCCAGCGAATGGATGCGGGTGCGGTCCTGGTAGCGCAGTGGCAGATGGAACAGCAGATCACCGGTCAGGGTCAGCCCCAGCCGCCCCAGTTTTTCCGTCAGACTGTCGCCGACTCCCTTGAGCCTGCATAAGGGTTGTTGCAGAAAAGGCGTTGTGTCATCCATGCCCGGAGTTTACCTGAAAAAGCGCGATAAACCGCCAAGATTCAGTGCAGATGCAGCCAGGTTTGTTTTATCATGGCCGGGTGTTGAGTCAATTTCAGGTTCGGTTAATGAGTCGGCGCTGGTTACGGACGATTCAGATCGTGATTCTGCTGCTCGTGATTCTGTCCGGGTATACGCTGTTTGCAGATAATAATTTTGAGTCATGGAAAGAGGATTTCCGGGCCTATGCCATTGCCAACGGCATTCAGGCCGGGGTGGTCGATACGGCGCTGCATGGTTTGTTACCGGACCAGAAGGTCATCAATCTGGGTGGCCGCCAGCCGGAAAGCAGCAGTACCATCTGGGCCTATCTGGATTTCACCGTAACGCCTGAGCGCATCGAGGCCGGCCGGCGCATGTATGCCGAACATACCGACCTGTTGCTGCAGCTGTCTTCACGGTACGGTGTCAGCAGTGATTACCTACTGGCGATCTGGGGGCTGGAAACCCGTTTCGGGCAGAGCACCGGGGATTATTCCACCATTCGCTCCCTGGCTTCGCTGGCATTCGGCGGGCGTGAGGACCGACGCGGATTCTGGCGTGAACAGCTGATGGCCGCCCTGCGCATCCTGCAGCGTGGTGATATTGATCCGGGGGCCCTGCGTGGTTCCTGGGCCGGGGCGATTGGCCATACCCAGTTCATTCCCACCACCTTTGAACACTATGCCGTGGATTTTGACCATGATGGTCAGCGCAACCTGAAAGGCAGTATCGCGGATGCGCTGGCTTCAACCGCCAACTACTTGGCTCACTCCGGCTGGACCCGTGGTCAGCGCTGGGGGTTCGAGGTCCGGTTACCGGCGGATTTTGACTGGAGTCTGGCTGATCCGGAAATATGGAAAAACCTGCCGGACTGGCAGGCGCTGGGGGTTGAGGCGGGCAGCGGATCCTTTCCATCCAGCAGTGACCCGGCATCACTGTTTCTGCCCGCCGGATACCGGGGGCCGGCATTCCTGATATTCGCCAATTTTAATGCCCTGCTCAAATACAACAGTTCCAGCAGTTATGCACTGGCGGTGGGCCTGCTCGCCGACCGTATCCGCGGTGGGCCGGGCCTGCAGGCCAGCTGGCCCAGGGAGGAAAAGGCGCTGAGTTCGCGTGAGAAAACCGAGTTGCAGGAGCTGCTCAGTGCCGCCGGATACAGCACCGAAGGGGTGGATGGCCTGATCGGTCCCAATACCCGTGCCGCCCTGAAACGCTGGCAATCCGATGTGGGTTTTCCGCCGGACGGCTATGCCACTGCCGAGCACCTGCGCAAGTTGCGGGAGCAGGTCGAATTGAGCCACACCAGCCACGAGGGCTGATGTGCACTGCCTGCTTTTCAGTCTTCAATGGCGGTTTCGTCAATGGCAATAATGGTGAATTCAGTGCGCCGGTTGGCCTCATGTTCGGCATCGGAACATTTGACGTCATTGCTGCAGTGGTTGAGCAGGCGGGATTCCCCATAGCCTTTGGCGCTGATGCGGGCCGGGACAATACCGGTACCGATAATGTAATCGACAGCGGATTCCGCCCGTTTCTGTGACAGGCTCAGGTTGTAGGCGTCACTGCCGCGTGAATCGGCATGCGAACCCAGTTCCACAATCAGCTGGGGGTTGTCGGTCAGGATATGATGCACCTTGTCCAGATTGGGCAGGGCATCGGCACGCAGGGTCGCTTTGTTGTAGTCATAATAGATATTGTCGACCCGGAAGCGCTTGCCGATTTCCACCCGGTCCAGCAGGTTGGTGGTGGTGGCTGCCGTCACGCCACCATCGGGATTGAGGCTCACGCTGGTGAAGCCGGAGAAACAGTATTTGTGGCCCTGTTCCAGGCTGTCGTTGCAGTAGCTGATGCGGGCATTGCGCTTGAGGTAGTCACGGTTGTAAACCAGAATGTCGTAGTCATGGCCGGCCCGGATATCCAGATGATAACTGCCTTCATGATCGGTACGGGTTTCGCTGTGTTCCCCGGTCTGACGGTTGGTGCTGCGAATGCGGGTTTCCGGTATCGGCTTCAGGGTGTCACGGTCCAGTACCCGGCTGCTGAATACAAAATCGGCAGCGGGATCACCCAGCGAGACGGTGAGCTGTTCGGGCAGGGTTTCGGCTTCCAGTGCGCTGCTGATGTCAATCTGCTGCTCGGGATAATCAGCGTGCTTCACCCTGAGTGTATAACGGCTGCGTTCATCTGTTGTCAGCTTGAAGTCGAACAGGCTGCCGGTATTCAGGAACTGCTGCTCAAGCAGCTCGTTGTCGCGCAACAGCTGGACATCCACCTTTCCCAGTGCTTCCCGGCTCAGGCTGTTTACCACCTTGCCCTGCAGGTGAATGGTGTCCGCCAGGGCCATGGTATCGGCGAGCAGGCACGGGATTGCCAGCAGGTACGGTAAAACATGACCGAACGGTTTCATGGGATTCATGAGGCAATTTCCGTGGGTGTTATTGTGGCTGTGACGGTGTCCGGGAGCCGGTACCATCGCTTGTCATCTCCGGTGGGCAGTCGACCTCGTGCTGCTCCAGTATCCCGCCGGGTCGCTCCAGCAGGTGGCGCTCCAGCTGTTGATATTCCGGGGGCTGTTCGGTATTCACCGGGTAAGCTGCCTGGGCCAGCTGACGTACCGGAACTTCCTGAAAACGGGCCGGTTCCGTTTCGCGTCGGGTTGTGGCGGGACTTACCAGTACTTCATGGCTGAAAGTCCGGCTTACCGGTGCCACGGAAACCTCACGGGTGGTGTCCGGCTGTTTGAGCACCAGACGCTGATAGGTCTGGTAGACCGCCGGCACCCGGATTTCCCGCACGGAGGCCGGCTGGTCCGGGACACGCACACTGACCGTTTCATATTCGGGGGGGACTTCAACCTCGCGCACGCTGGCCGGTTGCTTCAGCACCCTTTTTTCCAGCAGCACATACTCGGCATCCAGGGGGACTTCTGTAACCCCGGCATCTTCCACCAGCGTCTCCACCGCAATACGGGTATCGAGTGCATCCTGGGGCTGTGGCAGTACCCTGGCCGGTACATGCATTACCTGACGCTGCACCTCCCGGTATTCCGGCGGGGTAATCACCAGACAGGCGGTCTGGCAATCGGCCGGATTGGTGGAGCGGCAGTCTTCCAGAACGGACTGTTGCCACTGGCTGCCGGCTTCCCTAACCAGCACCTTCTCCGTCAGGGTCTCAAATTCCGGTGGCAGAACCTTGAGGGTCTTGAAAGCATCGGCTACCCGCAGGGTGCGGGTATCGGGCTGATAGCGTGCCGGCGTGACCTCAAAGGTGCTGCTTTTATCCCGTACCGGAATCTTCTCGCGCACGGTTTCGTACTCGGCCGGTACGATTTCCAGACGTTTGTAGCCTTCCCGACGCACTATCTGACGGGTTTCGGTTTTCCAGGTGGCCGGAATCACTTCATGCTGCACCGATTCGGCCTGTACCAGCACCCGCTCCTCCACGGTTTCAAAGCTGGCCGGAATGCGCTCCAGATCGGTTCGGCCTTCCTGTACCACGTATTCTTTCTGCTCGGTGCGGAATCGGGCCGGCTCGATACTGATCCTGCTGGAGGCATCGCGTATCCTGACTTTTTCCACACTGTCCTCGAAACGGGCCGGTACAATCTCGAAACTGCTGGTTGCATCGTGTACCACCACCTTGTCCGTGATGGTTCGGTAGCGGTTTTCGGAGTACTGCTGCACGTAGCACCTGCCGGCTTCCTGCACGATCCGTTCATGATCCGGTGCTGGTGCAGCCTGGAGTGGTATCGGAAGCAACAGGCTGGCGACAGGCATCAGAAAGCCCGGACGGGGGAAACGGAGCGTCTTGAACCAGATCACGTGTTGTTTTCCAGGAGTGGGTTGGGGTATCGCGCTTTTTTATGGTATTGGCTGCCAACTATCCATGGAGGACCGGATGAGTGCCGGTGACTGGCTGAGGAACGGTGTCCGATACGAAAAGTTCCGGCCTGATTACGCCACCTCGGCCCTTGTCAGGTGCCGGGGCGGCAGTCGCTCATAAGCTGCCTGAATGACAGCAGTAGCGGATCAGTGAGTGTCAGCCGGCATAAACCGCTTGGGCGGCTTCGATGGCCACCCCGGTTTCGATCGGCGCTTTCAGGCCGTACAGGGTGGCTTCCAGTGCTGCCAGACAGTTGAGCACATTCTGGGGCCTGGAAGCATGGCCCATCAGGCCGATGCGCCAGACCTTGCCGGCCAGGGCACCGAGTCCGGCCCCGATTTCGAGGTTGTAGTCATCGAGCAGGCGGTTGCGCACCGCTGCTTCATCCACGCCTTCCGGTACCGTGACCAGATTCAGCTGTGGCAGCCGCCAGGCTTCATCCACCACAAAGCGGATACCCATGGCCTCCAGCCCGGCTTTCAGGGCCTGATGATTGCGGTCATGGCGGGCCCAGGCATTCTCCAGCCCTTCATCCTGCAGCAGGACCAGCGCTTCGTGCAGCGCATACAGGGTATTGACCGGTGCGGTGTGATGATAGGCCCGTTTGGCCCCGCCCCCCCAGTAACCCATGACCAGACTCAGGTCCAGGAACCAGCTCTGCACCCTGCTTTTGCGGGTACGAATGGTGTCCAGCGCCCGCTCGCTGAAGCTGACCGGGGACAGGCCGGGGACACAGGAGAGGCACTTCTGGCTGCCGGAATAAATGGCATCAATTGCCCACTCATCCACCTTCAGGGGGGATCCGCCCAGTGAAGTGACGGCATCGACAATACCCAGTGCACCATGCTCATGGGCCAGCCTGACCAGGGTTTCCGCATCCGAACGGGTTCCGGTCGAGGTTTCGGCATGTACGAAAGCCACTGCTTTGACACCCGGATTGGCCTTGAGTGCAGCTTCCACTTTATCGGGGTCGACCGGCTTGCCCCAGTCATCCATGACCATGATGGCTTCTGCACCACAACGCTCGACATTTTCCTTCATGCGTCCGCCGAATACGCCGTTCTGGCACACAATGACCCTGTCACCCGGCTCGACCAGATTCACAAACACGGTTTCCATCCCGGCGGAACCCGGTGCCGATACCGGCATGGTCAGGGCGTTGCGGGTCTGGAAAGCATATTGCAGCAAGCCCTTGACCTCATCCATCATGCTCACAAACATCGGGTCCAGGTGGCCGATGGTGGGGCGGGCCATGGCTTCCAGAACACGCGGGCTGACATCGGAAGGGCCGGGACCCATCAGGGTGCGTTGTGGCGGATGGAAACTGTGAATGCTCATGAAAACAGACTCCTGCTCAGACAAAAAAGCGCATCTTACTACGCAAAGCGGAAACAGGGGCAGGTTCCTGACGTTTTAAGGGTGAATCATCCCGGTGACTGTGGCAGACTTTCAGGCTGTCGCTGTACAAGGCAAAGCCGGCCAACGCAATACCGCAATGAGGAGCTGATCATGCAAACATCCATCATCCTGACCCTGCTTGGCAATGACCGTGCCGGACTAGTCAGGGCACTGTCCCGGATTCTGGAGCAGCAACAGGGCAACTGGACCGAAAGCCGCATGGTGCGGATGGCCAACAAGTTTGCCGGGGTGTTGCAGGCCACCCTGCCGACGGAACGGCTGGATGCGTTCATGACCGGACTGGATGCGCTGCGGGGTGAGGGCTTGCAAATCACTGTCGAGCAGGAAAGCGTCACGGCACCGGGATTGTCCGAGTCGTTGGCCCTGGAACTGCTGGGGCCGGATCATCCCGGCATCATCCACCAGATTGCCGACCGGCTGGCGGCCCTGAAAGTCAATATCGAGGAACTCACCAGTGAACAGCGCCCGGCCCCCATGTCGGGTGAGAGCCTGTTTTATGCCAGCCTGAAGCTCGGGTTGCCTGCCGGGGTGAGCGCTGAATCGGTGCAGGATGCACTGGAAGGACTGCAGGACTCCCTGATGGTGGACCTGAGTTTTCACGGATGATCCGGCTGTCTGCTTTGGGCGAACGCTTTGCCGCTGACACCGGAATCAGCGTGCTGATGGATGATCTGGGGACTGCACTGAGCGAGAATCCGGACATGATTTTTCTCGGTGGCGGCAATCCGGCCCGGATTCCGGCCATGGAAACGGTGTTCAGAGACAGTATGGAGGCCCTGGCGGCCAATCCGGCCCGACTCAATCACCTGTTTGGCAGCTACCCGGCCCCACAGGGGGAAAGGCAGTTTCGTATCCAGGTGGCAAGGCTGTTGAAGGATACCTTCGGCTGGGCGCTCGGACCGGATAATATTGCCGTTTCCAATGGCAGCCAGTCGGCATTTTTCCTGCTCTTCAACATGCTGGGCGGCAGGACGGCAGACGGGCGCAATCGCTCCATTCACCTGCCGCTGGCACCGGAATACATCGGGTATACCGATATTGGCGTTTCTGACGGGTTCTTTACGGCCACTCGTCCCGATATTGAGCATCTGGACGAGCAGCTTTTCAAGTATCGCGTCGATTTTTCAAGGCTCAGGCTGGATGATTCCGTAGCGGCTTTGTGTGTTTCACGCCCCACCAACCCGACCGGCAATGTACTGACCGACGGGGAAGTGCTGCATCTGGATGCGCTGGCGCGGGAGCAGGGCATTCCGCTGATTCTGGACGGGGCCTATGGCTGTCCGTTTCCGGGCATTGTGTATACCGATGTGCATTCACACTGGAATGACAATATCATCCTGATTCTGAGCCTGTCCAAGCTCGGGCTGCCGGGGGTGCGTACCGGCATTATTGTCGCCAGTGAGCCCGTGATCCAGGCCTATGCCCGTGCCAATGCCATTGCCAGTCTGGCCTGTGGTGCATTCGGGCCGGTACTGGCCTGTGACTGGTTCGGCAGCGGGGCGATTCTGAGCATGAGCCGCGAGCAGATCATGCCCTTTTACCGCACGGCGGCTGAGCGCACCCTGGCGAAGGTGCGGGCGGCCTTCCGGGGTCTGCCCTGCCATATTCACAAGCCGGAAGGGGCTTTCTTCCTGTGGCTGTGGTTTGAGGGGCTGCCCGTTTCGAGCCAGACCTTGTATCAGCGCCTCAAGGCACGCGGGGTGCTGGTGGTACCGGGCGAAAGTTTCTTTCCCGGTCTGGATCCCGGCTGGCGGCATACCCGTGAGTGCATCCGGGTGTCCTATGCCCAGGATGCGGAACAGGTTGCCACCGGTATCGACCTGATTGCCGACGAGGTGCGCAGGGCTTACCGGGGCGGGAACAGCTGAACGGGGCAGATGGGGCCGGCGTCCGACCGCTTCCATAATAACCAACAGGGGAAATCTTGTTTTGACGACTGAATATCGCAGCGCATCCGTGCAGCTGCATACGCTGGGGGATTTTATCCGCTGGGGAGCCAGCCGCTTCCGTGAGGCTGGTCTGGTTTTTGGCCATGGCATGGCCTCGGCACTGGACGAGTCGGCTTATCTGGTGCTGCATGCCCTGCACTTGCCGGTTGATACACCGGAGCTGTATTTCCGCTGTCACCTGACCACCGCAGAAAAGGAAACGGTCCTGCAGTTGCTGGAGCGCCGTATCCGCGAGCGTAAACCGGCGGCCTATCTGACACAGGAGGGCTGGTTTGCCGGACTGCCGTTTTTTGTTGATGAGCGGGTGCTGGTACCGCGTTCACCGCTGGCAGAATGGGTGGAAAAGCGTTTTGAGCCCCTGCTGGTGGCGGATGAGGTCGAGACTGTGCTGGACCTGTGTACCGGCAGTGGCTGCATCGGTATCGCCTGTGCCTATGCCTTTCCCCAGGCGCAGATTGACCTTGCCGATATTTCACCGGCAGCGCTGGAAGTCGCCGCTATCAATATCGAACGCCACCATCTGGGCGGGCATGTGCAGGCCCTGGCTTCCGACCTGTTTGCCGGGTTGCAGGGCCGGTCTTATGACCTGATCATCAGCAATCCGCCTTATGTCGATGCGGCAGACCTGACCCGGATGGGGGCGGAGTTTCACCATGAGCCGGCTCTGGGGCTGGCGGCGGGACAGGACGGGCTGGCGATTGTGCACCGGATTCTGCGTGAGGCGGATCAGTACCTGAGCGAGCAGGGGGTTCTGGTGGTCGAGGTCGGCAACAGCCAGTTTGCCCTGCAGGCCACCTATCCGGAAGTGGCATTCCAGTGGCTGGAGTTTGAGCGTGGTGGTGACGGAGTTTTTGCCCTGGATGCGGCCGCGCTGCGGCATTACCGGCAGCAGGGGGTGATCGCATGAGCGGGTTCGATTACCTCAAGTCCTGGCCGCTGTACCTGCTGCCCCAGCATGGTATCTCGCGCCTGATTTATCGCCTGACCCGGATTGAATCTCCGCTGGTCCCCAAGGCCATTACCCTGTTCAGCCGGGTGTTCGGGGTCAATCTTGAGGAGGCCGGGCAGCCCGATCCGGCTGCTTATCCCACCTTCAATGCCTTTTTTACCCGCAGCCTGAAGCCGGGCGTCCGTGTGCTGAAAGTACAACCGCGACAGCTGGTCAGTCCGGTGGATGGTACCATCAGCCAGCTCGGCCCCATTCGCAGCGGGCGCATTATTCAGGCCAAGGGCCACGATTATTCGGTGCTGGAGTTGCTGGGCGGGGATGAGGCGCGGGCGGCCCCGTTTGCCAACGGGCAGTTTATTACCCTCTACCTCTCGCCGCGTGACTATCACCGTATCCACATGCCGCTGACCGGCTCCCTGCGTGAGCAGGTGTATGTACCGGGCCGCCTGTTCAGTGTGGCTCCGCATACCGTGCGCACCATACCGCGCCTGTTTGCCCGTAATGAACGTGTGGTGGCAATTTTTGATACCGAATTCGGCAAGCTGGCCATGGTGCTGGTCGGTGCCATCAATGTTGCAGCCATCGAGACCATCTGGGACGGGCTGATTACGCCACCGCATCAGGACAGTATCGGCATCAAACAGTATGCCGGCCTGACGCTGGAGCAGGGTGACGAGATGGGACGTTTCAATATGGGCTCAACCGTTATCCTGCTGCTGGAGCAGGAGACGATACGCTGGGCAGCAGACCGGGTGCCGGGTTATTCGATACAGCTGTTCAACCCTCTGGGACAGCTGAAGCCTGACGAAATCTGAGCCTGAATACCGGGGCAGTGGAGTAGGGGGGGCAGAGCCTGCAGGCAGGCCTGTCCCCCTTTGCGGAAATCCCGTCAGTTCGCGAGTCCACCCTTGATGATGTAGTTCGCTGCATTGGCTTCATTCAGCGAATGTAACAGGATATTCCCCAGCAGCAGATTGGGATCATTATCCGGCCCGGTAAAGATACTTTTGCCATCCAGGTTCAGATCACCGCTGTAGTACCCGTTCAGGATATAATTGCTGTTTGTCTGGCGATTGCCTGTCGCCAGCAGGATATGTCCAAGCAGGATATTGGTATCCAGGCCCGGACCGGAACCGATAATGGTCTGGCTGGCATTGATATCCCCTGCCCACATCAGGGCCAGGGTGCCGACTTCCAGACGGGAGTAGTCACCCAGTGTCGCTGTTGCCGGCAGGCTCAGGTCCACCAGGGTTGCCGTCGCTGTCGTCAGGGGCACAGCCGTCAGGGTCCGGATATCCAGATGGTTGCGATGACGTACCAGCACCTGATAGCTGTCGGTTGTCAGGTTGGGGAACTGCAGTTCGGTACTGCCGGTACTGCTGTCCATCAGGTCGCCGTCACGCTGGATCAATACCGCCTGCCGGGCCAGCTGTGTCGTGCCGGCAGCATCCCACAGTTCAACCAGCATCCAGTCAACCGCCGCATCGGCCCCTGTGACAGCCAGCACGGTGCTGTTGGTGGCCTCTGTTCCGGCGTAGGCATAAAACGTGCTGCCATAAGGCTGTTGCAGTGGCAACAGCTCTTTGATGCGCAGGTCGTCATGCATCATGCCGGTGGCACTGTTGTAGGCTCCCTGCAACCATGCACGGACCTGCAGCTTCAGGATTGGTTGCGGATCATCACTGTCAAGGTTGGGATTGGTTTCACCCGTGTCTATCGTGCCATTGTTATTGACGTCCTCACCAGCTTCACAGGTGCCGCTGACAGCCAGACTGCCGTCACAGATTCCGCCACCATCGGTATCCGGGTTCAGTGGATCGGTGGTGGTAGCAGTATCCGTATCCGGAATGAAGGTTCCGGTATCGGTTCCGCTGTAGCTGATCGAAGCACTGCCATCACTGTTGCCACC
>Ga0116152_10000180_pt1 | contig 50483 bp, 39 predicted proteins | sample AD_UKC119_MetaG_FD_89894 | JGI IMG/M metagenome (GOLD analysis project Ga0116152, IMG submission 89894) | Active sludge microbial communities of municipal wastewater-treating anaerobic digesters from Hong Kong - AD_UKC119_MetaG | ecosystem: Engineered > Bioreactor > Anaerobic > Digestate...
CGTGGAAAACGAGCCCTGTAGTGTGGGCGCCTCCCGCGAAGGATGCGACGCCGCCCGGCGCTCCACTGGGTTCAGCCCCTCCAGGGGTCTTCACGATAACTAGAAACCATGCGGGAGGCGCCCACCCTACTCTGTGGCGCCGACCCCGCCGTTGGCGGAATTGTCAGACGATCCGCGCACCCGGCGCCGCTTGAGAGCAGTGGCGCACGGCCACCTGGGGTGGCTCGACGGCGCATCGACATTCAGTGGCGCGAGGGACCGACGTCGTCCGACCCCACATCACAAATCGCAAATCGCCACTTCACAAATCCAACAACTCGCCACTCGAAACTCGACACTAGTAACTAGTAACTAGCTGCTAGCAACTCCCTCACGCCCGCGCAGCCGCAACGTCTCCGAACTTCCGCGCCATCGCCGCCTTCACCAACCCCAGGAACATCGGGTCGGGGCGCAGCGGCCGGCTCGTCAGTTCGCTGTGGGCCTGCGTCGCGATGAAATAGGGATGCGCCGAGGGCGCCAGCTCGAGGATCTGCATGATCGGATAGTCGGGCGCCTTGCCGCTGAAGAGCATTCCGGCCGCCTGGATCTGGTCGATGTACTTCGGATCCACTTCGTACCGATGCCGGAATCGCAGGCGAATCTCCGGGGCGCGATTGAACAATCGACTCGCCAGTGAATCCGCCGTCAGCACGATGTCCTGACCACCGAGGCGCATGTTGCCGCCCAACCCTTCGATCTGCTTCTGCTCGGGCAGAATGCTGATCACGGGGTTCTCGCAATCGTCGTCGAACTCCGTCGACCCCGCCCCCGGCAGCCTGCACACATTCCGCGCGTATTCGATGACCGCAAGCTGGAAGCCGAGGCACAGACCGACGAAAGGAATCCCCGCCGTCCGCGCGTAGCCGACGCAGGCGATCTTGCCTTCCACGCCGCGCGAGCCGAAGCCGCCCGGCACGATCAAACCATCGACATGCGACAGCGCCTCGGCCGCCTTGTCGATCGCGACTTCGCTCGCCTCCAGCCAGTCGATATTGACGCGCACGCCCGCGTGGACGCCCGCGTGCTCAAGGGCCTTGATGATCGAGGCGTAGCTGTCGCGCACCGACGTGTATTTGCCCGCGACACCGATCGTGACTTCGCGCTCCAGCGATCGCAGGCCATTGAGGTAGCCATCCCACTGGGCGATCGCCGTCGCCTCCGCCTCCTCGTGCAGCCGCTCCTTCAGATCCAGAATCCCGACGACCTGCTTGTCGAGCCCCTCGCTGCGGATCATCTCCGGAATCACATACACGCTCTCACAATCGTGCATGCTGAAGACGCGATCGAACGGTACGCTCGAATACATCGCGATCTTCTCGCGCGCCTTCTTCGACACTTCGTTGATCGCGCGGCACGCGATGATGTGCGGTTGAATGCCCGCCTGCGTCAGCTGCTTGATGCCGAGCTGCGCCGCCTTCGACTTCTGCTCGCCCAGGGCCGGCGGCTGAATGACATACGTCAGCGCGACCCAACAGACGCTGCTTCCACCCTCTTCGAAGGCGAGCTGACGAAGCGCCTCGATGTAGTAGGCGTTCTCGACATCGCCGACCGTCCCGCCGATCTCGATGAAGACGACGTCGGCGTCCGTGTTGACGGCCAGCCGCCGCAGCTTGCTCTTCACTTCGCCCGTCACGTGCGGAATCATCTGCACGTCGCGGCCGAGGTAGCCGCCGCGTCGCTCCTTCTCCAGAACGGCGCTGAAGATCTGACCGCTGGTCGAGAAGTTGTCGCGCGTCATGTTCTGGTCGAGCATGCGCTCGTAGGTCCCCAGATCCATGTCGCATTCCATGCCGTCGTCCAGCACGAAGACCTCGCCGTGGCGGAAGGGATTGAGCGTGCCCGAGTCGAGGTTGAGATAGCCCTCGAGCTTGATCGGGGCGACAGTGAGCCCCTTGTCCTTCAGGACCTTCGCCAGGCTGCTGGCGAAGATGCCCTTACCGAGACCCGACATGACGGTCCCGAAGACGCCCACGTACTTCGTCTTGCCGGGCTTGTACCCGGCGGGCATCGGTGTATAGAACTCCGTTTCATCCGATGTGTTGGAAATGGACGCAAGGACGCGCTCGGCGGTCATGAAAATCTCCGATTCGAAGCGGCGACAATGTGGCTGGGGTTGGTGACGACGGGCGAGATGTGGCCAATCAATTGGGGCACCCGTCAAGTATATCGCCCCTGTCAACCCCCCGCGAGCCCCGCCATCGCTGACGCCGGATTCCCTTCCGGCGTTCGCTCGTGCAGGAATCCTCTCCTGCACGCCAACGCCGACGCCGGAATCCCTTCCGACGGCCCACCCACGCCCGTGACGACGCTGGCGCCGGAATCCCTTCCGGCGACCACCCACGCTCGTGCAGGAATCCGTTCCTGCACGCCCCCGTGTCGCTCATGCGCCCCCGGATACCCAGAGCACGAATACTCCGCGGACGAACACCGGCCAACCGCGCAGCGACGCCAGCATCGCCGTCGCAGAAATTTGCGACCGTTTGCGAGGGTTTGCGGCCGTTTGCAGGAGGAACGATTGAAGAACGAGATACGAAACGAGCCGTTCAGCCCGCCCCGACAACCGCAGTTCGCGTCGCTCGTGCGAGAATCCGGTCTCGCACGCCCACGCCGCGCGATCGCGTTATTTCATGGGTGTCGGTTCGACCTTCTTCGCGGGTGGCGTTTCATCCGGCGCAGTTGGCGTTGGCGCGGGGCCGGTCGCCGTCCCGCCGGCCTTCGCCTTGGCGTCCTTCAGCCACGCGAGGAACGCCTCGGGTGTCGGAACCGGGTTGACATAGTAGTTGGGCGTCAGCCGAGAGCCGTCCGGCGCGGCGAGGACGCACACCTGCGGCTTGCGCACCTTGAACCGATCCGCCTGTTCATCGAAGAAGCCGTATTCCAGTTCGATGTTGATCGTTGTTCGCAGTTCCTGGTTGACCCGGGAATCGTGGAGCACATTTCGCAGCATATTGCGATGCTGCGTCGAGTCCCACGCCTTGAAGTAGTACAGAATCGGCAGGTTGTCCTTCTTTGCCTTCGCCTCGCCGAATTCCGGCGCGACGTACCAGACCGCGCGGGCGCAGCCCGCCGTCAGGGAAACGGCCCACAGGCAGATCAGAACCCCGCCGCCGACAATTCGCCGGCGACGCGTCGCCGATCCTGGATGGACGTCTTGCAATGTACCGCTTCCTTTTGTCATTCGCCCGCGGGGACCGGCGACTTGTCGTTCCCGCCGCCAGTACGACGTCGACCGCCGCGACGCCCGCGACCACCCCGGCGGCCTCGAGCGGATCCATTCGGACGCGACGACTCCACGCGTGGCAACAGCGGGTTGCGACCCATCGGTTCGGCCGGCGCCGTCTCCTGCAGCTCTCGGCCGCGCCGATCCGTGCAGGAGATTTCCACTGTATCGAGCGTGAACTTGTCCATCGCGTGGATACGAATCGACACATTGCGTTCCCGCTCGAGGTCCGTGAGCTGGTGCCGCTTGCGGTTCAGCAGGTCATTCGCGACGCCCGGCGCCAGTCGCACATCGACCCGTGCGACATTCTCGCGGTGCGCCGCGATCATGATGCGTCGCATGACGTCCAGGGCGACCGATTCCGGCGCCTTAACGCGACCGCTGCCGTTGCAGCGTGTGCAGTTGCGATACATGTTGCGTGTCAGTGAAGGTCCCTGGCGCTGCCGTGTCATTTCGAGCAGGCCGAACCGCGAGATGCGCAGGACCTTCGCGCGTTCCTTGTGCTTCTTAAGGGCGTCGTTCAGCCGCCGTTCGACAGTCCGCCGATGCTTTTCCTGCAGCATATCGATCAGGTCGACAACGACGAGGCCACCGAGGTCCCGCAGACGAAGCTGCCGGGCGATCTCGTCGACCGCTTCCAGGTTCACGCGGAAGGCCGTCTCCTCGGCGTCGTCATGGACGCGGAAGCGGCCTGAGTTCACGTCGATGGCGACCATCGCTTCCGTCTGCTCGATCACGAGCGAACCGCCGCAGGGCAGCGGAACGTGCTTCGAGTACAGCCGATCGATTTCTGACTCGATGCCGAACCGATGGAAGAGCGGCTCCGAGCCCTCGTATACCTCGACGATGTCGCTGCCGCCGCGCGGGCTCGCAATCGACAGAAACTCGCGAACGCGGGCCCCGACTGTCGGCGAGTCGATCACGATCCGCTTGAGGTTCGTGTCGAAGACGTCGCGAATCGTCCGAATGACGAGGTCCGATTCCTTGTACAGCGACGCAGGCGCCGGCACCTTGTTGATGCGCACGGCGACCTTCTTCCAGAGGCGGGCCAGGTAGTTAAGGTCGCGCTGCAGATCGCGCTTCGGCCGATCGACACCGGCCGTGCGGACGATGAAGCCCATGTCCTTCGGAAGCGACAGCTGGGCGAGAACGTCCCGCATCTTTCGGCGCTTGTCGTCGTCCTCGATCTTTCGGGAGACGCCGAGCTGTTCCATGCCGGGCATCATGACGAGGAAGCGACCGGGCAGCGAGATGTAACTCGACAGCGTTGGTCCCTTCGTCCCGATGCCTTCCTTGATGACCTGGACGATGACTTCCTGGCCGCGCTTCAGGCACTGCTGAATCGGCGGTCGCTGCTTGCGCGGCGTCTTCTTGCCGACCTGCTCCTTGTCATCGGCCGAGTGATCCGGGAAGTACTGCGGATGAAGGTCGCTGATGTGGAGGAAACCGTGGGCCGCAAGGCCGAAATCGATGAAGGCCGCCTGGATCGACGGCTCGATGTTCGTGACGCGTCCCTTGTAGATGTTGCCGACATTCGACGCGGACGACGCCCGCTCGATATGGAGTTCGTCCAGCCGGTTGTCCTTCAGCACGGCGATCCGACACTCCTCGGCGTCGGAGACGTTGATCAGCATCTCCAGTTCATCGCCGACCGGCGGCGCCTTGGCCGCCGCGGCCGTGTCGATGCGCTGCGGCTTCCTGCCGCTGGCCTCGTTGCGGGCCGACTCGTTGCGTCGTCGCTGTTCGATCGGCGCCGGCACCGGCTGCTTGCGTTCGACGACGTCGAAATCGACGGTCTCCGCGTCATCCACGCGCAGCGTGGCGGGCTCGGCCAGCTCGGCGTCCCGCGAGTCCATGCGACCGGCGATGGGAAGCTGCGGCGCCGGCGAACGTGGCGCGGCGGAAGGCGCCGGATCCCCGGACTTCCGCTTCGCAATCTCGTTGATGACTTCCTGCTCTTCCGCCAGTCGCTGCTTGCGACTCTTGCGGCCGCGGCGGCGCTTCTTTCGGTCACCCGAGGGCGCCATGGCGCGGCCATCGTCGCTCAGTCCGTCGTCGTCGGCGTCGAGAAAGACCAGGTCGTCGGGATCCGAATCCGCGTCTGAATCGTCGAGCGGCGCGAGGTCATCCTCATCGTCGTCCAACGGGTCAGACAGGTCGCCCTCGAAATCGTCGACATCCGGCGCATCGTCATCGTCGGCGAAATCGGGGTCGTCGAGCGCGTCCTCTTCGTCCAACTCCGCCGGCTCGGGCGCGGCGGTCTCCGCGATGGGCGCGGCGGTTCCGCGACGCTTCTTTCGCCGCGTTCGCTTCCTGTGTTCGGCCGGCGGCGACGCCGCCGCTTCCTCCGGCGCGCCGAGCAGTTCATCCAGAATGCCCGCTCCGAAATCGGATTCACCGGCGGATCGGGCGGGAACACGCGGCGTTGACGCCCGATCGCCCGCGCCAATGGCGGCTGAGGCGACAGACTTCGATTCCGGCGATGATGTGACGACCGCCGGCCTGGCTGGCGCCTCCGGTTTCGCTGGCGCTTCCGGCTTCGCGGGCGCTTCGGCCTTTGTCGATGTCGATGTCGATGGGGACTCGGACTTTGCCGGGGCCTTCCTGGCGGTCTTTCGGGTCGCCGACTTCGTTCGCGTCTTGCGCGTCGTCTTCGTGGCGCCGTCGTCCGCCGTCTCGGCCTTCACCGCCGTCTTCCTGGCGGCCTTCTTCGTCGCCGTCTTCTTTCGAGCGACTTTCTTCTTCTTGGTTGTCTTGGTTTCCGGGCTCGTGGCGTTCGCCGACGCGCCGGTTTCAGTAGAGCTGTCTGCCAATGGTCCGCCTCGCGACGGGAACCTGATCATGCGAACCGCAATCGCTATGACGCGTATTCGACATTCGTCCGGGTCACAAGATGCAGATGGTCCTGCTGTGGGAGTCGAAGCGCGTCCAGCACCTCACCCACTCGAGCCGTCCCGTCCTGTGAAATCGACTGTCGCCAAACGACGTTGTCATCGTTCAGCGTCATGTCGATGATGAATGCGCGAAGATCGATCGACTTGGTACCGCGCTTCGTCGAAGCGCGCTCGACCCGCCAGGCCTCGCCCGCTTCAAATCCTGCAATCGCGGCACGCGCGTCTCCCGCTTCCTTCTCCGAGACCGACAACTGATACGTCGCAACAACGGGTGTGCGACGATCGCGATCGTGGAGTTCGGAAACGCCAAGAAGTTGCAGCCCCCGCGGCAGTTGCTCGGCCAGCCGTTGCTGAACGGCCTCCGTCGTCGTCGCAGATTCGAGTTCGACGATGAGCAGCTCATCCTTCGACGCTACGCCAACCGGCCGCGGAAGAACGATACTGATTCGCGGGTGCGGATTGAATCCCTCGCTGTGACGCAGGGCCAGATCCGCCCGGGCAAACGCCCGCTTGAACATTCTCAGCGTGTCCTGGTGCGAGATGAAACGCAGGTCGCCGTCAATCGCGTAGCGTAACGCCAGCCGATTGCGCAATCCGCTCAGATTCCCTTCAATACTTGACCGTCCCCGGCCTCCCAAAGCGCTGACGCAGCGCTCGAGTCCGGGGCAGAGTTCTATCACCCGTCATAGACGAGTGGCGGAAGCTTCCGACCGATAAAACCGGCCAGCCGATTCCGCGACGCGTCCGCGCGGGGCGATGACTCAGATCTCGTCCCAGACCTTGCGAGTCTCGTCTCGAAGGTAGTTTAACACTTCTCGCTCGGTTTCAAAGGACATAACCCGCTTTCTCACTCGAATGGCGTCGGCCAGCGAGATGCTGCGGATGATCTTTTTTGTTCTCGGAATATTGCCGGCCGCCATTGATAACGTCCGTAACCCCATACCCACCAACAGGATAGCGAACAACGGGTCACCCGCCATTTCGCCGCACAGACTGATCGACGTCGTGGATCGATCCGCATCCTTCACGACGCGTCGGATCAGCCGGAGGATCGATGGATCCGCGGGAGAGTAGAGCTGGGCGACTCTTTCATTCGTGCGGTCAACCGCCAGCGTGTACTGGATCAGGTCGTTGGTCCCGATGCTCATGAAATCGGTTTCCCGCGCCAGTTCGCGGGCGCAGATGGCCGCCGCCGGCGTTTCGACCATGACGCCAACGGGAATGTCCGATTTGAACTCGAATCCCTCTTCCTCCAGCTCCTCCATCACGAGGCTCAGGACGAATTTCGCCTGGCGCAGCTCCATGATCCGCGAGATCAGCGGAAACATGACGCGCACATCCCCGTTCACGCTCGCCCGGAGAATGGCGCGCAGCTGCGATCGGAACATGGACAGGTTCTGAAGGCTGTAGCGAATCGATCGAAGCCCCAGGAAGGGATTCTTCTCGACTTCCCAGCCGCCACCACGATGGCACTTGTCGCCGCCGAGATCCATCGTTCGAATCACAAGCGGCCGATCGCCGACGGCCGTGACGGCGTCGCAGTAAGCCCGGTACTGATCCTCTTCCCCCGGCAGCGGGTCCGCCTCCAGGAAGAGAAACTCCGTCCGAAACAGTCCGATGCCCTCGGCGCCGCGATTAATACAATCGTCGATTTCCAGCGGAAACTCGATGTTCCCCAGCAGGTTGATTCGTACGCCGTCGCGCGTTTCCGCGGCCAGCTCCGTCAACTCGGCAAGCGTGTCGCGAACTTCCTCAAGGTGCTTTGCTTCGGCGGCGTAGGTGCTGCGCTGGCTCTCGTCGGGATTGACGACGACGACACCGTGCAGACCGTCGATGACCAGCGTATCGCCGCTCGACACGTGCGACGTGATGTTCTCCAGGCCGACGACGGCCGGAATCCCAAGGCCGGCCGCGATGATCGCGGTATGCGACGTCGTTCCACCGGCGTCCGTCGCGAATCCCAGCAGTCGCTTCGTCTTTTCCAGTGCGACGAGCTCAGACGGCGTCAGATCGTGGGCGACGATAATGACGGGCTCTCTGAGGGAGGCGAGCTCCATTCTCGTTTCGCCGCCGACGTGATGGAGCAGTCGGCGCTCGATGTCCTGGATGTCCTTCGCGCGCTCCTGGAGAAACGGACTGCCCATTTCCTGGAAACGCCGCCGGTACTTCCGCATGAAGACGCTGATCGCATAGGCGGAGCTGTAATGCTTGGAGCGGATGAGCGAGGCGATTTCCTTGCGCGGCTTGACGTCGCCGAGCCATCGCTCGTGGAAGCCGAAGATATCGGCGAGTTCGTTGCCGGCCCGGGCGGCGAACTGCTCCCGTTCGTCGGCCACTTCCTTCCGCGCGGATTCGAAGGCCCGATCGGCAAGCGAGACCTCGTGATCGATCTGATCCCGCGGCACGATTCGGCGCGGAACGCGCGACTCCTCGGTCTCGAGCACCAGCGCGTCGCCGATGACAACGCCGGAAGACACACCGATACCGCGTCTCAGAGGCATGCCGGCCTCCGTGTATCGAAACAGCCTGTGGGAGAAACGGCGGACGCGGCGGGACTCAGTCCTCGCCGAATTTCCCGTCGATCAGTTCGGCCAGTTCGTTCAGCGCCTCGGCGCCGCCGTCGCCGATCGCCTCCAGCGCGAGGACCGTCCCCTGGACCGCTTCGAGGAGCATCATTTCCATGGGGCTCTTGCCGTCGACCGTCAGATCGTTCTTGTGGACTCGGATTTCGCACTCGTATTTCATCGCGATGTCGACGAATCGCATCACAGGACGTGCGTGCAGACCTTGCCGATTCGAGATCGTCACCTCGACGCGGACGCTGTTTGAGTTGTCGTGCATTCGTCTCGTCCATGGAGTTTGCGCCGACCTGCCGCCATGCATTCGGTCCCGGATTCCACCGGGCTTTCCCAGACCGCGATCGCGATGTCGCAGAATCAGCCCGCCGGCGCTTCGTCCGCTTCGCGAATCAAATCGAGCACGGCTTCCACCGTTTCCGCCTGACGCAGAAATCGGCGAAACTGATCGCGCTGCAAATGACTGAATATCCGCTCCATCGCCTGCAGATGCGCTTCGGGCTGATCGGGCGGTGACAGCAACATGACCACAGTGTACACGGGAGATCGATCCAACGCCGCAAAATCCACGCCGGCGGCGCTGCGACCAATGGCCGCCATGATCCTGGGGATTTTGGCGTGCTTGACGTGCGGGACGGCGACGCCCTTTCCGAAGCCGGTACTTCCCTGATTCTCCCGCTGGATCGCCGCCTTCGCGATCACTTCGACATCTTCGGTGGCAAGTTCGCCGGCGTCCGCCAGCGCCGTGACAAGGTCACGAATCACACCGTTGCGATCGGTCGAAGTGATATTGGGCAGGATCGCCCCTGGTACGACAAAGTCGGCGAGTTTCATCCGATCTAACCCTCATCGCCGGGACTGGCCAGCGGCTCCTGTTCCTGACCACCTGAGTGCTTGCGATTGCGGAAGCGCTCCTTGTGGCGGGTTAACTGACGCTCAATATCCTTGAGGGCCGCATCCAGCGCCGCATACGGATCGTCATTCGCCTCCTTGGCGATGAACGTCGTATGATGATCCGCTGTCACGATGACTTCGCAAGAATGGGTTCCCGCCTCACGGTCATAAACAACTTCGGCACTTTGCGCGCGATCGTAATAGCGTTCAAGCTTGGCCGCCTTCTCATTCGTATAGGACTTCAGCTTTTCGCTGAGGTCCATGTGTCGGCCGCTCGTTGTGATACGCATCATGTGGGTGTCCTTCTTGCTTCGCCCCAGCTCCCCTACCCAAGGATCGGCCGCATCCCACCGCGAGCCACTTAAATTAAAGCCCCTTAAGCAGTTATACGCTACCGTCCAGGGACGGAACTTGAGTTTACGGGGGCCGCTATGGCGGGTCAAGAATCGGTCATCCCCCGAAGCGCCTCAATCAGCCTGGTCCCGATGACGTCCGCGCCGGGCGATCCCCGGACTCCGGAGCGGTCTTCGCCAGGACGGCGACGTACACCGCCGCGGCGCCGGCCCGTCTGAGCGAACGCGCCGCCTCTGCAAGCGTCGCTCCCGTCGTCATCACGTCGTCCACCAGGCAGACGGACCTGGCTTGTATCTCCGCAGCCTTCACGACGGAAAACGCGCCGGCGATCGCATCACGCCGCGCCGTCTTTGAAAGGTGAAACCGATGGAATTCCGGGACCCAGCGACGAAGTCGCAGCGCGGCGGAGGGCGCGACGCCGAGTCGCCGCAGCGCCGCTCGCGCCAGCAACATGGAGGGCTGATAACCACGTCGCAGTCGACGCAGCCAGTGAGACGGGACGGGAACCCACAGATCAATCTTGCTGACAAATGGCGCCGACGACAGCTTGTCGGCCAGCAACCGGCCGAGGACGTCGTCAAGAACGAACCGGCGTTTGAAGCTGAGTATGAGTGACCGCAGCGGTCCCTGGTAGTGTCCGACGCAGGCGACGCCGTCGAATCGAACATGCCCCTTCGCGCTGGAACGGCAGGCGCCGCACTGCTGATCGATCAGGAGATGAGGCCCACGCGATTCACCGCAGCGTCGACAACGATCGCCGCCGACGAGCTCGGCAATCTCCATCCAGCATTGCCGGCACAGTTGATCTGACTGACGATCGATGGGTTCGTCGCAGACGTGACAGAGCGGCGGCTGAATCAGGGCGCCGAGCGTCCTCATGCCTCGACTTGTCGCGGCGCGCAACGAGATCATTGCAGATGCCCCAGCTCGGCGCACGGAGGAATATGTCGTTCGCCCGGCGCCGGGCCGGTCGCTTCAATCACGGCCGGCGCGCTGCACAGGCTCACTTCGGAACGACGTTACTTCGCCGGCTCATCGGCGCCAGCCGGCCCGTCGGGGGCGTCGGGCGCGGCCGCATCCTCGGATTCGTCGTCTTCATCGGGGACGATCTTCGCCACGGAGACGACCTTGTCGTCTTCGCCCGGCTTCATGATCGTAACGCCCTGCGTCGCGCGACCGATGGCTCTCAGCGCCGACACATCCGTCCGCAGCATGATGCCCTGCGCCGTGATCAGCATGAGCTCATCGGCGTCCGTGACGGCGCGAAGCGCGACGACACTGCCGTTACGCTCCGTGGTCTTGATGTTGATGACACCGCCGCCGCCGCGCTTCTGGAGTCGGTATTCCTCGATATCCGTCCGCTTGCCGTAACCATTCTCGCAGACGGTCAGAAGGCTCATGCCGGGGCGAATTGCCGCCATGCCGACGACGGCGTCGCTCTCCCGAAGCGTGATTCCCTTGACGCCGGCGGCAACGCGACCCATGGCGCGCACATCCGTCTGCTTGAAGCGAATCGCCATGCCATCGCGCGTACCGAGGACGACTTCATCGTCGTCGGCCGTGAGGGCGACGCCGATCAGCGTGTCATCCGGATCGAGGGTGATCGCGATGATGCCGCTGGGGCGAGGCCTTGAGAAGGCGGCCAGGGCCGTCTTCTTGATCGTTCCCTTGCCCGTCGCGAACAGCACGAACTTCTCTTCGAATTCGCTGACAGGCAGGACGGCCGTGTAGTGCTCGTTCTCCTGCATGTTCAGGAGATTCGCGATCGAGCGGCCGCGCGCCGTTCTCGCCATTTCAGGTACGTCGAAGACGCGCATCCAATAGACGCGACCTCGATTCGTGAAGAACAGGAGATAGCTGTGGGCGCTGGCGTAGAAGAGGTTTTCGATGAAATCCCCTTCCTTCGTGTCACTGCCGCGAATGCCGCGACCACCGCGACCCTGCTTGCGATAGACGTCGGGGCTCGTGCGCTTGATGTACCCCTCGTGCGAGATCGTGACAATCATCGGCGCGTCTTCGATCAGCTCTTCCATGCTGAATTCGCCGACATCGCCCGTAATCTCGGTCCGCCGTTTGTCCGCGTACTTGTCCCTCAGATCGCGGATGTCCTCCGCGATGATGTCCAGGACGCGGGCCGGCTCCTTCAGGATCAGCACGTAGCCGTCGATCTCGTCAACCAGCCCGCCATATTCGTTGGCGAGCTTCTCAACTTCCAGGCCCGTCAGACGCTGCAGCTGCATGGCGAGGATCGCGTTCGCCTGAACGCCCGTCAGGAACTGATCGGCGCCACTCGCGCGCTGCACGAAGGATTCGGGAAGCAGTTTGGCGATCGTCTTCGCCTCGACGAGTCGCAACGGCTTTTCCATCAGCCGCTGGCGGGCCGCCTTCGGATCGGGCGACGTCTTGATCAGCTCGATGATCTCGTCGATGTCCCCCAGCGCGAGAATCAGACCTTCGAGAATGTGGGCCCGCTGCCGCGCTTTCTGCAGGAGATATCGCGTGCGCCGAGTGATGACATCCTTTCGATGGTCAAGGTAGCACGTCATCAGTTCGATGATTCCCATCGTCTTCGGCTGCTTGCCGACGAGGGCGATGTTGATGATGGAGAACGTCGTCTGCAGCGGCGTATGGCGGAAGAGCTTGTTCATCACAACCTCTTCATTCGCGCTGGTCTTCAGTTCGATGACGAGCTTGACGGGATTCACGCGATCCGATTCGTCGCGGATGTCGCTGATCTCTGGAATGCGCCCGTCCTTCACGCATTCGGCGATCTTCTCGGTGATCGTGTTCTTCAGGATGCCGTACGGAATCTCATCGACAACGATGCGAATACGGCCGCCGCGCATTTCCTCCGTGTGCGTCTTCGCGCGAAGCCTCAGCGAGCCGCGGCCGCGCGTGTAGGCGTCGAGAATGCCCTGCCTTCCGCAGATCTGCGCCCCGGTCGGGAAATCCGGCCCCGGGACAATCTCCAGCATTTCCATCAGCGTCGTATCGGGCTTCTCGATCAGGCGAAGCAGGCCGTCGCAGATTTCACCGAGATTGTGCGGCGGAAGATTCGTCGCCATACCGACGGCGATGCCCGTGCTGCCGTTCACCAGCAGGTTGGGGAACTTCGCAGGAAGCACAGTGGGTTCCGTCGTCGTTTCGTCGTAGTTCGGAACGAAATCGACTGTGTCCTTGTCGATGTCCTCCAGCATCTCCGTCGTGATGGCGGTCATCCGCGCTTCCGTATAGCGCATGGCCGCAGGCGGATCACCGTCGATGGAGCCGAAGTTGCCCTGACCATCGATCAGGGGATATCGCATGTTGAAGGGCTGGGCCATGCGAACCATCGTCGGGTAAACGACGGCGTCGCCGTGGGGATGGTAGTTACCCGTCGTATCGCCGGAGATCTTGGCGCACTTTCGATGGGCGCCGCGGGGGCCGAGCTTCAGGTCGTGCATCGCCGTCAGGATGCGGCGCTGCGACGGCTTGAGACCGTCCCGCACATCCGGCAGGGCGCGCGAGACGATGACGCTCATCGCATAGCGCAGATACGAATCCTGCATCTCCTCGACAATCGGGAGGCTCGTAAACGCTTCGGAGGGTACGGGAGACTCGGGCGTGTCGCTCATAGAATTGGCGCCTCAGCCAATCGGGGCGTTCGAAGGCCCCGCCGGTTCGCAGCGAAAAAAACCGGCGAAATTCAGGCCGCCGGTCGCCTGTCGGAATTCCATTCCCAACGCGGCAATTGTACCGGATTTATCGGCGTTCGGCGAGGGCGCGCAGAAGCCCACATTTGCGGGAGAATCCCACGTTCCCCGACGACGCCGTTGCGCCTCGGTCGGCCCCCGACGCCGCCGATCGACGTCAATCTCCGGCGACGCCCGGCGCCGTGATTTGCCTGTGGCGAAGGCCGGGCTGATCAGCCGCCGATGCCGAACACGCCCGGAAGCGCTCCGAGTATCGGAACGACGACCGCCTCGAACGCGCCGAGCAGCACGGCGACGAACACGTCAAAGAAGCTCGAAATGAAGGCGGCAATAATCTGATCACCGGGTGACATAGTTTGGATTCTCCTACATCGGCCTGATCGCCAGGCCCAGACTCGCACTTTACACGTCCGTCGCCGAGTCGGCTACCGCCTAACGAGCAGTTTCGTGATGCGCGCGAAGGCCCGTGCCGGCGGTCGACATCATGTCAGTTGGCGAGGTTCAATCGCGGTATTTGGCGTGACACTGCGTGCATGAATTCTTCAATTCGCCCCAATGGCGTTTCAGGGCGCCCGCCGAAGGTCTCTCCGCGGCGAGTTCGGCCTCGATCTGCGCCGAAGTGTGGGAGGCTGAGAGCATCCAGTCCATGAATTCGGCCGACTTTCGGCGGCATCGCTCGTCATCCCGGAGATTCCGAAACAAGTCGGAGAGACGGCCCGCTTCCGCGACGGGAACCAGGTCCGGATGCTCGGCCGGCGCCTGCCAGCCCGCCGCCTGGATCCGCTTGAGGTGGTCGAACGCTTCTTCGATCTCCACCATGGACTGCACGAGCCCAGTGGTTTCCCAACGCTCCGGAAAGGCGTTGGCGGCGGTGAGAATGTCCTGATCACTGGCAATGCCGGCGACGGCGACACACTTGTAGAGTCCGACATAGTGCGGCGACGTTCCCGACACACGCATGCGTTGCGTCGCCGCCTCGTTGGTCATGTAACCCAGAGTGACCGCTGCGGCGCCCGTCGCCCCTGCGCTGCGATGCTTGCCGTGATGGCAGTGAATGTAAATGGGCCCCGGGAGTTCCCTGACGGCTCGCGCAATTTCCAGCGTGCGCGTCCTGTCCATCCCGTTGTAGCCGATTGGAAGATGCACGTAGCGCATGCCCATCGCCCTGGCGGCGTCGACATCCGGCTGGGCGCCATCGACGGAGATGATGGTCCTGATTCCGAGGTCGTGAAGTGTCTCAAACCCCTCAGCGCCCTCGGGAGCGCCGCCGCTGTACAACGCCGGCGCGTATGCGACGACGTTGGGCAGTCCGGGCAGATTGGACGGCGATTCGTCGGCGACAGTCGGCGCGACGAGCCCTGACCTCTCCCCTTCAGAAGGCGATTCCGCGAGCCGACGGGCGGCGTTGCAGCCGACGAGCGCAGCGAACATCGCTGCGGCCATCGCAAGTTGTCGGCGCCGGGGCATTCGAACTCTCCGGGCGGCGAAGTCATCGCCTCATCTGAACTAACGTTGGAGCCACTCTCGTCAGGCCCACCTTTGATACTCAACGTATTCTCTGCAACCGCGCCACACGCGTCAACGCATTTGTTACATAAGTCACGTTGATGGCCGCCGCGTTCAATCGATAATCACCTCCCGCGTCCGAACATCCGGGCGTATCCGCCGGAGGACAGTGATGGCCGCACAGCGAAACTACGACGACTCCGGCGCTCGGACGGGTCGTTCTCACCATGCCCGCGCGAGGACGACACTCGCGTTCATCGCGATCGCCGGCGGCTTCATGTCAACGCCGGGACTCGCAAATGACGCGTCCGCCGGCGTCGCTTCCCGAACAACGGAAGAATCGGCGGGCGTCGCGCCGCACATCGAGAATGGCGCCACGTCCGAACCGTTGTCACTGCGGAAGCAATACGCGACGACCCGATCCGTGGCCGCGGCGCCGCATCGTGACCTTCCGACGTACGTTCACACCTATTCCCTCGGCGAGCGGGGCGACAACTGGTTTGATTTTGGTCTCGAACAACGGACGCGTTTCGAGATTCGCGACGATTTCTACGCCAAAAGCCTCGCGTCCGACGATCGTTTCCTGATGCGGACGCGCGGCTACCTGGGTGTTCGGAGCGCTCTCGATCCGCTTCGCTTTGGCGTGGAGTTTCAGGATTCCCGACGACTTGGCGGCGAACTGAATATCGAGGACACGGGCGATATCAATGAGAACGAGCTGCTGCAACTGTTCGCCGAGCTCTATTTCGCCGACGCCGTCGCGCCGGGGCATCCTGTCAGCATCCGCTTCGGCCGAATGAGCTACGACACGATCGATCGCCGTCTCGTCGCCCGGAATCGCTTCCGAAACACAACAAACGCGTTTGACGGTCTTCGTGTGCGAATCGGCGACGACATGACGCCCTGGGAAATCGAGGCCTTCGCCTATCAGCCCGTGGAACGATTCATCCGCAGTTTCGACCATGGGGATGATGAACGATGGTTCTACGGGTTGACCGGCGCATGGCGCGGCTGGTCGCCATGGGTCACGCTCGAGCCCTACTACTTCGTTCTGGACGAGGACCGCAAGGCTTACAGCGCGATCGATCGCGAGATTCACACGCTGGGACTTCACGGCTTCGGCCTCATCGGCGACAGCGGCTTCGACTACGACTTCAACGTCGCGTATCAGTTCGGAAACGTAACGCGCGGCAAACATAGGGCCTTCGCAACACACGCCGAGCTCGGATACACGTTTGATACCGAGTGGACGCCGCGCGCCGCGTTCATGTTTGATTATGCGTCGGGGGATGAGAATCCGAACGACGGCGTCAACGAGCGATTTGATCGGCTCTTCGGCGCCGCCCACAATTTCTACGGCCACAGCGACAACGTCATTCTTTCGAACCTGATTCAGGCGGCGCTGCATCTGTCCGCAAAGCCGTCGAAGAAACTCAAACTCAACGCCTTCTATCGCAACTTCTGGCTGGCGTCGGATCGCGACGCCTTTGTCTCGGCCAGGATCAGCGACCCGCTCGGCCAGAGCGGCGACTGGGTCGGTCACGAGATCGATCTCCGCGCCCAGTATGCGCTCAGCGGCGAGGTGGGTCTGGACCTTGGATTCTCACACTTCATGCCGGGCGCGTTTACGTCTCACGCCGGCGGCGCCTCGGTCGACGACAGTGACTTCTTCTACGTCCAGATCACGATCACGCCGAAATTCGAGTAATACGCCCCCGCGTGGACACCGGCGTGAACTCACAACGCGCGTCGAACACTGACGTTCCCGCGTCCTTTCTCAGCCGCATGGCCGATCGCCGAGACAACGCATAGAATCCCCGAGCAACACACGAGAGTGAACCGTTTGACGCAGTGGAGTTGAAAGGACAACGCCATCATGGCTGACGCGAGCAAGATCGAGAAATTCCAGCAGGCCGTCGAGGCCGATCCGCACGACGAACTGGCGAACTTCAGTCTGGGCGCCGCCCTGCTGGAGGCCGATCGCGCCGACGAGGCGGGACCCTGCTTCCAGCGCGTCCTCGCCGTGAATCCGCAACACTCCAAGGCGCACGAAATGCTCGCTCGCGCCCAGATCAAGACAGGACACACGGACCTTGCGATCGACACGCTGAAGAACGGTTACCAACTCGCCCATCGAAAGGGTGACGTGGCGCCGGCCAGGGCGATGGCCGCTCTGCTGGAGGAGCTCGGCCAGGCGCTCCCGGAGACGACGGAAAAGAAAGCGCCCGAATCCGTTGGCGTCCAGGGCGATGGCTCGTTCGTCTGTCGCCGCTGCGGCGGGAATGGACCGCAGCTGGAGAAGACGCCGTTCAAAGGCGATCTGGGTCAGCTCATCGCCGATAGCGTCTGCCAGATGTGCTGGACGCAGTGGGTCGGCCAGGGCACGAAAGTCATCAACGAACTCCGCCTGCCCATGTACGACCCGAAGGCGCAGGAGATGTACGATCGCCACATGAAGGAATTCCTTCTGATCGACTAGAACCCGTGTGGCGGCGCGATGTTCAGGCGCTAATGACCTGGCGACGAATCCACCTCGCGGGTCCGGCGCCGTTCGATGAGCAGGCTGACGCACCAGCACACGGCGGTCGTCATCACGACATAGTCCAGCCATGTGCGATCCGTGATTCCTGGTCCTCTGACGCCCCGCCAGAGAAGCGTTGTTCCGGCAACTGTGAAAGTCAGTCCGCTCCAGGGATGGCCGCTCGGGCCCTTCCAGCGTCCGGTTTGTCGCCAAAGAAAGATGCGCGTCGCGTATATGGCGACGACAACGGCCCACAGAAATGCGCCGACGATGATGTCCCACATAGGCCCGGCCCTCGAATGGTCCCGGGGATCATCATAGCTTTCTCGAACGCCAACGCCAACGAATCCTGATCGCAGACCGACTTGAATCCGGGATCCGGGACAAGCGAATGGCGCGGCGCCGGGCCCATCAGACCCCAGCTCGCGCCATTCGAATCCAGACGTCTGTTTCACCCGTCGCGCGCTATCGGCGCCGTCGAATCATGGCCAGGCCACCCATTCCGGCCAGGGCCAGTGTGGCCGGCTCGGGCACGGCGCCGAATGAAATGTCGTACACGGCGATCGCCTGCTGGCCGGGATGCAGGAACCAGCCGGAGATGTGCTCGATCGAAATCGAATCGGCGCCAATCGTGATCGGCCACGACGCCGGACCGCCGCCCGTAAACTGATTGACGCCTTCGAAGCCGACGTAGCTGACATCGGTAATCCCCATTCCGGCGCCGACATCCAGATCCGTCAGCAACAGGTTGAAGTTCGAATTGATGCTCGTGACATCCAGCGTGTCCGAGGCGTCAAACCCAAGGCGGAGCTGATTCTCCGAGAGGTCAACAAAGACATCGACATCACACCCGTTGACGAACTGCCACGCGACGCCCCGGAATTCCTCACCCGGGTCCGTCACGATGGCGGTGTCCGTTGTCAGGCGGTTCGCCTGAGAGGCCAGGCGGAACCGCCCATGCACTTCATCGCCGATGAGACCGGCGAACAAACCTGTGGCGGACCATTGGACAAGTACGAGAACTGCAAGCGTCAACCGAGAATTCATGATAAGCGCCCCATCCTGTTGGAGGATTCGCGGGACGCACTCATGACTCCCGGATACGCGCGGTCCGATCGACGTTTCCATACGGAACGCTGTGATCGACAACCGTCGAGATCCGGGGCGAACAACCGCGTTCGCCGTCCCGCTCACGGAGCAGTGCGCCATCAGGACACGAGACGGACCACCCGGCGCAAGAGATTTCTTTTCAGGGGGCGATAACGCCGGCCGGCGTCATCTGTTCGCCGCGGACAACTGCGGAGCCCCGCGGCCTGCACGGGAATGGCGCAGGTCGCGGGGCCCTGTTGTTCCAATGCGTCTGACCTGTGTCGCCGCGATCGCACCGAACGGCGTCAGGCGCTGGTGAATCGATCCTGAATCACGACCTCTTCAAATTGCAGCTGCCCCGGTTTCGGCCACGCCGGTTTCGTCGCCTTGCCGATCGCAATCATGGGGCCAATCACATGATCCTTCGGAAGTCGGATCAACTCGCCGACTTTGTCCAGGTCGAAGCCGATCATCGGGCAGGAGTCGTATCCCACCGCCTTGGCCGCCAGCATGATGGTCTGCATCGCCATACCGATCGAGCGCATCGCCTCATCGCGCTGCAGCCACTCGCGTCCCTCGTGGAAGGGGCCCATCCAATCGACCAGCAGTTTCGCGACATCCGCCGGCGCGTCGCGCCAGTAGCGCGCCGGGTCCTTTTTCCACGCCAGGACGTCGGCTGTCATCACAATGAGGATCGACGCGTCCGTGATCTGCGCCTGGTCGTTTCCGGCGGCGCGAATCTCGGCGCGCAGCGCCTTGTCCTTCACGACGACAAAGCGCCAATGCTGGATGTTGAAACTCGTCGGCGCCTGCATCGCGGCTTCGAGGATCTTTCGCAGGTCCGCTTCCGGCATAACGTGGTTCGGATCGTACTGCTTGACTGATCGGCGTTGATAGATGGCGTCAAACGTGTCCATGGGCGTTCGCTCCGTCATCCTCGCCCCACGCCGCTGTCCGCCAGCGATCGCCGGGATGAGGATCCTCATTGTCGCAGGGTCAGTGTAGGCGGGCGAGTTGCGGATTTCCGGGCCGCATGGCGAGACGCGTTCGCGCGACCACCCGACGATCGGCGAGCGACGCCTATCGATTCGATTCGTCGTGCCCCGCGATTTCCCCCGGCGCTTCAGGCGGACCGCGACGTCCTCGCAGGACATGAACGACATATCCGATCATCAGGAATCCGACGCTACCGGGATCGACGATGAGAGGGATCCACCACCACACGCGCAGGCCGTCAATGGGCGTGAGCAGGCAGCCGATCACCCCGGCGATGGAGCCGGCGGCCCAGATCATTGAGGCCCGGCGCCTGTGTCGGTACCACTGGTAGATGATTGCGTAGTTCGTCAGGGCGCACGCCGCCGCGAAGAGGAGGGCGAGGATGCCGACGATCCAGCGGATGGTGATGAGCCATTCCATCTGTTACTCGATACACCGACGGATGGTTGACATCGTGGCATCCCGTCCACATCGATCCGGACTCAATGATCAGCGACGCGCTTCGATGGGAGGTCCAGCACGTTGCGTACTCGAGCAGCCTCCTGACGGATCGGATCCCACTCAAAAACCGGCCAGCCGAGGTCCATGCGGACCTCCCGGTCCCGCTCCAGCATCCGCGCCAGTTCGTCGTCGTTTGCAGTGATGGTGTGATAATTGCCCATCAGCACGTAACGCCTGCGGCCTTCAAACAAGCTGCGTTCCGGCGGCAGCGTGGCTTCCTTCGTAAATGCGACGATGATGTCATTATGGGCGCGTACGTATTCCGGCCACGGATACTCGGAGTACAGGGATAGTCCCGGTGGCCGTGAGAGCGCCGTGACAGGGAAATACACACACAGGGTTGCGAAGTGCTGCGGATCACCCCGCCTTGGGTTCCATAGGTAGGCGCTCGGGAGAGGATTTGCCAGATCCAGCTCGCGCATTGCGTCACGCGGCCTCATGTCTCGAATCCGGCTTTGCAGCTCCGCCCTGTAGATCCTGTCACGATCGTACGCGTCCGGGATGTCTTCCATGTTCTGAGGAAACTCGCCGGATTTTTCGTGCGCAAACTCCAGGCCTCCCTTGAGCTCGCTGAGCGCGAGAGAACCATCATGGGAGCCCGCCGAGTCGCGTGTGACTTGGATTGAGTAATATGTCAATGCAATAGTCGAGAAAATGCCCAGGTAAGCCGCGCGATTCAGCCACCGTCCGATCAGCTTTCGCGAAAAATCGGTCGCCTCGACGCCTTCCGCCTTCGTGTGCACGCTTCGCGCGTCGTCAACGCATACGGCCGCAGCCATGAAGGCGATTATCACGGGCACATCGATGAGAATGAGTCGCGATATTGGAGAGATCAGGGCGACGCAGAAGCCGCCGGCGGCAATGACGGCCAGCAGTCGCCCCGCCCAAAGGCGCCTTGCGATTCGCCCCGGCGCCCTGCGATGAAGGATGTCGTTGGTATCGACCTTTGAATCGGACATATCGTGAAGCTCCGGCGCCACGGCGTTCGACTCGAATTGTGACGCATCCGTCGGTTCGGCTCAAGGATCCCACCAGTCGCCCGCCCCGCATGGGATATCCGACGCAGGAGTCGAAACGGGCGACACAGCGCAACGAAAAATCGCCTGCAAACGAGTGAAGCCGATCGCGCCGCAACCGCTCGTCCGGCCACGCCACGTCGCAGATGTTACGCGCATGCGCCGACATCCCCTATCGCCAGATCCATCCGGCGTATGTATGTGGCGCGTTCGCATCGCCCCCTCGTATATCGCTTCTTTGGTTTGTATGATGCCATCGTGTCCTGGTGGAACGTGCAAACTCAGCAATTGCCGGAACTGCGGCGCTTTCGCGATCGCGAGAGCGCCGAGAAAGCGCTTCGCGTCGCCAAGGGAAGTCGCCATCGCCTGCTGGAGGGCGTTGGCGCCCCCGCCGTGATGATCGTCGTCATTTTTCTGTATGCGAATTTCATTGAACCCCGCACGGGGCTGAGTCCGGACGTGGCGCCCTACCTGCGTCTGTTTCTCATAGTCCTGTTTCCGTTCAGCTGCGGATACGCCCTGCTTCGATGGCGGCGTCGATCGATTCAGCGAAACCTCCGCCGCCAGCTCATCGCCTCAGGCGTCCCGATCTGTATTCGCTGCGGATACGACCTGCGAGGACAGGAGGACGCCCGCTGCCCTGAATGCGGCCAGCCATTTGCCCCGGCCCTGCTTGCACATTGCCAATTGGAGAAGGAGTCCCTCGGCGATTGACGCAAGGGCGGCGGTCTTCATCCGCGAGCGACGCATCCTACGATGGTTCCATCAGGATCTTCCTTCGATTCCGGGCGCTCCCATTTACAATTCCGCCAAACTCGCGGAGAATCCGTCGCCTGAATCTCTTTTCGGGCCAACGGAAAGTAGGACATGCTGCTGACGATTTCGACAACGACGCCCCCGGCGACGGACCTGGGCTATCTGCTGCACAAGCATCCCGCCAAACGCCAGACGTTTGAGCTCGCGTTCGGCTGCGCGCACGTGTTCTATCCCGACGCGTCCGACGAGCGAACGACCGCCGCGCTGCTGCTGGACATCGATCCTGTCGGCATGGTTCGCAATCGGCGCGGTCCGCGCGGCGATCGCGGCGTCCTCGATCAGTACGTCAACGATCGCCCCTATGTCGCCTCCAGCTTCCTCAGCGTCGCGATCGCACAGACGTTCAGCACGGCCATGGGGGGACGCTGCAAGGACAAACCCGAAGCCGTGGATCGCCCCCTGGCGCTGGAGGCGCGTGTCGCCGTCGTCCCCTGCCGCGGTGGCGAAGCAACCCTGCGTCGCCTCTTCGAGCCGCTGGCATACGACGTGGAGATCGTGCGCCATCCCCTTGATGAGCGATTTCCCGACTGGGGCGACAGCCCTTACTTCACGCTCACGCTCCGCGCGACGCGCCCGCTGAGGGAGTTGCTCGCGCATCTGTACGTGCTTCTCCCCGTGCTCGATAACGATAAGCACTATTGGGTCGGCGACGACGAAGTCGAGAAACTCCTCCGTTTTGGCGAAGGCTGGCTTGCGAATCACCCGGAGAAGGAGGAGATCTCACGGCGCTATCTCAAATGGCAGAAGGGACTCGCCCGGCGGGCAATCGACCAACTGACGATGGAGGAGAGTCCCGACGTCGACGCCGTCGCCGAAGCGGATGAACAGGCGGAAGAGGCGATCGAGCGGCCCATCAGTCTGAATGAACAGCGCCACGGCGCCGTCCTGTCCGTGCTCGACAGCGCCCGCGTCACGAGTGTCATCGATCTAGGCTGCGCCGAGGGCCGACTCGTCCGCGCCATGATGAAGAACAAATCGCTCGAACGCATCGTCGGTCTGGATGTCTCCCACGCCGCGCTGCAGAAGGCGGCGGACAGACTGCGGCTTGAGCGAATGTCGCCGACGCAGCGCTCGCGCATCGAACTCATGCACGGCAGCCTGACCTATCGCGACGATCGCCTGAAGGGCTTCGACGCCGCCACGGTCATCGAAGTCATCGAGCACCTCGATCCGCCGCGACTGGCGGCATTCGAGCGCGTCCTGTTCGAGTTCGCGCGACCGTCGATGGTTGTCGTGACGACGCCGAATGCGGAGTACAACGTGAAGTGGGAGACGCTTCCCGCCGGATCGATGCGCCATCACGACCATCGCTTCGAGTGGACGCGATCGGAGTTTCAGGCGTGGGCGAAGGAAGTGGCGGAGCGATTTGGATACGAAGCGCGGTTTCTGGCGATCGGGCCTGAGGACGCTGCGGTGGGCGCGCCAACGCAGATGGGATTGTTTGAGGTTTCGAGTGAATCGACTGCATGAGTTCCAATTCGCGCCCAGTGGCCTGGACGACTACGCGCCAGACGCGATCTGCCGTGCATTGACGCCACCCGGATTCTCGCCCGCGCTTCAACCGGGTGGCGATATCGCAGTGCGCATCGTATGTACGCCCTCCTTCGCCCCGGAACTGGTGGTAACGTTGAATCGGATTCAGGGCGTCTGGCGCTTCGATGCGCGAAGCGCTCGCGTCAACTTGTGGGCTCACCACATGGCGGGAATTGATCCGACACAAGTTCACCATTGGTTGGCAAAGCGCCTCCTGCCACTTGCGTCCTGGAGCGAGTGCGGCGCCTGCAAGGCGCATGAAGCCCTGAATGCGGCTCACTCCGCATCGGAATTCGCTTCCAAGTGGGCACTCTACGAGGGTATCGGAAGAATCGATGGCTGCGGATTGGACGCGTGTTGGGTAGGAACGGAGCAGACACTGGAGTTCAGGAGCCCCTGCACGACGACGTGGAATTCGACGACGATGCGGTTCTGCGGAACGTTGCTGATGTCCGTTCGCTCGGCGATTCAAGACGACGACGCGAAATCGCTGTTTGACGACGTTCTGGCATCTTTCGGCGTCTGGGATTGCTCGTGGAGGCGACGAGGCTAATCGCTCGAACGCAAGCGCCGCGATTCCGAACCCATCGTGCGCCGAACGCAGGCCTACCGCACTGGGAGTCTGAAAGCCCGGCGTCAAGAAAGCAATGCGTCAAGATGACTGGTCGAACCACAATGAAAATCCGACTCTGCCCCTGGATCATTCAGGACGGGAACTACCCCGACTTCGTTGTGGGGTCCGACGTCGCGTTCGCGCTGGAATTCTGGTCCTATGCGGGATTTGGAATCACCGCTGCCGACGACGCGCCGGCCGCCCCGCCCCAGGATGTCTGCTCCGGTCCCGGCGTTGTGCGGTTCATCGACGACCAAGTCTGGGTCGTGGAGCTCGACAACGTCCTCGCTTACCGGGAACAGAAAGCGCCTCGCGGGCTTGTCGTTGGATCGCAGATCAGCGGCGCCTACGAACTGGCGGTCGATCCATTTTTCTATTGTGAGTACCTTCATGCGCGGCCCGGAATCCCGGCGCTAATCTATCGCTGGCGAATCCACGGAATCACCTGCGAGACGGCGCCGCTGATTGAAGTGAATCGCCCATTCGGTCAGACGTACCTCGTCCCCGACGAATCCAAGATTCAGCGCTGCGAGATAAGTGAGACCGACGCATGGGGCGGCGACGACCGCTACACGAGCTACATCCTGACCTGCGAACGACTGCCCCACGCGCCATCGCGTAAACGCTAGACGAACAAAATGAACATCACTATCCCCGAACTCGCCCTCGTCGTCCTCATCGGTCCTTCCGGCGCCGGAAAGTCCTCCTTTGCGCGCAGGCACTTCCTGCCAACGGAGATTCTCAACAGCGATACCTGCCGAGGCCTTGTCTCTGACGACGATAACGACCAGAGCGTCTCGGCGGAGGCGTTTGAGATTCTCCACTTCATTGCCGCGAAGCGCCTCGCGAAGGGCCGGCTCACGGTCATCGACGCGACGAACGTTCGCCCGGAGGATCGCAAACCCCTCGTCGCCCTGGCGCGCGAGTACCACTGCCTGCCCGTGGCGATCGTGTTCCATCTCGATGAGTCGATCTGCCAGCAGCGCAACGAGTCCCGCCCCGATCGCAGCTTTGGTCGCCACGTCATTCGAGGTCAACGCGCCGCCATGCGCCGCGGTCTTCGAGGACTCCAGCGCGAAGGCTTCCGCCATGCGTTTACCCTGAAGACGCCGGAGGACGTGGACGCCGCCTCGATCGAACGCCAGCCGCTGTGGAACAACAGGAAACATGAGCATGGCCCGTTCGACATCATTGGTGATGTCCACGGCTGCTATGACGAGCTCGCGGCGCTGCTGACGGAACTCGGCTACGCCAACAATGGCGATGACTCGGCCTGGCGGCACGCGGAGAATCGCAGGCTGATCTTCGTCGGCGACCTGGTCGATCGCGGACCGAAGGTTCCGCAGGTTGTCCGGCTCGTTATGGACAGTGTCCGGGCGGGATCGGCCCTCTGCGTCCCGGGAAATCACGATGTCAAGTTCATGCGGGCGATCTTCGGGAAGAACGTCGCCGTCAAACACGGTCTCGCCGAGTCCCTCGAGCAGTTCAAAGCCGCCGAGGAGCGCGAGCCCGGTGTCAGCCGCGCCGCCGCCGAGTTCATCGACTCGCTGGTCAGCCACTACGTCCTCGATGCCGGCAAACTCGTTGTCGCCCACGCCGGCATGAAGGAATCGATGCAGGGCCGCGGCTCGGGACGCGTCCGTGAATTCGCGCTTTACGGCGAAACGACGGGGGAGACCGACGAATTCGGGCTCCCCGTGCGCCACAACTGGGCGGCGGAATATCGAGGCGGCGCGACCGTCGTTTATGGTCACACGCCCGTTCCCGAGGCGGACTGGCTGAACAATACGATCAATGTCGACACCGGCTGCGTTTTTGGCGGCAGGCTGACAGCGCTGCGATATCCCGAGCGTGAGATCGTCAGCGTGCCGGCGGCGCACACCTATTGCGAGCCGGCGCGGCCCTTCCTTGCGGATGAGCGTAAGGCGCCATCGCGATCGGCGCAACAGCTGCACGATGATGTCCTGGACATCGCGGATGTCACGGGCAAGCGGATCATCTCCACACGGCTGAGCCAAAACGTGACAGTTCGCGCGGAGCATGCGGCGGCGGCGCTGGAAGTCATGAGCCGATTCGCGGTCGACCCGAAGTGGCTGATCTATCTCCCGCCAACAATGTCGCCATGCGAGACATCGACACTCCCGGATTATCTTGAGCACCCGACGGAGGCGTTCGCCTATTACCGCAACAACGGCGTCGGTCGCGTCGTGTGCCAGGAGAAGCACATGGGCTCGCGCGCCGTCGTGATTGTCTGCCGCGACGCGGAGACCGCGCGACGTCGGTTCGGCGTCTGCGCCGACGAATCGGGCATCATCGTCACACGCACGGGTCGCCGATTCTTCGACAATCGCGATGTCGAAATCGCGCTGCTCGATCGCGTTCGCGACGCCATGACGGCGACAGGCTTCTGGGACAACTTCAAAACCGATTGGGCGTGCCTCGACGCCGAGCTGATGCCGTGGTCCGCCAAAGCGCAATCGCTCATCAGGCAGCAGTATGCCGCCGTCGGCGCCGCGTCGCAGGCGGCGCTGGCCGCCACGCGGACGGCGCTCGCCGCCACGCGTGATCGAGGCGTCGACGTCGCCCAGCTCATCGATCGCTATGGTGTGAAAGCCGCACAATGCGCCGCGTTCGCCTCGGCCTATCGCAACTACTGCTGGCCCGTCGACGGCGTGAACGATCTGAAGCTGGCCCCCTTTCACCTGCTCGCGACGGAGGGCAAAGTCCACATCGATCGCGACCACGTGTGGCACATGGAAACACTCGGCGCCATCTGTGACGCGACCGAAAACAGCGCCGGCTCGCTCATGCGTACGCCCTTCCTGGAAGTCGATCTCTCGGACACTGACAGCGAACGCACCGCCGTCGACTGGTGGATCGAGCGCACCGGGGCCGGCGGCGAAGGGATGGTCGTCAAACCGCTGGAGTTCATCGTGCGCGGCAAGCGAGGACTCGTACAGCCCGCCGTGAAGTGCCGCGGCCGCGAGTACCTCCGCATTATCTACGGTCCCGAATACACATCGCCCGATCAGCTGGAACGCCTGCGTCGCCGAGGCCTTGGGCGCAAGCGCGGTCTGGCCATGGCGGAGTTCGCGCTCGGCGTCGAATCACTGGAGCGCTTTGTGCGGAGGGAGCCGCTGCGCCGCGTTCACGAATGCGTCTTCGGCGTCCTGGCCATGGAAAGCGAGCCTGTTGATCCGAGGTTGTAGCGTCTGGCGTCAGGGACCTGTGGCGGATTGACGCGCATCGGCAATTCCTTTCCGAACAGATGCGGTCCAGTTGAAGGCCGCCGCTTCACTTTCGATGACAAGGGCCTTTTGCATTTGGTTGATGTATTTGATCGCCAACACGACGTGACCCACTATATAGATCAGGGGGACCACCTTCAGAATCATCACGACGTTGTGGATGACTGTGTAGCCCTGGAACACCGAATCGAGCGCCACTCCAATCAACAACAACGTCACGAATAAGACGAACCGTCGCTGAAAGTTCTCCGCATGGCGGACCAGGAATTCGTTCGGCATTCTCACGGCGAAAATGGCGAAGAATGAGAACTGTGCAACGTACGCAACGACGCCGGTGATGAGCATCCCCAATTCCACGACGTCGAAGAGCCACGTGAAGCTCCTGCCAATATAGGCGGACGCCGCCCCCATGATGAAGCGCAGCGCCGTCAACACCACGAGGATGAGTGTCGACGTCCTCAGAACCCGCCTCGCCGTCACGTCGGTATCTTCACCAATTCCACTCGGGTCGGGCTTTGTCATCATCCAGACACCCTGGAGTTGCGCGCCAAGCGCGAACAGGCCGTAGAGAATATCCGCCCCCTGCACAGCGCGCCCGATGAGCACACACGACAGCAGAATCCACACGTTCACCACGTTCGCCACGTTCGCTACAAGGACGATCTGGACTCCCCTCGCGACGTCACGGACCCAATCGGCGTCCGCAAACTGCAGGTAGTTTCCGCGCGTCGAAAGTCCGATTGGGGATCCGCACTCCGGGCACTGCCCCGACTCCGGTCGGCTTCGGAGGTTATACGCACAACGGCGGCAGGGAATATCCGGGACGACCAGGCCAGTCGTCGCGTCCACGACAGGCTGCGATCGATCGCCGCTGATCCTCAATCGTGGGTTTTCCGGAAGCGTACGCAATCTCGTCATCCATCGGCGGATGTATCGAAGACACTGGCGCCGGTCTTCATGGCCGGCGGCGCGCGTCGAATGTCCGAGACTGATCCGACCCGACGTTCAGCGACACATTCCGATCGAATTGTAGCCCCGCGCTGACGCCGAGCCCAGGCAAATCACCGCTTCGACACATGAGCCCGAATCTGTGTTTCGCCAGACATGCGTCGCCATCCTGCACAGTTCCGTGACGAATCGATGAGCGCCCTGCGTTGTCAGGGTCGAGGCGCACGATCCGTCGGATGGACGGATGTTGGCGCAGTTACGGGCGGCGCCCCCGCCGCCGCCGGGCGATGTCGCTGTTCCCACGCCCAGTTGGCCGCCGCGGCTTCACTTTCGTGGGTGACGGACTGCTGCATTCGAAAGATATAGACAACCGTCCAGATTCCGAACACGACCAGGGCGGCGGCGGCCGGCAAGCCGATGATGGCGGCGATGAGGACGAAGGGGCCCCTGTTGACACTCGAAATCCCGGGGGCGCTGACGGCGAACACGAAGCCGACAAGTCCGATCAAAAAACTGAACAGAATGCCCTTTCGCAGCATGAAGGCGCGATTGACAAGGTGCGGATCGGGAATTCGCTCGGCGATGATCGCGAAATAACTGAAACGCGCAAACATCGCAACGATCTGAGCAATCCGGGAGATAATTCTGAATGACTGCACGACTAGAACGAGATTGCCGCCGAATCCGAGGGCAAGCGCCGACACAGCCGTCTGGATCGCCGACGCGCCAACTTCGACGAGCGTCGATACGCGGACAACTTTTCTGGCCGAGACGTTCTTTTCCTCGCCGATACCGCTGGGATCCGGCGCAGTCATCAACCAGACGCCGTACACTTCGCCAATAACCAACCCAAGTGAAACAAGGACGGGCAATACTGGTGTGACGGCGCTCAGACAACCGACCGCCAGTCCCGTGACCACGCCGATGATGATCATGACGTAGACGATGCGCAGCCCCCTGGCGACGCGCGCGACCCAATCCGGATCGGCGAACTGGAGGAAGTTCCCCCGTGTGGAAAGTCCGACGGGTGAACCACACTCGGGGCAGCGCCCCGCCTCGGCAAGCGTCCTGAGGTTGTAGCCACATCGTCGGCACGGAAGATCGATGACAACGAGACCGCTGCCGGGGTCGACGACTCCCGGCAGCCGCTGCTCCGGCCGCGGTACTTCCATCGTCCTGTGATCCCTCCTCCGGCAATCCGCCATTGCAGATGAAGCCAAGATTATTTGAACGCGCCGGGCGTGATTCAGTCAACATCCGTCGTTGTGAGTCGCTGAGCGGTTCGTCCCGATGCGGCGGCCCAGACGGGTGGTTTTGGCGGAAGCGCGCCGCCGGGGATACAATTCATATCATGACCGGGTCCGGGTCGGCAATCACGCCGTTGAGGAGAGTAACCATGAGACTTGTTGCGCTCTTTCTGTGTGGGACGATTGCAGCGGCGTCGATGGCCGTCGGCGACGATGATACTGCCAACGCGCCCCTGGTCGATCGGCGTGCGCTGGAGCTGTATCTGCTGCGTGATTCCGCCGACGCGACACACAACATCAAAGTCATCGCCCCTTCCGGCGATACATGGTACCGCGGCGAGACGCCGAGCGTCGATCTCGGGGATGTTGAATTCCAGCGAGCCAGCATTCTCAGAAATGCGGACGACTCCGGGTACATGATTCGACTCATGCTCCGAAACAAGCGCGTTCAGGACGTCGGCGCGTGGTCCGCCGCGAATCTGGGGCGACATGTCGGCGTGTTCATCGGGGGCGCGTGTCAGTCCGAGGTGAAGATCAATTCGCGCCTTTCACGCTCACTCTGTGTCGGCGCCTTCCCAACGATGGACGACGCCGAAGCCGCATGCGCCCTGATTCGCGCGGGTGGCGACACGGCTCGCTTCGGCGAGGCGCTGCGACAGCTTCAACGCGGCCGCTCCGACGCCGAGGTCGAGGCGTCGCGACGGGAAAAGCGATCCCCGGAGACAATCGCGCCGCCTGTCGCCTTCTCACTCTACAGCGTCCGCGCAGAGCGCGACGACGAACACCCCACGCGCGCCGGTGTGTTTCGCGGCGCGGCCTGGTATCGAGCGAACGAACCTGGGCTCGATTCAACTCAGTGCAGGTCCATTCGCCATTTCGGCGCGCGGCCGATGGACGACCGCGTGGAGACCTTTGTTCGCCGCGAAGAACTTTCAGGCGTCTCAAGGTGGCTTTCGGACAACGCAGGCCGATTGTGCGGATTCTTCGAGGATGGAAATCTCGTTGATGTTGTGATTCTGCCAAACGCCATCGACGAGACACTGAGTCGATTGGGTCTCAATCCCGGGCCGAATGCGTCCCAGCCGACCAGCCAGCCGTCTATGACAATAGACGTGAAAACGTCCGGCGTCATGGCCGAGATCTGGCCCTATGGTTCGATGAGCGTTGTCGCCCTGAGCGATGTCCGCGACATCGATCACGCGACGCCTCTTCAGGATGGCGACGGCGCCATATGGTTTGGCTCGGCGTCTGACCACGTGAATCTTGACGCCGATGGCGGTATCGACGCGCTGGTCTCGGCGAGTCCGGATGGGGCCTTTCGCGTTTGCGTACGCGTACACGCCGGCGCTCGGAACCAGCTCAGTGACTTCTGCAGCAAGCACGCCAATGAACAGGTCGGTGTCGTATCGCTGGACCTCCCGCTGATTGTCCTGCGGCTGGGCGCTCAGTCGCCGGACGCCATCGAGTTGGCGTCATTTTCAAACTGGAAGGCGGCCGGGCGTCTGCGCGACCTGCTCCGCAATGAGCTTCCGAGGCCCAACACCATTCTCTCGGACGAACAGGCGAAGGCGAGGATCCTCGATTGGTATTCAGCTCGGGGCGAAAGGGCGCCGTATGTTGATGAGCAGACCGAGATCGTCAACGTCAGTTTCCCGCTCGAGGACATCTGGCGCCGGCTGAACGCACAGGTCGTCGTACGTGGAATGCAGGGCTACGTCATTTGCGGCAATGAGGTCGCCAGGCTCGGCGAATCAATGGGTGGATTGGGCCTTCAGGACACCTGCGTCGCCGATCTCGACGCCGATGGCGAACCGGAACTGATCTTCGTCACCTCATGGGGATCGGGAATTCATCGCTCGCAGGTAGGCGTCTGGTGCAACGCGTGGCCGGCGCCCAGGGTGCGCATGGCGGCGCTCTCCCATGTAGGTGGACCCGACTACGAACTCAGACGACTCAGCGATCAACATGTCGGCGTTTTCCTCGGCGAAATGCGAGTCGGCAGCGTCAGACTGCGTCCGACGAACAACGGTCCTGAACCGGAGATTGTCCTGGATTCGTATATTCCGCCGGCTGTTCGACCGAGCCTGGTTGAGTTCGGCGTCCCCGGCAAAACCGACGGCGCTACGCCTCTCAACGAAACGTCCGCAAAGTCGCCAGCGTCGCCGGAGCCTCGCTAACCTATGCAGAATAAAGGAGATATGGATCGGCGCCCGTCAAGAAAATGTGAGTTGCGTGACGATTTGTCTCATTTCCCTTGACAAACTAGACGACCGGTCTAATACTGTAAGTATGAGTCAGCAGACCACGGCCAACACGAAGGACCGCATCATTGAGGCTGGCGCCTCCGCCATGAGCGCCAAGAGCTTCAATGGTTGTGGTCTGAAAGAGATCCTGGACACGGCCGATGTTCCGAAGGGCTCCTTCTATCACTACTTCAAGTCGAAAGAGGATCTCGGTGTCGCCGTCATCGAGGAATCGGCGGAAAGCCACGCCGAGTTCATTCGTGAACATCTCAGCGATCGCAAGGTCAGGCCGCTGCAGCGCGTCCTCAACATGTTTGAAGAGATGCGCAACTACTATGTCGAACAGGGGCCGATGCGCGAATGCGTCATCGCCAAGCTCGCCCTGGAAGTCGCGCAGCTGAGTGAACCCATGCGGCTCGCCATCAAATACGCCTACGACAACTGGGCCGCCCTGATCGCCCGCGTCCTGACGGAAGCGAAGGCCGCCGGCGAAATCAGCGACGCCCAGGATCCCGAGGAACTTGCCGACTTTCTCGTCAACGCGTGGGAGGGCTGCACGCTTCGCATGCAGATCGACCAGAACACGGAAGCCCTCGATCAATTCATGGCGCGTGTCGCCCGAACGTTACCCAGACTTTGACCTCTTTTTTTTGGTAGGAAACTAGACGACCGGTCTAATTCTACATGGGAATATCCGCAATGAACACTTTGACGAAACGTCAAGTCACGACTTCGGCCCTCCTCGTCCTCCTGGCCTTCCCCGCCCGATTCGCATCGGCGCAACAGGGGCCCACGCCGGTCCTCACGGGTCAGGTCACGAAGGAGAAGGTCCAGCAGCACCGCCGCGTCACTGGCAGTCTCCAGGCCGTCTCCCGTTCCTCCGTCGCATCGCAGGAGGCGGGCCAGCTGGTTGAGATTCTCACGGACGAGGGAATGACCGTCGCAAAGGGCGACATCATCGCCCGACTCGACGCGCGACGACTCGAAGCGCAGCTCGCCGAGGCCGAGGCCCGCGTCCTTCGCGCGGACAGCGATCTCGCGGAACGCCAGAGCGAACTCGACTTCGCCGAGTTTGAAATGAACCGCCTGAAGAAGCTGCAGCAGACCAACGCCGCGAGCAGCCGCGAGTCGATGCAGGCGAAGTCGAGCTTTGACGCGGCCAGCGCCCGTGTCGAAGCCGCGCGCCGCGCAATCAATGAAGGACAGCGACAGGTCGATCTTCTCAGGATCCGGCTAGAAGACATGACGATCCGGGCCCCCTTCCATGCGCGGGTCGTGGAGCGACATGTTGACCCCGGCGAGTGGATCAATCCCGGCGACGCCGTGGTCACGCTCGTGTCGACCGGCGCCATCGAGGCCCGCCTGGAAGTGCCCGAGCGCTTCGCCAGCGCCGTCACGCGCAACGCCGAGCGCATCTACGCCGACATTGTCAGCCTTGATGAGACAGTCCCGTCGACCAGGGTCCGCATGATTCCCGACGTCGATCCGCAGGCGCGAAGCTTCCACCTGATCCTCACGCTGGACGATCCCGACGATCAGATGGCGCCGGGCATGTCCGTCGTGGCCTGGATCCCGACCAGCGACGAGGCCGAGCACCTGACTGTTCCCAAGAGCGCCGTGGTTCGCAACGGTCACGACGCCTACGTCTATCGCTCCGTCGCGAACGCGAATGGCGGCGCAACAGCGGCGATGACGCCGGTCAAGGTCCTGTTCGACTGGCGGGATCGAGTCGCCATCGCGTCCGACGCGCTCGCGCCCGGCGACAATGTCATCGTCGAAGGCAATGAACGCATCGCCCCCGGAACACCACTCGCGCTTGCCGCTTCCAGGTAACAAACATCAACAAACCTGATTCGTGAGGCGTCCGCTATGAACAGCCTGATCGAGATCGCCGTCAAACAACCGATTACCGTGACTGTTGGCGTTATCCTCGCCGTCCTGTCCGGGTTCCTCGCCGGTTCGCATGTGCCGATCCAGATGACGCCGACGGTCGATTCCGTCGTCGTCTCCGTGACGACGCACTGGGAGAACGCCTCCCCCGCCGAGATCGAGTCCGACGTTGTCGAGCAGCAGGAAGAGCGGCTCAGCGAACTGACGGGGCTCGTCTCCATGACGAGCGTCAGCCAGGCCGGGCAGGGAAGCATCCGCCTGGAATTCGCGACGGGGACAGACATACAGAAGGCCGTCGCCGAAGTGGATCAGAAGCTCAGCGAGGTGCCGGGCTATCCGACGGGCGTGGATGAGCCCGTCATCGAGGACGTTGATCCGGAATCCGTCGACTACATCGCGTGGATCGGACTGAGCTCGACGGATCCGAAGTTCGACGCCACAACGCTCTACGACTTCATGAATCGCCGCCTCAAGCCTCGCTTCGAACGCATCCCGGGCGTGTCGCAGGTCGGCATCGCCGGCGCCCGCGAGGCCGAAGTGCAGATCCGTGTCGATCCGACCGCCCTCGCGCAGCGCGGCATCACTTACGCCGAACTCGTGCAGGCGATTCAGGTGACGAACGAGAACTACTCCGGCGGTCTGCTTCCCGACGGGAAGAACGACATTCGCGTTCGCGCCGTGGGCCGCTTCCACGATCCGGAACATGTCGCCGACATGGTCATTCGCCGCGATGCGGCGGGCCCCGTCTATCTCCGCGACGTCGCCGAGATCGTGCCCACGTACAAGGAGCTCACGCAGTGGGTTCGCGCTCGCGGCGTTCTGATGCCGTTCATGAACTACCAGCTCTCCCACGGCGCCAACCTGCTGGAGACAATGGCCGCCATCAAGGGCGAAGTCGCCGCGCTGAACGCCCCCGGTGGTCTGCTCGAACAGGAAGCCAGGCGACTCGGTGTGAACGGCACGTTCGAGATGGTGCAGACCTACGACGCCTCGAGTTACGTCAACGACGCCATCGAGCTCGTCAAGAGCAACATCTACGTCGGTGGCGCGCTCGCCATCATCACGCTGCTGCTGTTCCTGCGATCCATCCGCACGATCGGCATCATCGCGATCGCGATTCCGATCTCGGTCATCACGTCACTCGCCGTCATGGTCGGTCTGGGACGATCGCTGAACATCATTTCGCTGGCGGGCATTGCGTTCGCAACGGGTATGGTCGTTGACAACGCCATCGTCGTCATCGAGAACATCTTCCGGCACCTGGAGATGGGCAAGTCCGTCCGTACGGCGACGCTGGACGCCACGCGCGAAGTTGCCGGCGCCGTCGTCGCCTCGACCGCGACGACCATCGTCGTCTTTTTCCCGATCCTTCTCATTCAGGAAACCGCCGGCCAGCTTTTCCGAGACATCGCGCTGGCCATCATGGCGGCCGTCGGACTGAGCATGATCGTCTCGATCACTGTGATCCCTTCCGCCGCGGCCCTGTTGCTGCAGAAGCCGAAGCCGTCGAACGCCTCCAACAACGCGACGGAACCGGCGACGGGTTTCGCGCGATTCCGCCGGTTCCTCCGTCGCGTGACCGACCTGCCGACGATCATCGGTCATTTCATCCGTCGGCTGAACAGCAGCTGGACGCTCCGACTCACAACGATCGCGATCTTCGCCGTCGTCACAGTCGTCGGCATCGTCGCACTCATGCCGCCGATGGATTACCTCCCGCGAGGCAATCGGAATATCGTCTTCGGCGCCCTGATTCCGCCGCCGGGCTATAACGTCGATCAGCTTGCGAAGATCGGTGATCGCCTGGAAGAGACGGTCAGGCCGTCATGGGAGGTCACGGACCAGAAATTCCAGGCCGAATCCGCCAATCCGAAGAAGATCCCCGCGCGTGACGATCGCCGAGAACCGATCACGCTCCCCGACGGACAGACGATCATGCCGCCGGCGCTCGAGCACTACTTCCTCGTCGGCCGCGATGGCTCCGTTTTCCACGCCGGCATCGCGAAGGACGCGAAGCGCATCGTCGATGTCGTCAGCCTGTTCGACAAGGCCGTCGGCGGACACGCGGCGCCGGATGTCATCGGACTGACATTCCAGTTCCCGCTCTTCCGCAACGGCGGTCAGTCCGGCTCCGCCATCAAGATTGACGTCAGCGGCCACGACCTGGAAGACGTCAATCCCGCGGCCTCCGCCCTGATGTTCGCCCTGTTCAACGAGTTCGGCGCGCGGACGGTTCGCCCAGAACCCGCCAACTTCATGCTGCCGACACCGGAGCTTCGCATTACGCCCAACGACGAGCGTCTGCGGGATCTCGGCATGGCTCGACGGGACGTCGGCTACGCCGTGGCCGCCAACGGTGACGGCCTGATTCTTCCCCGTCAGTTCCAGCTTGGCAGTGAGCTGAAGGACCTCAAAATCATCTCGCCCGCGGCGCTGGAACCGCATCCCATCGAGGCGATGCTGAACGCGCCATTGGCGACGCCGGATGGAAGCACCGTCGATCTCGAATCGCTGGCGGACGTCTCGTACATCCGTGAACCCGCCCGCGTGAAACACGTCGCCCGACAGCGCGCCGTGACGCTCCAGTTTACGCCCCCGGCCGAACTCCCGCTGGAGACCGCCGTCAATCGCGTCACGGAAATCGTGTCCGACCTGCGGCGCGCGGGCGCGATCCCGTCGTCTGTTGCCGTCAACCAGGCAGGGACGGCCGGCAATCTCGCGGCGATCCGGACGGCGCTGCTGGGTGACGGTTCCATCGCCGGCGCCCTGACGAGCTCGCTCTTCCTGGCGCTGTTCGTCGTCTATCTCCTGATGGTCGTGCTGTTTCAGAGCTGGACCTACCCGCTCGTCATCCTGGTTTCGGTCCCGCTGGCGACGCTGGGCGGATTCATCGGTCTGTCTCTCGTGCATCACTGGTCGCTCGCCGATCGTTACATGCCCGTGCAGAACATGGACGTGCTGACGATCCTCGGTTTCGTCATCCTTGCGGGCGTCGTCGTCAACAATGCGATTCTGATTGTTCACCAGACGCTCAACCTCCTGAACGATGAGAGCGTGCCGCCTTCGGAGCAACCGTCGCAGAAGGAAGCCATTGCGCAGGCCGTGCAGAGCCGCGTCCGCCCGATTCTGATGAGCACGCTCACCAGCGTCGGCGGCATGCTGCCGCTCGTGCTGCTGCCCGGTTCCGGCAGCGAGCTCTATCGCGGCCTCGGCGCCGTCGTTGTCGGCGGACTCGCGGTCTCGACGGTTTTCACGCTGGTACTCGTCCCAGCGGTATTGAGCGTCACGTTCGAACTGACATCGATCCTTCGACGAACGACGACCCCCGCGCCGGAACTCGCTTAATCGTCGTCGTCAACTGCACTGACCGCGCGCCGGCGCGCTGAGCCACTCGTGACCAAGGAGCCTTCGAATGTCCTTGAATCCCCGGAAGACGGCGCTCGTCATCGGCGCCTCGGGCGGTATCGGCCGCGCCGCTGCGCTGCGACTCGCGCAGGATGGCTTTAACGTCGTCGTCCATTACGCGGGCAATCCGGAAAAGGCGACTGCCATCGTTGATGAGATCAGGGCCGCCAACGGAAACGCCGTCGCCTCGCAGGCGGACATCTCCAACGCCCAAAGCGTCGAGACGCTGTTCCACGGCGCCATCAACGCATTCGGGCGCATTGACGTCGTTGTCAACGCCGCCGCCGTCCTGACGCTGACGCCCCTGGCGGCCATGGACATCGACACGTTTGATCGGATGATCGCCACGAATCTCCGCGGCACATTCCTGGTCCTTCAGCAGGCGGCGAAACACATTCAGGACGGCGGTCGCATCATGGCCTTTTCGAGCAGCGTCGTCGCCGTGTCCTTCCCCGGCTATGGGGCTTACATCGCATCCAAGCTCGGTGTGGAAGGCCTGGTTCGTGTCCTTGCCAACGAACTGCGCGGACGCAACATTACCGTCAACGCCATTGCGCCCGGTCCTGTCGCGACGGAGCTATTCATGAAGGGCAAAACGCCGGAGACAATCGAGCGACTCAGCAAGGTCCCTCCACTCGAACGTCTCGGACAGCCGGACGACATCTCAGGTGTCGTCTCATTCCTGGCGGGCCCCGACGGCGCCTGGATCAACGGACAGGTTCTTCGAGCCAATGGCGGCTTCGCCTAGACTCGATCGCACTCAGATCGCCCATCGCGCAAACGCGGCCGCCATTGAGAGATTCTGCACGTCACGGGTTTACCTTGCGCGATCGCTACGCCTACAATCGCAGAAGGAATCCACGGCGCCCGCCGCCGTTGTCTCAGGCCGACGCCCGCAAAACGACGACTGAGAGTGGCGTATGTTTGCTCCATCCATTCGCAAGTCACTGCGATGCGTCCGGCGCGAGCGATCCGTCGTCACATGGCTTGCGGCGCTGACGTGGCTTGCGTACCTTGCCACGTTCGTGGTCGATCTCGATATCGCCCCGAACAGTCCCTGGCGATTCCTCTTTAGCCACGGCGTCGTCATGGTCGACCATGCGGCGGACTTCAACTACTTCTGCGTCTTCGGAATCTTAGAGTATCGCGGCGAGCAACGCCCATTCCTGACGGCGCCCGACGTTGCCGATCACTGGTTTCTGTTGGAAGTGAATACGAGCCTCTATTTCCCGGGCGCCGCCGCATTCTGGCCTGAGAAAGAACCAGGATCCTGCCTCGGTGTGAGGTCCTGGCGCCTGCCGCTCCTCTGGGGCGTTGTCGCGTTGTCCCTTCCCTTTTTTCTTTCGATCGGTCGCGCCACGCTGCGCGTTCGCGCCGGAAAATGCCCCGCCTGCGCCTATGACCTGCGCGGGACTCAGGGAAGAATGTGCACCGAATGCGGCTACAGCGATCCACCCATCGAAAAGGAGAACACAATGCGCCCGGAGTCAGGTCACTCGCGAATGCCACGTATGTGGATCGTCACATGCCTCGCAGTCGTCGCCGCATTCTGGGTAGGTCGTGATTGGCGAGACTCGCCATACCCGCGATTTCAGATGACGACGTCGAACGACCATATGTATCTGCTCGATCAGAGGACGGGGCTCGTGCGCGTCTTCCGCGACGACAGGGAGATCCGACGATTCGACGCCCCTGTTCGACTGGATCCCGAATCCGGCGACTGGCTCGACGACTTCGTGAATCCCGATCCCGATGACGAGGAGATCCTGGGTTCCATGGACGACGACGATGACGATGAGATGTCGGATACGCTGCAAAACGATCGTACCGCAGCGAAACTCGAAGATTCTGACGACGACTGGGACTGATTCGGGAGCGACATTCCTCACCGCCTCCCCTGCGATCGTGGAGACTTGTACTTCCTGTCAGGGTTCGCCGTCGGCCAGTTCACGGCGCAGCCGCCCGCCATCTCGAATTTTGTCATCGGCCCGATCGATGTACTTCAGTTCGAAATCCGCAAGCCGCCCGTGATCCCGAAGCCAGGTGAGCGACGCCTGGTACGCCTCGAAATCCTGGATCGCCGCGTCTATCGCGCGACGTCGATCGTCCCGATCCCGCGCCCCGTCGTTTGCAATGGCCAGGCGGTACTCACCGCGATCATCGTGTGCGATGGCCAGATCGCGCAGAACGCTCGCATTCTCCTCGTCTTCCGCCGCCAGCCCCTCAAACACCTGGATTGCCAGCGTCATGGACGCCAGGGCCTTGTCCATGTCGTTCGTCGCCGCATGCGTCTTTGCAATGTTGCTGTGACAGTGACCGACGGCCCGCCGATAGGTCGCATTTTTTTCGTCCAGCGCCACGAGCGCTTCCGCATGCGCCAGACCATCCGAATACGCCCGCATCGCCACATCCGTTCGATCCGCCAGGAGCAGCGCGCGGCCGAGATCATTGCAGCCGATCATCAGGTCATGACGCGCCTGGAGGTTCCCCGGATCCAGCGTCGCAAGTCGCTCGCAGAGGGTCCGACTTGCCTGGATCGACGCGATCGCCTCATCCAGGCGATGAATCCTCATCAGCACATCCGCCCGATGGTCCAGCGCGATGGACAGGTCCCGCGCATCGTCGGCGTTGTCCGGATGCGCATCCACGAGCGCCTGAAGCGCCGCAACCGCCCGCTCAGCGTAAGGCAATGCGTCGCCCTGCTCCTTCTCCGCCCCGAGGATCACACGCACGATTCGGAGCCGGACCATGGCCGCGTCGCGCTGATAGGTCGGATTGTCCGGGGCGTTCTCCAGCAGCTTCTCGAACAGCCGAAGGGCGGCTTCGAACTTCTCGCGCGCAGGCGCCATCTCCCAGCGCGTCGCGTAGACATTGCCGATTCGCTGCAACGTGTGCGCCTGAGACGCCACGAGGTCCTCGTCAGCCGGATACTCAGCAAGCAGTCCCTGGATGAAGACGCGCGCCTTATCATAATTCGTGAGCGCCTCATCATTCCTGTTCTGCGAATAGAGCAGGCCACCCATCTGCGAGTGAGTCTCGGCCGACAATCGTCTCCATCGCGCGTCCGTCGGGTCCGCCGCGAGTCCCTCATCGCACAGCGCCAGCGCCTTCGAGAAGCTTCGCATGGCGGCGTCAGAGTCCCCCACGTTCGGCATTCCCAGGCCGCCCTGCACCTTGCCGAGACGGACGAGCCCCTCCGCCAGTTCTCGCCCGAGCGACGGATCGTCCGCCGCCTCGCGCTGCAGCTGATTGAGGTATTTCAGCGCCGACTCCAGCGCCAGTTTTCTCGCGGTCGTCGCCCCCGCAAGACTCACGACGCGATCGTGCGCCTCGAAGACGAGATCGGACGCCATTTCCCGCACCATCGCCGTCCGCTCGGAAACCGTTTTCTCCGCGGCCTGCGCGCGATCGCGTTGCGCAATCGCCTGCGTTGTCGCCTCCTGAATCCGGCGAGATGTCTCCTGCTCGCGCGCGTAGAGAACGCTGAGCGTCACACCCCAGGCGACCAGCAGAACAACAAACGTTGTGACAACCGAGGCCCACACGCGATGTCGCCGCAGCAGCGTTCGCGCCACGTACATCCGGCTGTCGCGCCGCGCCTCGATGGGTTCGCCTGCGAGGAATGCGCGCAGGTCGGCGCCGAGCTCGCCCGCGTTCTGGTATCGCCGCTCCGGCGCCTTTGACAGCGCTTTGCGAACGATCGTCTCCAGATCGCGCCCGAGGCGGACGCCCGAATCCCCGTTGTCGTCGCGCGGCGTCAACGACGCGGGCGTCGCGTCTTCGATATTCCGCAGGGCGACTGTCAATTCCCCATCAACTGCGTACGGGAGCCGGCCCGTGAGCATCTCGTATAGCATGACGCCCAGCGAATACACGTCCGTCCTGACATCGACGTCGCCCACCGGTCCGCGCGCCTGCTCCGGCGACATGTACGCCAACGTTCCGATGACGTCGCCCGCCATTGTTGTGATCGAGGCGCCCCTGGCGTCGACCCGCCGCGCGAGGCCGAAGTCCAGGACGCGCGGTCTGCCCTCAGCATCGATAATGATATTGGCGGGCTTGAGATCCCGATGGATCACACCGCGCTGATGGGCGTAGTTCACGCCTTCGCAGATTTCGGCAAACAGCCCGAGGATCGCCGTCGTGTCCAGCCGCTTCGTTCGGATGTAATCGTTCAGCCGCTGGCCATAGACAAAGTCCATGACGAAGAACGGATGTCGATCCTCCGTCTCACCGCAGTCGAAGGCCGCCACGATGTAGGGATGGCGCAGGCCCGCAACGATTTCGATCTCCCGCTGAAACCGCTCGAGCGCCTTCTCGTCCGACAGGGCGCCATCGAGCAGCACCTTGATGGCGACCTTGCGATTCGTGGATCTCTGAATCGCCTGGAAGATCACGCCCTGCCCGCCTCGGCGCGCTTCGCGGATGATCTCGTAGCCGGGAATATGCAGGTTCATGAAGACGGCCGGTAACACTGTGTCGGAAGACCACGCGCCGACGTGACACGCAACGTCATTATGGCCGACGGCGCGACTCAGGCCAAATCGAACAGCATGACTTCCGCATCGGTCTCGCCTCGCAGCGATACGCCGGCCTCCTCACTGCAGGCGACTCCGTCCCCCGCCCGCAATGAAACGTCTCCCAGACGCATCTCGCCTCGCAGGATCTGGATCCAGGCGTGACGCCCTTCTGCAATCACGTGCGAAACGGTCTCGCCCGCCGCGACGCCGCCCAGGAAAATGGACGCGTCCTGATGGATCGTCAGGGCGCCGTCATGGCCATCGGGCGATGCGACGAGCCGCAGGCCCGTCTCGTCTGCGATCTCGGAGCGACGCCGTTCCTCATATCCCGGAACCAGACCGATTTCACTCGGCCGAATCCAGATCTGGTAGAAGTGCGCCGGCTCCGTTGGCGACGGATTGAACTCACTGTGCTCGACACCCGACCCCGCCGTCATGCGCTGGAAGTCGCCGGCGCGGAGGATCGACCCGTTTCCCAGGCTGTCGCGATGCTCCAGCGCCCCATCGAGCACGTAGGAGATGATCTCCATGTCCCGATGGGCGTGGGTCCCGAATCCCTGTCCCGGGGCGACGCGATCCTCGTTGATCACACGGAGCGATCGAAAACCCATATGCGCACGGTCATGGTATCCCGCGAACGAGAATGTGTGGTAGGTGTTCAGCCAGCCGTGGTCAAAGTGGCCTCGCTCATTACGCAGTCGAATACTGAACATTGCGCCGAATCTCCTTCGAGCCCTCCGGACAGTTCTTCAGAACTTCGTCCATCGGACGCGGTTTCGGCGTGATTCTAGGCGCAGTGAATCGTGGACGGCGCGAGAAGCCCTGTTCGGCCCCGGCGAACCGGATGTCAGCGAGCGCGACGGCGGCGCAGGCGGCGTCGACGCGCCACCCACAGCATCGGCGCCAGAAAGCTCACGAGCGGTCCGGATCCCGCCGCGCAGCAATCGCCCGACATCTGAACCAGCGGCGCAGGCGTCACGCCGCCCTCGAGGCAGTCGGCAACACCATTTGCGTCGCTGTCCGCGTCCTCGACACCGCAGCCGCAGGCGCCCGGCGCTGTCTTCGCCGGATCGGCGGGACAACCGTCGCCGGAGTCACAGACACCGTCGCCGTCAGAGTCGTTCAACGCGTCCTGCGGGCACGGATCGGCGCTGTCGCAGACGCCGTCGCCATCCGAATCATCCGGGTTGTCCGCGGGACACGGATCGTTGCTGTCACAAACACCATCGCCGTCAGAGTCGTCGAACATGTCCTGCGGACAGGGATCGGCGCTGTCGCACACACCGTCGCCATCCGAGTCATTCGGGTTGTCGGCGGGGCAGGGATCGACGCCGTCACAGATCCCGTCGCCATCGCTGTCATCGGTAGCGTCCAGCGGACATGGATCGATGTCATCGCAGACGCCATCGGCGTCCGTGTCCCCCGTCGCGTCATTTCCCTGACACACGTCGCAGGCGTCGCCAAGTCCGTCGCTGTCGGCGTCGGTCTGGCCGGCGTTCGGTATGGCCGGGCAGTTGTCGCAGGCGTTGATGACGCCGTCGGCGTCTGAATCAAACTCGCAGAAATCCAGAACGCCGTTGGTGTCACAATCGAGCGACGGATCCATCGCGATTTCGTCCGCGTCCGCCATGCCGTTGACATCGCAATCCGTCCTGAACTCCAGCGCGCCAAGGTCGACGATCGGCGAAGTCCCGTCTCCGGAATCACCGACGCTCGGCTGATCCTGAAACCGCGGATTCCCGTCACGATCCAATGGCGTCGGCTCCGCGGAATCGCCGTCACCATCAACATCCGCTCCGTCCGACGGGACGTTCGCGTTACTCGCGGCGTCGATACACGGCGAGGCCAGCATCAGGGCGTAGTCGTCGTCGGGCGTTCCGATGATGTTGTCATCGCCGTCGGCGTCTCTGAAAAACGGGTCGCCCACCTGCATGCTGGTCCCGGCGGGCGAGCCGGACCATCCCTGGATGCAGTTGTGGTCGTTGACTGAGACCGTAAACGGCAGCGTCGTGTTGAACTGCGAATCGATGTCCATCACGGTCCCGCCATGATCGTCATTGAAATAGAGGATCGAGTTGATCAGCGTCAGATCGCCGCCGTTCAGATTGATACCGCCGCCCCCGATGCCGGCGCTGTTGTAGGCGATCGTGCAGTTTGCCACCGTCAGCGTCGCGTCGACCGTTGCAAACTGCTGCGTGTGAATGGCGCCGCCGAATCCAGACGCCGCCGGCGCCGTGTTGCCGCTGAAGACGGAGTTGACGATCGTCACGGCGGCGCCGGCGACCCAGACGCCCCCACCGCCGATGTTCGTCGCCTGGTTGTTGAAGAACGCACAGTTCGCAACATAGGCGGAACCACCGTACGTGATCAGGCCGGCGCCGCGATTGCCCGCCACGTTGTCGACAAAAACGCTGCCGACAAAAACGGGAGAGGCGCCGTTGCTGTAGAACGCGCCGCCGTCGCTGACGGTTGCGGTATTGTTCTCCAGCCGGCAATTCTCAAATCGCGGCGAACAGGTCGCGCCCACCACGCTGATCGCATAGATACCGCCGCCATTGGCCGACTGATTGCCCGAGATGAGGCAGCCGTCGATGAGCGGACTGCTGTTCGTGATGCGCATGCCGCTGCCGCCACTGCTCGACAGGCAGTCCCGGATAACACAGTTGCGAATGATCGCCCCGCTGTCCGTATCGATGAGAACACCGCCGGCGCCATTGTGCGGAAAGACCGTTCCATCCGCGTTGCCGTTGCGAATACGAAATCCGTCGATCAGGCCGCTATCCGGGATTCCGCTCATGGTCACGACGTGGTAGCAGTTGTCCGATGTGTCCACCGCGACGCCGATATCGCCGTTCAGCGTCGTCGCGTTCGCAAGCGGATCGCGAAGGTCAGGATCGGCCGCCATGTGCCCCGGGTACCCGCCGAGGATCTCCAGGTCGGCCTGCATGGCGAACGTCGCCGTCCGTGGATCTCCCAAACCTGTCGTGTCGGGCTTGTACACGCCCTTCGCGACACGAATCTCCCTGGGCCCACCGACAGATCCCGCGGCGTCGAGCGCCGTCGACAGATCCGCGAACGCGTTGTTCCAGCTCGACCCGTCGCCGGGGACCGGGACTGTCGCATCAACAAAGAAGATTGTCTGGGCGTGGACGGCGCCTCCAGGCAGAGAAAGTGCAAACAACAACGACACGGCTGAGAGAGACTTGAGAACCATGAGAACCCTCTTGACGGCGATCGGGGGCGCCCGCCGCACGTCCATCACTCCACTTGGGCGCTGACCGGACATCCGTCTGCAACGGAATACGCCCGGCGTCACCCTCTCTGTTGGGGCCCGAGCCCCCACTTTGCTTGTCTGATCCGGACGCGGCCCGAAGAGCCATTCACGTTGTCGTCATAGACAATGACGAGCCGCCGCGTCTGCGCGAAACGCTCGAAGAAAAGCCATCACGCTTCCAGCATATGCGTACGCCCAGGCCGATCGGGCCAAATTTTCCCGACCGTCCGATACCTGGCCCCGTTCGACCTCCGTCTGTGGAAGCCGACGGGGCGCCCGTCGGCGGCCCGAGGCGCCCATCCCCGGCGGAATGCGCCCAGGATGAGAATCTGGCGGTCAAGGGCCGATCGAACCGCTGGACGCGCCGAGCGCGGCCGACTGGCGATTGGCCTGCTGGAATCCCGATAGTATCATCATACCCTAGGGTCTCGGGAGCCGCGGCGAAGGATGTTCCCGCCGCCGGGCGTCCATCGCCCGACATCGAGACCCGCAAGGAGTTTTACGTGTCCACTGGTAGCCAGATTTTCGCAACAATCGCCACATCGCTCATCGACACGGTCATCGCCATCTTCCTGGCGATCTTCAACGCTGTCGCCCTGCCGTTCCTGGAGACGATTCCGACGCTCTTCGGCATCGGCGCCTGATTGTTCTCAAGTACCTGAAATCCCGGCGTTCGCGGCGGCGCTTCGCGCAGACGCGGTCGGCCCTTGGTATCCCAATCGCCTATGAACGCAGACAACGCGCAGACAATTGGTCAGGTCCTTGCCATTGCCATTCGGCCGGAGAAGAACGCGCCGATGAAAACGCTGGACGCTGTCTCCGTCAGTGTCCAGGGCCTGAAGGGCGATCAGCCGAGCATTCCCGATCGTGGCGTCACGCTGATCTCGAAGCGTCAGTGGGACACTGTCTGCGACGAGTTGAGCGCGGAGCTGCCCTGGCACACGCGTCGCGCCAATCTCCTGATCGACGCCGACGGTCTCGGAGACCTCATTGGCAAACGGATTCGAATCGGGGCGATTGAGGTTGAAGTCAGGCTGGAGGTCAAACCCTGCGGCCTGATGGACAAGCTGCATTTGGGCCTGCGCGAGCGGCTCGTCCCCGACTGTCGCGGCGGCGTGGGCGGCCGGATCCTCAACGATGGCGAGATCCGGACGGGCGACACCGTCGTCCTCGTCGGCTGAGACCTGCGGAATGGCCCTTTGCGGCCCCCGATCGCTTGACCCCTGACGCCATGCCGATATTCTTACCGGCTTGCCACCTGCCGATCGCCCAACGGGCGGCCGCAGCGTGTGGAGAGGTGGCTGAGTGGCTGAAAGCAACGGTTTGCTAAACCGTCGTACGGGGTCAAACCCGTACCGGGGGTTCGAATCCCCCCCTCTCCGATTTTCCTTGTTTCCGGGCTGGAATCAACGATTTGAGACCCCTTGGCGGTAGCTTGCCGGTTCGTTGTTTCACGCGAGCCAATTCCCAATTTGGCTGACTCAACACCAAGAGAAACACCAAGAATCTCCGAACGGCTCGCGGCCCCATTCGTACCTGTCGCAACACACGCGGCCCGAGATTGAATCTCCGGCAATGACTCGACGGCTAGAGACAAGTCGGACAGGACGGTATGCGAATACCGATTCATCGTCAGGGTGATCGTCGAGTGTCGGGCAAGCTGTTGAGCTATCTTCGGATGCACACCGCTCCGGGCTAGATTCGTGATGAACGTATGCCGCAAGGCGTGAAAGTCGGCGACACGTCCCTCTGCGTCTCGATAGGCAATACCAGCGGCCTTCAGGTCGGCTCGAATCATGCGGGCCGTCTTGTCACTCGACTTGAACCCAAACACGCGGGCGTCGGGCGTCTTGAGGCTCAGGTGGGCTCGGATCGCCGGAACGAGACCGGAACGCAGGGGCAATTCGTCCTGGCGTCTGCGTTTTGAATACGCCGCATCAACGACGACGACGGGGGGATTGGAGTCCAGTTTGAACGAGGACGGCTTAAGACTCCGAATCTCAGCGGCTCGCAATCCCGTTTCGGCGGCGAGTCGATACATGAGGGCTCGCTCGGTCCCCGGCAGTCCGTATCGCTCAGGTCCCTTGGCAACGGTTTCGATCAGGGTTGATAGTTCCGCGTCGGTCAGGGCTCGCCGGTCATGTCGCCTGTCGGTTCGGACGTTGTATCCGGCGACGTGGGCCAACGGATTGTCGGGCGCTCGACCATCCGCCACCATCCAACGGCATAGCTGTTTGATCGCCTGCAAGTAGAAGTTGACGGTCTGTAGGCTCGTGTCCTTTTCCTTCATATCGGCAAGGTGTCGCTGTGTCCGATCCGCCGATAGGTCCGTCCAGTAACGAAACCCCGCATCGTTGCACAGGCGAATCGTCCGGGCCTTGAGTAGGTCCGCATGTTTCGTCGTTGTACCCTTGGCAATCAACGCGGCTCGCCAATCGTCGATATGTTCGAGCAACGAGCGTTTTCGATGTGGCTCGAATCGGTCAGTCAGGTCCGCTTGGTCCCGTTCTGCGGCCCGTTCCAACTTTGCGGCGCGTTGAAGCGTAGAGGCCTTGTCCACGAACCCCGCGACGCGCTTGCGCTTTCCGTCCGGGCCCTGAAACTCGATGTACCATTTGCGGGTCTTGCGTTTGGTCCGCGAGCCATCGGGCCCCTTGGTCGTGTATTCGTGTCGAAAGATGCGAGCCATGTCCGAGCCTCCAAGTGGACGTACCTTGTCCACTAGAGGGCTCGAAGAATCTGAAATCGGATGGAGCTTGCTAAAATCAACGCAAACAAAGTGCATGCGGCGAATTACCCCCTAAACCAAAGAGACCCCGGCTAAATCAAGCCGGGGCCTTGTAGTGTCTGCGTGCGTGACTACTGGTTCAGGAAGCCAGCCATTGACTCTTTGGCGTCCGCATTAACAACGGCGTAGTTGCCATCCCTTCCATGTTTGATTTTGAGTCCTAACTCTCCCAGCACCTTTCCTACTTGCCGGGGCGTGATACCATGCGCCACAAGTCGATGAGCCACCATTGCCAAGTGAATTCGTTGGGCATCCTTCGCTACTTCGAGTGCCACTGCGACAATCATGCCTTCCTCAGACGTCTGTAGAGCGTCGTTTCTTCGATCTTGGATTGACCTTAGTGTCTCAACCAAGACTCGGGACTCCGTAGGGTCGAGGGCGAGCGTCAGGAGAGGCAGGCCAATCTGATTGGTCCGGTCATTTAGCAATTTGGATTGAGCATCAAGTCGAGGCGCCAGAGTTGGCAGATAGTCACGGCGAATCGCCAGGTACTTGTTTCGGAGTGATAAGGCCTCACGGTCAAACTGAAGGGCGTCAATGGTCGTGGGGATATCCCGAGTTCGCCGCTTCATGAAACAATCTATGAAACGAGACTGAAGAGCGGAATCACCAAAGACGAAATGATGTGCGATCACCTTAGGGCCATAGGTGTAGAACGGAGTTGGCACCCAGTCCCCGTCCTTTGTTTGCACGTTGATGAGTGAGTGGCCCGTTTGCTGAAACCCACTCTTCAGCATCTTGATGAGATCGGAGTGCATCGACTGACAAAAATCAGCTTCGTCAACCAGTAGTGAGCCTCCTAGGTTGCTGATAATTCGGCGATACGATGCGGAAGTCGAATCCCCTGATATGCAGATTGGTCGCCGCATCAATGCGCCAATCGTTTTAAGTGCTCGGGTCTTGCCCATCGCCGGTCGTGGGTGCCGAAAACAGAGATACGGGGTCGTTTCGAAGGCGTCGTATAGCCAGGACAGCTCCACAAACACGGCACAAACCACATCCATGCCGTCGGGTAAATCGACGTACTTGTTAATGAACGCAAGAGTCTCGGCCCGAAGCTCTTGTCTGGTTCCGTACTCTTCAATCTCGGAAGGAAGCAAAACGAGTCCCCGCGGATTCCATGTTGGCCCCCAATGTCCCCAGGACGAAAGGAATGCCGCCAAGTTGTCCAACTCCGGGTCTCGGGGCTCAGTCTGGCCCACGAATTCGATCGCAAATCCGTTGGCGTTCCGAACCAACACGGGCTCACAGAATCTTCTCACCTGGAGCGTGCAGGGACTCACGGACTCGTTCACGATGTTCACTTCTTCACGCGAAACATCGTTTGTATTTACACTATCGCAATTCATGTCTTTTCCTTTTGTTAGAGAGGCGCAACGCCCCCATACGATCCAACGACTTTCGCCTGGATCGGAAATCTCTTAATCATCGAATTGATTTGACTAATGGAGGATGACGGTGCTAAAAGACGGTTATCTGACTACGCGGCCTCGTTGCCTCCTCCGGGTTGGTTTCGGGGCCTCGTCTTTTCCTATGGTAGCTATCTCACTTCGTGGCTCCCCTCCTCTCCTGCTCTTCGCATGTTTGGCTTGCATCCGTCGGCGAACCAACTCGCCAATTCGTCACGGTCCCACATGACGGCCCCGCCTACGCGACGTGGACTTGGAATCAATCCAGCGTCTCCCCAGTTTCGCCACGTCCGAAGCGCTACGCCGAACATTCGAGCGCAGTCCTTTGCTCGCAGTGCTTTTTGATCTTGCATCATCCCCCCTCTTTCAGTCCGGCTTGCCGAGATTGCCCCTCACAGCCTCATGTGTGACTCGGCGTGCCCCGTGTATTCCCTATTAAATCATACCCCACAAAGTCGGCCCCCTTTGCGGTTACATTCCCGTCCCCGCTTTCCGTTGCCTTGAGTTTGGAGGCCCCTTGGATCGTGTCCAATCCACCGAGTTTCGCGCGAAGGGCGCGGAGTCTCCCCGTCCCACAAGGGTGAACTTGTGAACTTGGTGAACGTCATTAGAGTCGGCGCGTTTGTGACCGGCAGGACGGATCACCCCGCCGCCATCGATGCGACGAGTGTTTCCTATTCCCTATTTAGCTTATCTTTGAAAACTCGCCTGAGTCTAGTCCCCGTCGCCAAGATTTGAGAACGCTCGTCCTGATTGCGGCTTGACGTCCTATGACCCGAGGATTTCGACGAACGCCTGTAGATCTGCCCCGTTGAGTTGACCGTCCAAATTCGCGTCTGCACCGCACGCCACAGCCGACGTCATGCTCGCTGGAGTCAGTATCGCTGCGACCAGCCCAGGGACGTCATCAATCGTTACGACATCATCGCCGTTAACATCCCCTGCGACGATGTCCGTACACAATGAGATCGTGTACAGGGCGTCAAGTTCTCCATCAAACAGGGCCTGAGCCGCTATCTGATCCCCGTCAAACCCGTTCTTTGATACTGCGAAGCCAAGCACTCGGACGCCATCCAAGAACGTCCCCGGAGCAATAGCAACATGTCGAACACCATCCTCCCAAACATACAGACCACCATCCGCAGCGTACACAACTCGCTCGTTCTCTATTGCCGGTGTTGGGGACAGGTCTCCCCCCTCCGCAACGACCTGCAATTGCCCCGCAATACGAGCAAAGATCGCTCGATGGTC
>Ga0116152_10000184_pt1 | contig 50002 bp, 43 predicted proteins | sample AD_UKC119_MetaG_FD_89894 | JGI IMG/M metagenome (GOLD analysis project Ga0116152, IMG submission 89894) | Active sludge microbial communities of municipal wastewater-treating anaerobic digesters from Hong Kong - AD_UKC119_MetaG | ecosystem: Engineered > Bioreactor > Anaerobic > Digestate...
CCGTCCTGCAAACCATCGGCATCCGTATCCGCATTCAGCGGGTCGGTTTCCCCGGTATCCACCGTGCCATTGTGGTTGGCATCTTCTGCACCATCGCTGAGGCCGTCATCATCGGAATCGGCATCCAGCGGGCTGGTTTCCCCGGCATCTACAACACCATTCTGATTGGCATCCTCGATACCGTCACTGATACCGTCATTGTCGGTATCGGCATCTTCCGGGTCGGTGCCCAGTAGCGCTTCCTGGGCATTGGTCAGCCCGTCACCATCCGGGTCCTGATCGACAATGCTGACGGTGTAGTCTTCCACCTCACCATCAGAGGCATTGCCGGATGGCGTTGCACTGTTCAGCCTGGTATCACTGCTGAGCCGGAAGCGGGCAAAGGTGGTACCGGGTGCAGCGACCGTAATACCGGACCAGTCCAGATTGCCGATGGTGCCTGATGTTACCGTCGTGCTGGCGTACTCAGCGGCTGTAAACTCACCATCATTATTGAAGTCGATCCAAGCATGCAGGGTACCGGTGCCTGCCGCGCCGGTAAAGTTGGCTGCTGTCAGGCTGTAATTATAACCGGTGGCATTGGCGGTCAGAGGGGGCAGGTTGCCATTGATACCGTCTTCGTCATTGCTGCCGACGCTGTTGTCACCATCTGCTGCTGCGCTGTCCGCAAAGGCGGTTTCGGCATCCGGGGTTGATGTACCCAGATACAGGCCGGGGTCGGTCCGGCCATGCAGGGCGCGTCCATACCCTGCTGGTGCATCAGACAGGTCAACACCGGAACAGGCCAGGTTGAAATCGGTTTCGGCAAAAAAACCCTGGACTGGCGCACCGGACTTCAGGTGGACCACAATCGAGTTGTCACCGCCCTGCAGCAGCGAGGCATCAATACTCAGCCTGACCTTACTGCTCTCAGTGTAACCTCCACTGTAATACGGGTCACTGGGCGCACTCGGCAGCACGGATGCATACTGTGGCAGGCTGCGTAAACTGGTACTGTTGACCAGAATGTCATGGACCGAGTTATCGGCGTAGAAATTGAATTCCAGATTGCTGAACAGGTAGTTCAGAAATTCATTACTGGTGTCAATGGTGAAATCCTTGCGATACAGCCGGTCCACGTTAGCAATGGAGCCGTGCCAGCCATTTTCACTGTCACTGATCCAGTCGGCCCGGTCGGAAAAACTGTTATACCAGTTGCCGCCATAGGAGCCTGGGCGGTAGCCGGTGACATCACCGCTGGCCACACTGTATGACCATGCGTCGACGCTGGCCAGTGCTGCAGCAGTGTCATCGGTAGCGGGTGGAATGGCAGTGACCAGCCACTTGTGGTCGAACTGTTTCAGTGGATCGTAAATGGCATCGGTCGTCAGATCCAGTCCGGTATTCAGTGAGTCAAACGACTGACAGGTGGCCAGGCTGATCGGCTGGGCATTGTAAACCCCGCCACAGGCCACCGGGCTGAGTTCACTGATATTCACATAGTTCCCCCCTTTACTGCCGAGGATGTCCAGTCTGAAATAACGGACGGTTTCGGTGGCAAAGCTGATCAGCTTGGGAATAATATCCACTGTATCCAGGGTGCCGCTGGCCACCTGTGTGTAAGTGCTGTTGTCGTCACTGACATAAAGCTCATAACCCGTCATCTGTCCCTGGCTGGGGCCCTCGCTGGCGGAGTCGAAGTCAACGTAGTACCACAGACCGCTGATGGCTGTTGCTGTTCCCATGTCGATGGTGATCGACTGTGGCAGGGTACCGGATTGATCGGATGACCAGTGGGTGGAAACATCACCGTCAAAAACCTCTGCACCGCTGCCGAGGGAGGAGGAGGTAACGGACAGAACACTCCAGCCACTGGTATCCACAGAAGGCACCAGACGCTGACCGGCTGGACAGGAGGCGGGAGCAGCCGTTGCTTCCAGCGACAGCAATGACCACAGCAGCAAGGCCGGTAAAAGACGCAGCAGGAAGGAAAGATGTGGAGGTATGAGTGCGCAGGCCGCAAGCAGCGCGCTTCCTGGTTTTTTCATGTGAATGGATGCCCTTTGATTTTACTTTTTCTGCAGCACTGGTGGTTCCGCCGTCTGTCAGGTCGGCAAGCACCGGTTTCCGTGAACCTTCCCGAAAACTTTCACCAGAATACTTGGTAACGATAGTAACTGTATTCAGCCCGATACTTTCACAAACAGGCTTGCCGGCAGATTAAGACGAAGGTAAAAAATAACCGGACGGGTGGTGCAAGTGGCGATGTGCAGCCCCGGAAGCTTTCCTGAAGTTGCCTTCCGTTAACTGATTGAAGAGATCAGGTAGGTCCTGCCCAAACAGCGGCCGGCGGGTGTGGAACCATCGGGCCGCCGACAAGCTGTCTCGACAGCTTCTTGTCCTCAGTGGTTGCGTTCGGCCATCGCCGTGTAATGGGCCGGGGTGAAACGGGCATTATGGTATTTCGGTTCCTTTACCCCCTTGCCCAACCGGGTCAGGGTATTGAACACATTATTGCTCAGGTAGGTATTGGCCTTATCAGCCTGTTTGAGGCCCGGATTATGGTAAATCTGCCAGGTGACGCGGGTTTTGCCACCGGCAACCGGCTGCAGTACCCAGGAGCCGTTCATTTCACGGATGCGTACCCGTCCCGGCTGACCGGCGTCATAATTCTCCATGCCTGACATGCGCACGGTGACGACTTTGCTGACCGGATTCCAGGAGAGGAGCGAATAGACGTACAGGTCACGGTCGGCCTCCGGGGCAGGGAAATCCAGCACCAGATAGTCAACCCGTTCCGTCATGTTGATAAGGTCCACCACCTTGCCCTGCCTGCAGTCGGCCAGCCACCGGGTACAGACCGGCGTGTCACCCAGCAGTGCCGCCACGGCATCGGGCACGGCATCCAGTACCGCTGTGGCGCGGGTAGTGGCATAACCGCTGCCCGAAGACTGCTCCACCTTGATGCCATTTTCTTCTCTGGTCACGTTCCAGCCCGCCGCATGAAGGGGTAGAAGGATCAGCATCAGTATCAGCGTCGTCACACAGTACCGGAAGTACATTATTGGCCTCCATTGGTCCTTCCATGGTTTCATGCCGGCTGTCCCGTGTTTCCCGCACGGGGCAAGGACAAGACCGTACACCAGATTCAGCCGGAACTCAAAGGTTGCCCGCCCTGATTCCGATGCAGGATGCAACTGCCGGCAACGACCGTGTGGAGGGCATTGCTGCATGGTAACTGCTCAGGTAGTAGGCAGGCAAGCAGCAGGCCAGAAAGGCTTTCCGGCCAGCGCATCAATCAAGGCCTGCAGGAAGGAGATGCCATTTTTTCTGCCTGAGTAGTTACATGGCCGGGTGACCGCTCCTGTACCAACCTGGTGGCACTGAGCCAGTTCCTGCCCGGCCCCGGCTCCAGCCAGGTCGGCTTTGTACCCGGTCTGTGTCGTGCCGGACTGGCCGGAGGCCTGGCGGCGTTTCCGGGTTTTACCCTGCCATCTTTTGTGCTGCTGACCCGGCTTCGGATACCCGCACTGGTACTCGTTGCGGGGTCTGCCGCAGATAGGGTGGCTGGTGCTGGACTGCGCGGGCTTGCGTGCAACCGACAGGGCCGGATTTACTCCGTTTTTTCCTTCTCGACCGGCGCTAATGCCGCTTCAAGCTTGCGGGCTTTCTTGAGCTGGGCCTGGGCCACCTTGAGTTTGGTCTTCAGGGAATGGCGCTTGTTGTTGCCCGGTGAGTCTGCCAGCTTTTCCTTATAAGTGGCAATCTTCTCCTGCAGCTTTTGCGTCAGCTTGGCGAGCTTGTCAGGGCGGACCCCGGATTTCGTCTTGAACTGGTGTTTCAGTTTTTTCAGTTTTTTGCGGATCTTGTTGAGTTTCATGTTTGCTCCTTGGCAACTTCGGTAATTTCGTCCTCATCAAGCATGATTTCCTGCGCTGCTTCCATCTCCGGCTCTCGCTGCAGAATCAGCAGGTTCCGGGCTGCATCAATCAGGTGATGGGCAACTTCGTCCGAATAGGTGAAATCATTGAGCAGGGAGGTTGCCATCAAGGGTGTGATGCGCTGATGGCGGATCAGTTCGTCAATGTGCTGGTGGATGCTCTGCCGGTCCTGTTCCACTTCCACCTTCAGGCTGTCGAGTTCAAGCAGGCTGATGCTGTCCTCGGGGGCTGTGCGGAAAGCCTGAATATCACGCAGAATACGCGCAATTTTCAGGCGCAACTGATTATATTCGGCACAGATCGGCACATTACGCGACACCATGTACAGGCTGGTATTCTTGCGCAGGTGCTTAATGTGCTTGACGGCTTCCACAATGTCGGCAGCGGATTGACGCAACCGGAACAGCTCATCGGCAAACGGGCTGGGCATGTGACTTTGTGCCCTGGAGATAAACTCGATGATGGCACCGTACAGCACCTTGACCTTGCGTTCATAGGATTCATCCAGATCAAAATCAATGACTTCCCGGTCCTGATGGATGGTGGTGTACAGGTCATTGCTGCCGGTGATCTGGTTCCGGTGCAGGTTGAGACCGTGTGCCATGATTTCAAAGGCAGAATCGAACAGATGCCAGACTTCACGCCGTACTGCAGCCAGTACCGTTTCCGGAAAATCAATGACGGCATCATTGAGGTACAGGGGCTGGACAATATCACTGCGGGGTGCCGGCAGCAGGCGGGTCAGCCACACAGCCATGGGGTTGATGAAAGGCAGTAGCAGGATGACACCGGCCAGATTGAACAGGGTATGAAACACCGCCAGCTTCAGGGTGTAATTATCCGGTGCAATGCCCATGGCATCGCTGATGGCCTCCACGCCCGCCACTAACTGCTGAATCAGGGCAATGGCAATAACCCCGGTCAGCAGATTGAACAGCAGGTGTGCAGCCGCCAGCCGTTTGCCTTCGATATTGGCACTGAAGGCACCGATAATGGCAGTGATGGTGGTACCGACATTGGCCCCGATCGCCAGGGCCAGGGCATTTTCATAGGTGATCTGCTGTGCGGCCAGGGCAGTCAGGATCAGCACCAGAGTGGCATGGCTGGACTGCATCACCACAGTAGCTGCGACCCCGACCGCGGCAAACAGGAACAGGCCCCGGTAGCCGGGCACGGCCAGCGCGGCCAGGTCAAAGTTGCCCCTGAAGGTTTCAAAGCCTTCTTTCATGTAATGAATGCCCAGAAACAGGAAACCCAGTCCTGCCAGGATATGGCCCGCCCCTTTAAGGTAACGGGATTTCTGGAACGACAGCACCACACCGAATACCAGCATCGGCATGGCATAGGCTGCGATATCGACCTTAAGGCCGAAAGCCGCCACCAGCCAGGCCCCGGTAGTGGTACCGAGATTGGCTCCGAAGATAATGCCGATACCGGCGGTGAGGGTGATCAGTCCGGCACTGAGAAAGGAAATGGTAATCACGGATACCAGCGAGCTGGACTGCATCAGGGTGGTGGACAGGATGCCGAAACCCAGGCTTTTCCAGGTGGTGTCGGTGCTCTGTTGCAGCAGGCGCTCCAGCAGACCGCCGGTAAAGGCTTTGAAACCCTCCTGCAGGAACAGCATGCCGAACAGGAAGATGGCTACTCCGGCGGCAATCGCCTTGAACTCCGGGCTGATCCAGAAGCCATAGGCCAGGATCAGCAATATCACGGGAAGCAGTATTTTCTTCAGCATGCGGCTTTCAGAGCATGTAGCCGCGGATGGTGTAATAGAACAGGGCTGCCATGAGCGCGGATACCGGTACGGTAATGATCCAGGCCGCAGCGATCTTGTAAAGTGCCGAGCGGCGTACCAGCTGTTTTTTGTGCTGTTTGCGCAGGGCCTTGCGTTCCTCGCGGCTGAGGCCGAAGGTGGCGTGGGTCCGTTTCATCTCGCGCAGAATGCGGTCCTTTTCCTCGAAGCTGGACTGGTCGAAATTGGCGACAAAGGCCTCGACAGTATCATCAGGATGGCCATCCTGGGTGTGATGGGCGCGAATGTCATCGAGCAGGGTATGGTAATTGGTCTTGATGACCTCGCGCAGAAACCCGACCCCGAACACGGCCCCGACAGCGACATGGGTGGAGCTGACCGGCAGACCCAGCTGGCTGGCCAGGATCACGGTGAGTGCTGCAGCCAGCGCCACGCAATAGGCTCGCATCTGGTTGAGCTCGGTGATCTCCGAACCCACGACCCGGATCAGCCGGGGACCGTAAAGTGCCAGTCCCAGGGAAATGCCTGCTGCGCCGATGAGCAGTATCCACAGTGGAATGCCGGCGCGGGTTGAGATGGCGTGGGTTGCGAGGGCATCGTTGATGGCGGCCAGCGGCCCGACGGCATTGGCGACATCATTGGCCCCGTGAGCGAAACTGAGCAGGGCGGCACTGAAGATCAGCGGAATGGTAAACAGCTGGCTGATACTTTCCTTGTCATTCTCCAGTGTCTGGCAGCGCTGGTCGATATAGCGCCGGCTGATCAGATAGACCAGTGCCGCAATCACCAGCCCGATCAGCGTGGCGGACAGAAAGTCGATGCTGATCAGATGCCTGATGCCCTTGAGGATCAGGTAGGTGCTGAATGCCCAGGCCATCAGGGCAATCAGCAGCGGTACCTTGATGCGTGCTGCTGCCAGTTTGTCCGCCTTGTAGGTGATGGTGCGCTTGATCAGGTATAGGGTCAGGGCCGCGATGACGCCACCGAGGAGGGGGGAAATCATCCAGCTGATGACGATCTGAACCAGCTGTCCCCAGTTGGCCACCCCGGCACCGCCGGCAGCAATACCGGCACCAAGGACACCGCCGACAATGGAATGGGTGGTGGATACCGGTGCCCCGGAGTAGGTGGCCAGATTGAGCCAGATTGAGGCTGCCAGCAGGGCCGCCATCATCAGCCAGATGAATTCGTCGGTGTTGCCGATCAGACCAGGGTCGATGATGCCGTTTTTGACCGTACCGACGACATCTCCACCGGCGATAATGGCCCCGGAGGCCTCGAAAATCGCGGCAATCACAATGGCCCAGAAAATGGTGAGTGCCCGTGAGCCGACGGCCGGACCCACGTTATTGGCTACATCATTGGCTCCGATATTCAGTGCCATGTACCCCCCGATCACGGCAGCCACCACCAGCAACAGATTATGCTCGGTCTGCGGCATGATGCTGCTGGTCGTGAGCATGATGACGGCAATGAACAGGATGGCAATCCCCAGCCGGAACAGTTCCATGCGACTGGTGGCCGTCGCCTGCTCAATGTTGTTGAGATACTTCAGCTTCATCAATACTCCCGTTTTTCAGTGCTGCGCTGACAGAAAAAACCGGACAGGATAACGGGGCAAGTCCCGCCCGCCGGTCATGAAAAGTGACAGCGAATCTTAACGTAAATTTAACATTATTGTGATAGCCGGCTTTTGATGCGGGTCATGAAAAGCCGGGCACTGAAACCGGCGGGGTATCCGGCGGCTTACCCCGGCAACAGATGATTATCCCAGATACTGTCTGCAAACCGGTGCTGCAGGCGGCCTGTCACGGTATCGGGCGCAGGGTGCAGGGTACGCAGGCTGCCATCGCCACAGGACACCAGAAAAGCCGCCTGATGTGCCAGAAAGGTGATACCACAGGGTTTCGGCAGCGGCGTGTCATACAGAAAGTGCCGTTCCCGCACCTTCCAGAATGCCACCCGGTTGCCGCGCGGAGAGGTAACGGCCAGAATGTCCCGGCCCGGATCGTAGGCCAGATCGGCCATGTAGCCCTGAAAGGGAACAAGGGCCTCCGGCTCGACGGGCAAAAGCTGCAGCTCACCGCCGCCGGCCTGCCAGGCGGCCAGTGAAGCCGGCGGACTGCGGTAACGGTTGCCTTCGTATTGCAGCGCCACCCCGACATCAGCGCCGGCAGTCACCACCAGATGGCGGATGCTGAGCTGGTGATCCGGCAGGCGGTATTCGTCGATTTTCCGGCCGCTGTCGGCATCCAGATACACCAGTGAAGGCTGCATGGTATCCAGATTGAGCTTGCGGCGACCGAAGTCCGGGTGCTGTTCAATACCGCCATTGGCGATCACCAGGGTTTTGCCGTCCGGCATCAGCTGAATGTCGTGCGGGTCCAGCCCGTGGGTCTCATATTCACCCAGATGCTCGAAGGTACGGCTGTCACGGATGCCCAGAACCCCGCGTTTCCGTTCATAGGCATTTTCAGTGGTGAACAGCACCTCACCCGAGGCCGACAGGCAGCCATGCCCGTCAAAATGCCGCCCGGCTGTGGCCTGCAGCAGGGTGAGGCCGGCATCTGCGCCGGTTGCGGTCGCGCTGGCAGCCGGAAAGGCCACAATCGCCGACTCAAACGCCGGGCGGCGTCCGACCATCAGCATCCTGCCATCCGGGAGTGCTGTCAGTGCATGGCCGCGCATGGGGGTGCGCCGGTTCTGGCGTGTGCCGCTGTTCAGTTCCAGCCGGGTCAGGAAGTGTCCACCGTCGGGGTGGTCGCAGGCCGAAAACAGCCAGGACGGGGGAGGAGGGGCGTTGGCCGCCCGTGCTTGCGACATGCCGGCACCGGCAGCCGCACCGAGGATTCCGGCCCCGGCAAGCTGCAGCAGCTGGCGGCGTTTGGCATCGTGCATGGTTTCAGTCTCCGTCATTATCATTAAAGCCGAGATTGACCCCGATCAGGGGAGCCAGATGAATGCCGAGTATCAGCTGGATACTGCGGGCACGTTGCAGGTAAGGTTGCAGGGCTTCGGTGTCATCCGCCCGGATCAGTGCGAAGGCACTTTGTTCCGGTATCGGCAGCCTGCGGAAAAATGCCACCTGATTGCGCAGGGCGGAAATGAACTGCCGGACCTCATCGGCTGGATACAGGGCCAGCAGGCAGGCGTGGATTCCGCCCCGGTCCAGCAGGCGCTGGATACCGTCCATGGATGCCTGGATCACCAGCAGGGACTGGCCGCTGCGCCAGTTGTCGAGCTGGTAGGGTTTGTGATCATTGAGTGCTTTACCCAGACGGCTGACCGACACCTTTTCGATACTCTGGTAAAACTTGTTGACCAGCACTTCCAGTGCCTCCTGTTCCGAAACAAAGAAACCGGCCCCGGTCTGCTCCCAGTTTTGCCGGATGCTGGCGGCATGTACCGGCAGCAGGGTGCTGGCTGCTACCAGATAGTGGCAGCCCTGCGGGTTCTCGGGGTTGAACAGCGTCCGGCGCTCCGGGGTGTCCAGGTCCGGATCAAACAGCAGGTATTCCAGCGTGGCCAGTCCCTGGGCACCGACACCGGCGGCTGCCACGGTATCAGGGGTGAGCGGGTCGGCCTGCTTCAGCAGGCGCTTGATGATCTGCTTTTTGACCGGGCTGAACCAGATATGGAAATCCCGCTGCCCTTCAATCGCCGGGCCGAACAGCAGGCCATCGGTACGCGCCCAGGCCTGCATTGCCGTGCTCCAGGCTTGTCGTACTGTCTCAAGCCCTGCAGTATCCGGCTGGTGGCAGAAAGTTTCAGCCTGCTGCTGCAGGTTCCGGGTTGCTGCCTCCAGTTCACGGTACAGCGGCAGTATGCCCTGTTGCACCAGCTGTTGCAGGAATGCGCTTTGGCTGCCTGCAGCAGCGGTATTGTCAGGCTCCGGCTCCGGGACAGCTCCCGGCACCCCGGCATCGGGAGCTTGTGCGGCGTTGCTGCCCCGGGTGTCTGCCGGAAGGTTGGCGTCAGTACCGCTGATAACGGCAGCGGCGGCTGCCGCTTCGGTCCGGGTGGCAGGTAGGGGTTTTTTTTCCGCCTGCAGCAGCCCCGGCAGCAGCATGGGGAGTGCCGTCAGCAGAATAAAGTGCCATGGGGGATGCCAAAGGCTGCTTGTCCGGGCGGGCTTGCCTGATGTCTGGTGCATGGGATAGTGCCTTTAATTGTCAAACCGTCAAGAGAAATAGGGAAATATCCGTTGTCAGTGTCATCGCCTGTCATTATCCGTAGCGGTGCCGTAAAACGGGGTGTGGCGTTACAGTGACTCCAGAAAACGCAGCAGGGCGCTGCGGTCAGCCTTGTCCATGCCCAGCACGGCCCGCTGTGCGGCTTCGGCTTCCCCGCCATGCCAGAGTATGGCTTCCATCAGGGTGGAGGCACGGCCATCATGCAGAAAGCCGGCCTGCGGATTGACGGTCTGCACCAGTCCCAGCCCCCACAGGGGGGCCGTGCGCCACTCCTGACCGCTGGCCTCGAAATCGGGACGTCCATCCGCCAGCCCCGGTCCCATGTCATGCAGCAGCAGATCGGTAAACGGCTGAATCAACTGGTTTTCCAGTTCCGGAAAGCCGGGTTTGCTGCCGGTGCGGAAGCGGGGAACATGACAGCTGGCACAACCGGCCTGCTCAAACAGCTTTTGTCCCTGCAATACCGTCGGGTTATCCACATCACGCCGTGCCGGTACCGCCAGCATCGAGGCATAGAAAACCACCTCAGCCATGATGGCCGCGCTGATCTCCGGCTCGCCTCCTTTTGGTGCCTGCCGGCAGTCTGTCTGTGCCGCCGTACAGGGCTGATCCGGAAACAGCGCCGAGCTGATGCCCAGATCACCATGAAAAGCGGCAGCCGTCTGTTGGGCAATGGAGGGCTGGTTGGCCTTCCAGCCGAAACGCCCGAGGACGGTCTGCTGGCGGCTCAGGTCCCGGACCCGGTTGGGGCGGCCCGATATGCCGTCACCATCGGCATCCCCGGGGTCGGCCAGCGCCAGGATATCGGCTTCGGGTATTGCTTCCAGCAGGCCCAGCCCGATCATGACCGGGGTGGCACGAACGGAAGTCTGCAGTCCCGGAGCCGGCGGGCCGTACTTGAGACCGGTCAGGGTCGGCACGGGTTGGTGCAGGGTGACGGTTTCACCATCTGCAAAGCGGACGGGCAGGGGTTCAAGTGTCAGGTTGAGCCGGCCTTCTCCGTCCACGCCCGGAATGCCATTGGGCTGGAGCTGATCACCATAAACCGGATCAGGTACCGTACCGTTGCTGCGTACCTGCGCCTGTTCTGCCGGATTGGCGGGCGACCGGCCAAGGCGGACCAGGACGGAGTGAGGCCCCGGTCCCGGCTTTGACAGTGCCTCGCCCTTGCCGTCCCGGATATGGCAGCCTTGGCAGCTGTTGGCATTGAACAGGGGGCCAAGGCCGTCACGCGCTTTGGTGGAGGCCGGGGCAGTGACCCAGGGCTGTTTGAAAAAGGCATTGCCGATGAAGAAACTGTCACGGCGCAACAGGCTGGTGTTGGCTGCCGGGAGGGAAAAAGCCCCGGTTCCGTCAGCCTGCACGGTGGTTGCACCACCGGAGAGGGCAGCGTCGGTCTGCCGGTCTGCCGGACCGGTGCTGCCGGCGCTCATCGGCAGGAGGCAAAGGCCGATGAGCAGGACTTGCAGATGGTGTGAGGACATTGTTGTTATCGGTTATTGAAGGAATCACTGGTTTCCGCGTTGAGCTGCACAATCCCCAGGGCGGTGGCAGCGGCTTCAATGGCCGCTGTCTGGTCACGCAGGGCATTGATGGCGGTGTGGATGCGCTGGTTGCCGGCCGGGTTGTCCGGGGCAATCTGCTGATCAAATGCTTCGCCCTGACTGGCTGCATCGACAATGGCCATGACAGCCTTCTGGCTGCTGTCGAGCTTGTCCATCAGTGCTCCGGCCAGTGCGGCATCCTGCCGTTCCAGCAGCAGGGCCAGCCCCGGACCGTCGAATCTGCTGCCGTCACTGCGCACATAGCTGCCGGTATGGATATTGCTGATGCTGCGGGCATTGGCTTCGATGTCGTTGTGGGTATTGTCACTGAAGCAGGAGTGCTCGTCTTCCTGTGAATGTGCCAGCAGGGCCACATTCATGCGCTCACCGGCCAGCTCACCCAGGCTCAGGCTGCCCATGCCGAACAGCATGCGCCGCAGGGCTTCCCGTGGCTCCAGGGCCAGAAACTGCTGGCGGTAGTTGCCCCTGTTGTCGGCAGACCAGTCCGCTGTCATGTGCTCCAGGTCACTGACCAGCAGCCCGGTGGCGACCTTGAGGTACTCACCGCGCCGCCCGCAGTTACCGTGGGTGCAGGCCGTACCGCTGGCGAAATCGGTATGGGGCCGGGTGCCGGCCTGCTTCGGGTCTTTATTCAGGTCCTGCCCCCAGAGCAGGAATTCAATGGCGTGGTAGCCGGTTCCGACATTGGCTTCCGAGCCGCCCTTTTCCTGCAGCGAGCGCAGCAGGGCCGGGGTGATCGCTTCAGTACCCGCAATCACATTGGCACTGGCAAATGTATTGCCATCCTCGTGTTCGTAGCTGTCCTGATCCACATAGTCAATCAGTCCTTCATCCAGCGGCCAGGCATTGACCTGCCCCTCCCAGGCGTCCACGTTCGGGTTGCCGAAACGGAAGGCTTCGGTCTGGCCATAGGCTTGCCGGGCGGTCAGCCAGGCCGTTTTGGCCGCCTGCTGGGTTTCCGGTGTCGGGGCGGTGATAAAGGTATCAACCTTTTCCTGCAGCCGGCGTGCCGTGATGAGACTGTCCTCAAAACCGGCATGCGCAAGGTCGGTATAGTGGATCATTACGGCCCTGGTGTCCGGCTCGGCGGCCGGCAGCAGGACCGGCGTGCAGAGCAGGGTGGTTACAAGCAGGGCCGACTGGCTGAAAATTATTTCTGATGATTTCGGCATTTGGAATCATTTCCTGTTGGGATTATGGATCGGTACTGTCCGGCTATGGGCCGGATGGCCGCCGTCGATCAGGACCGGGCTTTGCCCGGAGGGGCCGCTGCCGCCGCTGTATCGGTATCCTGATCGGCCGCTGTGAGAATCAGCCGGCCCCGTCGGGTGATGCTGAGCTGATAGGGCCGTTCACCATGTCGAAGCAGAACCCTGCGTTGACCGCGCATTAGTGTATTGAGGTCAATCCAGGGCGTTTTCAGATCACGACTGCACATTTTTTATCATCCCCCGGGCATTAATAATGGTCAGGTGGTTGCCGGATTCCGGTTTGCCGGCCTGTTTGTCATGGCGCCCGCCCCGGATCAGGGTCAGGCTGACACCGGTGCTGAGGGTTTGGTTAAGGGCGCGCAGGCTGGCCTGCTGATGGCGGATCAGCTGGTGCAGCTCCCGTGCCTCGCGCTGCAGCAGCCCCAGCTCGTCATGAAGCTGGTCACGCTGTTGCTGCAGCCGGCGAATACGGGTATTGCTGCTGCCGTAATGCTGGACATTCATGAATCATTGGCTCCGTTTGCTTGCCATGGGTCAATGCGGGCCTGAGCCTGCAGAATGAATGACGCTGGCTGACCGGAGAGAGGAGTAGACCGGCTGGCTTGCGACCTTGAATTAATGATAATGGTTTTCATTCATATTGCAAGCAGTTTGCTGCATCAGGAACAAATGCGGTGAAGGTGTTCCCATTATCTTCACCGCCAGTGAGGAACTGTCCGGCAAACGTCCTGTCTATCACCTGTTGGATGATGCGGAACTGCTGCTGACGATCTACGCGGCTCCGCCCCCGCATGGTGAAGACTGAACCCCGTTCATTCCAGACACTGTACCGACCGTTATTCGTGCTGATTATCCGCTCCGGCTTGAGTCAATCCATTTTTTGTGCTATGCAGCATTCATTGAAACCAACCTTCACTGGAGAATGAATCATGGCACGTAAAACACTGCCGACCCTGATGACTGAAACTGCCGTTGCCGCCCCGCAGGTGGTAGCACACCGCCTGATGCGTATGGCACTGGCAGGCTTTACGCCTTCTGCCCGTGACCAGAAGGAGTTTTACCGTATGGGAGCCGAGAAGGTGCAGGCGTTTCAGGAATCCTGGATGGCGATGGGCATGCAGGTGATGCAGGCCAACCAGCAGCTGATGCTGTCCATGCTGTTTCCGTTTGCCGGCAGCCGGCGCTATGCGGGCAAGAAGGGAGCGGAGCGTCTGGCGACCGATGTAATGACCAGCGGCATGAAGCCGGTGCACAAGCGTGCGGTGGCCAATGCCAGACGCCTGGGTCATACCCGGCTGAAATAAGCAGGGCGGTATCCGGGAGGCCGACGAACCGGTCTCCCGGAGTCAAAGCGGCTCCGGCTCCGGCTCAGGCGGATTCCGGAACGGCTGACTGATTGACTGATTGGGCAACGTACCAGTCCATGGCAGCTTTCAGTCCCGCATCAATGCGGTGTTGTGGTGCATAACCCAGCAGGCGTACCGCCTTGCCGATGTCGGCCTGAGAATGGCGCACATCACCGGGCCGGAAATCACGGTAGACCGGTTTGGCGGCCTCAAGGTGCGGGAAGCGCTGTGCCAGTTCCGTGCGCAGAGCCGCATAGACCTGGTTCAGGGTGGTACGGTCGCCGACCGCGATATTGTAGACCTGGTTCACGGCCGCCGGATGGGTGCTGCAGGCCGCCAGCAGATTGGCCTGCACCGCATTTTCAATGTAACAGAAGTCGCGGCTGGTCTCGCCGTCACCGTTGATGAACACGGTTTCATTACGGATCATGGCGGCAATCCAGCGCGGAATCACGGCAGCATAGGCCCCTTCCGGGTCCTGACGCTGACCGAAAATGTTGAAATAGCGCAGTCCCATCGGTTCCATGCCATAGGTGCGGGCAAACACGTCGGCATAAAGCTCATTGACGTACTTGGTCACGGCATAGGGCGACAAGGGTCTGCCGATGTTTTCCTCCACCTTGGGCAGGGCCGGATGGTCGCCATAGGTGGAACTGGACGCCGCATACACAAAGCGTTTGATCCCGGCGTCCCGTGCGGCCACCAGCATGTTCAGGAAGCCGTCGATATTGGTGCTGTTGGTGGCCAGCGGGTTGTCGATGGAGCGTGGCACGCTGCCGAGTGCGGCCTGATGCAGCACCTGATCCACCCCTTCACAGGCCTTGCGGCAGGTGTCCGGCTCGCGGATATCACCGAGGATAAAGCGGAAGTTGCGCCACTGCTGCGGGCTGACACGTTGCCGGACCTGATCCAGATTGTGCTGGTGGCCGGTGGCAAAATTGTCCAGTCCCACCACGCGCTGGTTGAGGCCCAGCAGGGTCTCCAGCAGGTTGCTGCCGATAAAACCGGCGGTTCCGGTGACCAGCCAGGTTTGCGGGTGCGGTTTCAGGCGTGTCAGCAGCTGTTGATAAGCATTCATGGTTTATTCCTTGAGTTCTTGCCGGTTCCTTTCTCAGAGACGCAGGTCCGAAGCCTCGGGGCCAAACAGGTATTTGAGGTCATAAAGCACGTGATCGGGCTTGCCGTAGCTGCGGATCATCTTGACCCCGAGACTGGTAAACTCGCGGTGCGCCACTGCCAGCAGAATGGCGTCATACTGACCGGTCTTCGGCTCCGGGATCGGGGTGATGCCGTATTCGTGCTCCGCTTCGGCAGGCGCGACCCAGGGATCATACACATCGGCACGGATATTGTATTCATTCAGTTCCCGGATGACATCCACAACCCGGGTATTGCGCAGGTCCGGGCAGTTTTCCTTGAAGGTCATGCCCATGACCAGAATCCGGGCACCTTCCACATCAATGCGGCGCTTGACCATGGCCTTGATCAGCTGGGCTGCAACATAGGCTCCCATGCCGTCATTGATGCGCCGTCCGGCGAGGATGACTTCCGGATGATAACCCACGGACTGGGCCTTGTGGGTCAGGTAGTAGGGATCGACTCCGATACAGTGCCCCCCCACCAGACCGGGGCGGAAAGGCAGGAAGTTCCATTTGGTCCCGGCGGCCTGCAGCACCGCTTCGGTGTCGATACCCATGCGATTGAAGATGATGGCCAGTTCATTGATCAGGGCAATATTGAGGTCACGCTGGGTATTCTCGATGACCTTGGCAGCTTCGGCCACCCGGATGCTGGGGGCTTTGTGTGTACCGGCACTGATGATGGAGCGGTAGAGTTGATCGACAAATTCCGCCACCTCCGGTGTGGAGCCTGAAGTCACCTTGCGGATGGTGGGCAGGCGGTGTTCCTTATCACCCGGATTGATGCGCTCGGGTGAGTAACCGGCAAAGAAATCCTGATTGTACCTGAGTCCGGAAAGGCGTTCGATCACCGGGATGCAGTCTTCTTCGGTGGCACCGGGATAGACCGTGGATTCATAGATCACAATATCGCCCTTGCTGATGACTTTGGCAACCGACTCACTGGCACGGATCATCGGCCCCAGATCGGGTTGCTTGTGGGCGTCGATCGGGGTGGGGGTGGTGATGATATAGACATTGGCCTCACGGATGGCTTCGATATCGGCGCTGCAGGACAGGTGTATGGCCTGTGCCAGTTCCTCAGCCGGGACTTCCAGGGTGTGGTCCTGCCCCTGCTGCAGTTCCCGGATGCGTTCACGGTTGATGTCAAAACCGGTGACACGCTGGCGCTTGCCAAACTCGACCGCCAGCGGCAACCCGACATAACCCAGGCCAATGACTGCAATATGACTGTTTTCCGGCGTAAATTTCATAGTAATTAACCCATAATAATTAGTTATCAACTGTTGGGATGGCAGCGCTGTTCGCGGTGCGTCATGAAAAACTGTATTGAAATTTAATGAGCCGGTCTCCTGATATGCAAAACTGTCCGACAGGCTGCATTTTTCCGGTGACAGGGTGATTTGAGCGGATAAAAGGTTAAAAAAAGCCGGATACCTGTTGTAACACAGGTAAGATCGGCTGCCTTTTGTCGCCTGCTTTCCAGCGCCGGATCACGGGCTGTCACAGCAGGTGAAAGCCTGCCCGGGGCTGGCTTTGGCGCGGGGTTTGCGAGTGAAACGGGACTGTAACCGTTACACCCTGTCTTTTGTGAGGTTTCTTTAATAGAATTTATTCGAAAATAAGCCAAATTAATAAAATAAAAAACCCCTGCTTATCATGATACTTTTTTTATGCATCCTGAGTATTTTTCTGGTGACAGTAATTATTGTCCACCAGAAACTGGTCTCCCCCGAGGAGGTCAAGGTCACTTCCCTGGTTGCCATTATTTATTTCTTCATGTCTGTCGGTCCGTCCATCGCCTACCTGCTGGGTGACCGCATTTATTTCGGTATCCGGGTCGACAAAATGGATGAAGCCCTGCTGGTTTCCGTGCTCGGCTTGTCGGCCCTGTTCATGGCCAATGCCCTTTACCTGAGCCTCAGGGGTTCGGCAGTACCGGCATCTTACCGCTTTGTTCCCGGTGACAACGTGATCCGGATCACGGGTGCGGTACTGCTGGGCACCTCCCTGATCATGTTCACGCTCATGCTCCTGAATCTGCACAAGTTCAACCTGGACAAGGTCAGCAAGGTCCAGAGCGTGGCCTTCATCCATTACAAGCTGATGCTGTTGTGGATGGCCGCCTTTGTGGTCTATTTTGCCAATAAATGGGAAGTTGACCGGGTGCTGCTGATCAGCTTCGGGGTATTTACCGCCTATTGCATGCTGTTTTCCGAGCGGGACTTTGTGTTCATTCTGCTGGCCATGCTGTTTGTGCACCTGAAAAGCCGCATCCTGAACCAGCGCCTGTTCCTGTTCGGGGTGCCGGGTGCCATGTTATTGACCAAACTGACGGCCGGGCGCGGGGAAATTTTCGAGGGCAGTACCATCAGCGCTTTTTTCAATCAGGGTTCCAACCTGTTTGTGAACAGTTTTGTGATTGAGCTGGTTGAGGAGAAAGGGTATCCGCTGCAGTGGGGCAAGACCTATCTGTCCTCGCTGCTGGACAGTATCTCCTTCGGCAAATTGCGCCTGGATGAACCGCTGGCCGAGTGGCTGGTGGGGGAATACACCGGCAACCCGGATGCTGCCGCCGGCTACGGTTTCTCCCTGGAAGCGGAGGCTTTCCTGAATTTTGGCTATCCGGGGGTGTTCATGCTGTATTTCCTGCTGGGGCTGGTACTGGTGCATGCGAGCCAGAAGGCCCTGAGTGGTGATTATCTGGCACGCCTGCACGTAATGTGGGCGCTGATTTTCATGATCTACGGCCTGCGTGGTGAATCCCTGAATATCATGAAGCCCTATATTTACTGCTGGGTCATTATTCTGCTGGCCCGCATTCTGGCTCCCATGTTCAAAAAGCCACAAGTGGTGGTCGAGGCTTTCCAGCCCTACCGGCCCATGCTGCCCCGGAGGCTGCAGCCATGAGCACCCGCCTGCTGCTGCGTGACTTCCCCTTCATGCTGGGTGGCAATGTCATGGCCAGTCTGGCCCAGTGGCTGCTGCTGCTGTACCTCGCCCGCAGTGGCGGTACGCGGGCCATGGGCAGCTATGTCCATGCCCTGGCACTGCTGTCGCCGATCTACATTCTGGCCGGGCTGGGATTGCGCAATCTGGTCGCCATGGGGTCGGGTACCGGGCCGCAGCGGGCCATTTTCCTGCAGCTGCGGCTGGCGCTGGCGCTGCTGGCCCTGATGGTGGCTGCCGGGGTGACCGGACTGGCCGGTGGTACCGGACTGGAATACTTCGGGTTTGTAGCCCTGCTCAAATCGGTGGAACTGGGGTCGGACCTGTATTACGGCTATATGCACCAGCAGGGACGGGGCTGGCTGCAGGGGGTGTCATTACTGAACCGTTTTCTGGGCGGCGTAGCAGCCTTTGCAGCCGGTGCCACCTTATGGGGCATTGCGGGCGGGTTTGTCTTCCTGCTGATGGCCTGGAGCCTGAATCTGGTGTGGTTTGACCGGCACTGGGGCAGGGCGGCTGCCACCAAATCAGCTATTGAAACAGCAAGCCTGCCCCGGAACCGCGCATCGTCAATGCTGCTGCCGATACTGCGTGCCGGTCTGCCGCTGGCACTGGCCTCGGCACTGGGCTCCGTAGTGTTCAACCTGCCGCGTTATGCGGTGGAGCACTTTGAAGGGGTGGAAGCCCTGGGCGTGTTTGCTGCCACTGCATCTTTCGTGATGTTCATCAACCTGCTGTGCACCGCACTGGGCCAGACCCTGCTGCCACGGTTATCGGCCCTGTTTGCCGCACGTGACCGGGCGGGTTTCCTGACCTTGCTGGGTCTGGCCAGCCTCATGATTCTGGCAGCCAACGGCCTGTTGCTGCTGCTCATCGGCAGCCGGGGTGACTGGTTGCTGACCCTGACCTTCGGCCCCGAACTGGCAGCCTACCGCCACGAATGCCTGCTGATCAGCCTGCTGGCCACACCGCTTTACCTAGGACAGCTGCTGAGCTTTGCCAATATGGCGGTACGGCGCTTTGATCAGACCCTGTGGCTGACCCTGATTTCCGGTGGACTGGCGCTGCTGCTGGCCTGGCCCGCGCTCACGGCCTTCGGCCTGGTGGGGGGGGGCGTGATGATGGCGGTGGTGGGGCTGGTGCAGATGGCCGGCTTCCTGGCCGGCATCCTGTGGCAGTTCAGCCATGGGTCTGCGGCGGTCCGTCGGGAAGCCGTCCCGGCGGGCAAACCCCTGGAACAGAGTGCATAAAAAAGCGTGTGAAACCCATGAATACCCTCATTACCGACGTATTGAACACTGCAAATCCCCTGCCGTTTCCGGAGCTGGCCGGGACAGCCGTTTCCGGTACAGACTGCCGGCGCATGCTGATGATTTCGATCGAGTACCGCTTTTACCATTGTGTGGCGGATGACAGCTACTGGACCGACTCGGCTTTTGACAACGGCTTCTGGCAGCGCTACCTGAGTGTGTTCAGCCAGATCGGCATTATTGCCCGTGCCAGCCGTGTCCAGACTCCGCAGCCGGGCTGGAAACGGGTGGATTCGGCACAGGTCCATTTTCATGCCTTGCCGTTTTACCTCGGGCCACTCGGCTTCCTGCGCCGTTTTTTCAGCCTGTCGCAGGCCCTCAACCGTTTATGTGATGCCCAGGCGGGTCAGGCAGCCTGGATCATCCGTGCCCCGAGCATTCTGGGCATTCTGCTGTACCGCAAGCTGTTGCCGCGTGGCATTCCCTTTCATCTGGAAGTGGTGGGTGATCCTGAAGATGCCTTTGCCGCCACGGTGATTGACCATCCGCTGCGGCACTTTTTCCGCTGGTTTTTTACCCGTGAACTCAAGCGCCAGTGTGCCGCTGCACGCGGGGTGGCCTATGTCACCCGTGAGCGTCTGCAGCAGCGCTATCCGTGTGCACACCAGGCCTTCAGTGCGGCTTATTCCAGTATCGAATTGCCACAGGAGCAGGTGGTTCGTACCCTGCCGCAGCCGCGCACGGGCCGGGCGCTGCGCCTGCTGTTTATCGGCAGTCTGGCCCAGCGTTACAAGGGCCTGCATGTGCTGCTGGCGGCCCTGCAGCAATGCCGGGAACAGGGCTGGCCTTTTTCCCTGGATGTGCTCGGGGATGGCCGGTTCCGCCCGGAACTGATGCAGCAGGCCCGGGCACTGGGTCTGGGGGCACAGGTACATTTTCACGGCATGGTTGCTGCCCGGTCTGAGGTGATCGGCTATCTGGACCGGGCTGACCTGTTTGTGCTGCCTTCGCTCACCGAGGGCTTGCCACGGGTGGTGATCGAGGCCATGGCACGCGGAATTCCCTGTGTGGCAACACGCGTGGGCGGGATTCCGGAACTGCTGACCGAAGCGGATATGGTTCCACCGAATGATCCCGAAGCGCTGGCGGTGCGCATCATGGTCCTGGCCCGGAGTCCGGCGCTGCGCACCCGCCAGGCCCGGCACAATCTGGTGACGGTGCAGGATTATCTGGACAGCGTGCTGGCCCGACGCCGCACCGGTTTCTATCGGCGCATTGCCGCCTGCACCGGCGAGCCGCAGGCCGGCTGAAGGGATACCTGTCTGTCCCGGAGTAACATGCAGTAACCACGACACATAACAACGACAACAAACAGACCCCATCATGAAAGTATTACATTTGGTCAAAACCACGGCAGGTGCCGCCTGGGCCCTGCGTCAGCTGCGTGAACTGGCAGCCCTGGGTGTGGAAGCCCATGTGGCCCTGCCATCCTTCAGTGGCCGGGCTGCCGACTATGAACGCCTGGGTATCCGGGTTCATGTACTGGATACCGACCTCAAACTGCGTCAGCCCTGGCGCATACCGGGGCAGGCACTGGCCCTGCGCCGTCTGGTGCGAACTCTGGAGCCTGATCTGGTGCACTCGCATTTTGTCGGCACCACCCTGCTGATGCGGCTGGCCCTGCACGGGCTGCCGATACCGCGCCTGTTTCAGGTACCCGGCCCGCTGCATCTGGAGCACGCCTTTTTCCGGCGTATGGAGTTACTGTCAGCCGACTGGCATGACTACTGGATGGCAAGCTGTGAGTGGACCCGCAGGGCCTACCTGGCTGCGGGGATTGAGTCCGGGCGGGTGTTTCTGTCTTATTACGGCACCGACCCGCTGCCCTTAAGCCCGGTATCCGGCCAGCCGCTGCGCACCGGGCTGAACTGCAGCGACACCACCATTCTGGTCGGCATGGTGGCCTATATGTATGCGCCCCGAGCCTGGCTTGGGCAGCAGCGCGGCCTCAAGGGGCATGAAGACCTGATTGATGCGCTGGCCATTGTCCGCCGCCGCTACCCGGACCTGATGGGGGTGTTTGTCGGGGGGGGCTGGAACGGGGCTGATGCCTATGAGGTGACCATCCGGGCTTATGCCCGCGAACGCCTGGGTGATCATGCCGTATTTCTCGGCAACCGCAAGGATGTGTTTGCGCTTTATCCCCAACTGGACATGGCCGTGCATCCCTCACATTCCGAGAATGTCGGCGGGGCGGCTGAATCCCTGCTGCTGGGGGTACCGACCATTGCCACCCGTGTTGGCGGCTTTCCCGATCTGGTCAGGCCGGGCCAGACCGGCCTTTTGGTTCCGCCACGGGCACCGGAGGCGTTGGCACAGGCTATCTGTCACTACATCGAAGCGCCGGATCTGGCCCGGCGGCATGCCCGGCAGGGTCAGCAGCTGGCAATGCATCTGTTCGATGTGCAGCGTACCGCCCGTGAGGTTCATGAAGCTTACCGGCGCATTATCGACACTGACACCCTGCCTTATGAAACCGCCACGCCTCAGGGAGGGCTGTAACATGCGCCATTTCCCGCTGAACACCCTGGCCGTCCGCAAGCGCCTGCTTGATGTGGTGGCCGCCACGCTGGCCCTGCTGGTACTCGGCCCGCTGCTGCTGCTGATCAGCCTGCTGTGCCTGCTGCAGCAGGGTTGGCCGGTTTTCTTCCTGCAGGAACGTACCGGGTTGCAGGGGCGGCGGTTCCGGCTGGTGAAATTCCGCACCATGCGTCAGGCCCTGGACCGGCAGGGCAGGCCCCTGCCGGATGCGCAGCGCCTGACTGCCACCGGACGCTTTCTGCGTGCTTCCAGTCTGGATGAGCTGCCGGAACTGTGGAACATTTTGTGCGGTGACATGAGTCTGGTCGGACCGCGCCCGCTGCTGCCGGAATACCTGCCGCTTTACAGCCCGGAACAGGCCCGCCGCCATGAAGTGCTGCCCGGCCTGACCGGCTGGGCCCAGATCAATGGCCGTAATACCCTGTCCTGGGAAGAAAAATTCCGGCTTGATGTCTGGTATGTCGATCACCAGTCCCTGGCGCTGGACCTGCGCATTTTGCGTGCCACCGTGGCTGCGGTGCTGAAACGTGAGGGCATCAGTGCCGCCGATCACGTCAGCATGCACCCGTTCACCGGAGGACAGTCATGAAACAGCTTTTCATTCTCGGTGCCGGTGGTCACGGCAAGGTGGTACTGGACATTGCCCGGGCCATGGGGCGCTGGGAGCATCAGGTGTTTCTGGATGACGGTCTGCCGCTGTCCAGCCAGGTCATGGGAGCGCCCGTAGCCGGTAACCTCATGCTGCTTTCCACCCTGCTCAAGCCCGGTGATGACTGGTTTGTGGCCATTGGCAACAACAGTGCCCGGCGGCAGTGGCTGGATTACCTTAGCCGGTTCCTGCCACCACCGACCTGGCTGATTCATCCGGCGGCAGTGGTCAGCCCGCATGCCCTGATCGGCGAAGGTTCGGTGGTCATGCCGGGGGGGGTGGTCAATGCCGCCAGCCGTATCGGGCGGGCCTGCATCATCAATACCGCCAGCAGCGTGGACCATGACTGTGTGCTGGGTGATTTCGTGCACATCAGTCCCGGTGCGCATTTGGGCGGTAATGTCGAGGTGGGTGAAGGCAGCTGGATCGGAATCGGTGCCCAGGTGCGTCAAGGTATCCGCATCGGGGCACAAGTCATGGTCGGCGCCGGGGCCACCGTGATCAGGAATATTGATGCCGGCCAGACCGTGGCGGGAACCCCGGCCCGTCCCCTGCGGCGATCCCGGCAGGAGGCCCTCCGGCTCCACTCATGAAATAGCGGAAAAAGTACTGCAGCAAAGGTTTTCGGAAGCGTTACCGGAAACCGGAACGCGATGACTTGACAGTAACAATCAACAATAAAAGGAATCCCCAAATGCTGAATACGCCTTTTGCGCCCTGGCCTTCGTTTACCCAGGAGGAAGCGGATGCCGTGAGTCGCACCCTGTTGTCAAACCGGGTCAACTACTGGACCGGGCAGGAATGCCGTGAATTTGAACAGGAATTTGCCGCCTGGTGCGGCAGCCGCTTTGCCGTGGCGCTCTCCAACGGGACTTCCGCCCTGGAAGTTGCGCTCAAGGCACTGGGTATCGGCCCCGGTGACGAGGTGGTGGTTACGCCGCGCACCTTTATTGCCTCGGCTTCGGCCATTGTGATGATGGGAGCAAAACCGGTGTTTGCCGATGTGGACCCGGACAGCCAGAATATCACCGCAGCCACCATCCGCCCGGTTTTGAGCCCCCGCACCCGTGCGATTATCTGTGTGCATCTGGCTGGCTGGCCCTGTGAAATGGATGCCATCATGGCACTGGCACAGGCGCATGACCTCAAGGTGGTGGAGGACTGTGCCCAGGCCCACGGTGCACGTTACCGGGGTCGCAGTGTCGGAACCCTCGGGCATATTGCCGCCTGGTCGTTCTGTCAGGACAAGATCATGACCACTGGCGGGGAAGGGGGCATGGTGACCACGGATGACCCGGTGCTGTGGGAAAAGGTCTGGTCTTTCAAGGATCACGGCAAGAGCTGGCACAGCGTATATGAAAAGCAGCACCCACCGGGTTTTCGCTGGCTGCATGAGGATTTCGGTACCAATTTCCGCATGACCGAGCTGCAGGCGGTGCTGGGGCGCATCCAGCTCAAACGCATGCCGCTGTGGCACGCGCTGCGCAACCTGTATGCCCGCAAACTCTGGCAGGCCGCTGCCACGGTACCGGCCCTGCGGGTACCGGTGCTGCCGGACCATATCCAGCATGCCGCCTATAAAGCCTATGTGTTTGTGCGCCCTGAGTGTCTGGCTGCCGGCTGGGACCGTGACCGCATTATGGCAGCACTGAATGCGGCCGGGGTACCGTGCTATTCCGGCTCCTGTTCGGAAATCTACCGTGAGCAGGCTTTCATCCGCCATGGACTGGCTCCGGAACAACGCCTGGAGCAGGCCCGTGAACTGGGTGAAACCAGCCTGATGTTTCTGGTGCACCCGACCCTGACCCTTGATCAGGTGGATTATGCCTGCGACCGGCTCATTGAAATAATGGCGGGCGCCGGCGCACGCCAAGGGGTGCCGGACCATTCCCGAGTGTCCATGAATGCCTTGTCCCCCGGAGAAACTGCCGTCGAATCCGCCGCTGGCGCGTGACGGCAACAAGGGATACCGATTCATGTTTTGGTGCCCTGCCACCTGCCGGGCATCCTCGCTGAGTATTGAACAAGGTTATGACAAAAACAAAAACAAGCATACCGGATCAGCGCTGGCAGAAACGCAGCCTGCTGATGGTGACAGATGCCCTGAGTCTGGCCTGCGCCCTTGGATTCATCCTGCTGTCACAGGCAGGCAGGGGGAGTGTGCCGGACAGTGGCTGGTTGTGGCTGCTGCTGCTGCCGCCCATGGTCAGCCTGCCTTTCATGATCCTGACGGGACTTTATCGTGAAGTCACCCGTTTTGCCGGTCGTTACCTGATCCTGAGACTGTTTGCCGCTGCCTTGAGCTCGGCGTTGTTACTCCTGCTGGCGGCCCGGATACTCGGAATTCGGGAGCTGGAAGGCATGCTGCTGCTGGAATATGCCCTGGATGCCTTTGTCCTGCTGGGTGCCTCGCGCTTCATGGCCATGGCCCTGTTTGATGTATTGCGGGCAAGACGCCAGCGCCGGGCCGTACTGATCTACGGCGCGGGCGAAAGCGGGGTGATGCTCAAGCTGGCTCTGGAGCGTGACGGGGAAATGCGTGTGGTCGCCTTTGTCGATGATAACCCGGCCCTGGTGAATGCCCGCCTGCAGGGATTGCCGGTTTATGCACCGGAGCGGATTCCGGAGCTGGAACGCTCCCGGGGAGTCGAGGAAATCCTGCTGGCCATGCCGGGGCTCTCCAGCACCGAGCGCAGCTATCTGGTGCGTTCCCTCGAGCCTTATTGTATCCGGGTGCGTACCGTGCCCTGCATGCACGACATTCTCTCGGGCCGCAACCGGCTGGAGGAGCTGCGCGAGATCAGTATTGACGAGCTGGTCGGGCGTGAGGTGGTGGCTCCGGACATGAACTTGATGCGTATCTGCATCAGTGAGCAGCGGGTCATGGTGACCGGAGCCGGTGGTTCAATCGGTTCGGAAATCTGCCGCCAGGTGCTGAAGCTGCGGCCCCGGTGCCTGGTGCTGTTTGAAATTTCCGAGTTTGCCCTGTACCAGATTGATGCCGAATTGCGCCAGTTGATGGAAGTGCAGCAGGTCTCGCTGGAACTGGTTCCCTGCCTGGGGTCGGTGCAGGATCAGGGCCGGGTTGAGGAAGTCCTGCGCGAATACCGCATTGGCACCCTGTACCACGCGGCAGCCTACAAGCATGTCCCGATGGTGGAATACAATCCGGTCGAGGGCATCCGCAACAATGTGTTCGGCACCTGCAGTGTGGCGCTGGCAGCACGGGCTGTCGGTGTGCATTATTGTGTGTTGGTGTCCACCGACAAGGCGGTGCGCCCGACCAATGTCATGGGAGCCACCAAACGCATGGCCGAGCAGGTGCTGCAGAGCCTGGCCAGCCTGCCGGGGCCGACCGTGTTCAGCATGGTGCGCTTCGGCAATGTGCTGGGCTCTTCGGGTTCAGTGGTGCCGGTGTTCCGGCGTCAGATTCAGGAAGGCGGCCCCATTACCGTCACACACCCGGACATTATCCGCTACTTCATGACCATTCCCGAAGCTGCCCAGCTGGTGATTCAGGCCGGTGCCATGGCCAAAGGTGGGGAAGTGTTCCTGCTCGATATGGGAGACCCGGTGCGGATTGTCGATCTGGCACGGCGCATGATTCACCTGTCCGGCCTGAGCGTGAGGGATGAAGCCCATCCGGAAGGGGATATCGGTATCCGTTTCACCGGCCTGCGACCGGGGGAGAAGCTGTTTGAGGAGTTGCTGATTGACAGTTCGGCCTTCCCGACCCGGCATCCGCGCATTTTTCTGGCCTTTGAGATGTTCCCGGCCTGGGAGCGGCTGGCGCACGAGCTGAACCGGCTGGCCAATGCCTGTGCCGTACGTGACAAGGCGGTAATCGACAAAATTCTGCAGACTTATGTCAACGGGTTTGAAAGCGAAATCAGGCCCCTGTCACCCTATCAGCCACCCGTGACGCGGGTGGATGTGGTGAAGCCGGCACCGGTGACGGTCGGGGTCCTGCCTGAGGTACCGCCTGCCACAGGGGCCAGTCTGCCACGACCGGTGGCACGGGCTGAATCGCCCCTGCCACAGCAGGTGACGCTGCAGCCGGAAGCCGTGTTGCAGGATGAGGGTATCTGACATGACCGTACCCGCCCCCCCCCCCGTCATCCCGCCGGTACCGGCTCGTCGGCTCCGGCCCGTGCTGAAGCCCGTTGTGTCCGAAACGCGTCCCCGTGAGCCGGCATCGCTGGCCGGCGTGGCATCGGCAGCCGCCCGGACCGTGATTGATCTGCCGCAGAAGGATGAAATTGACCTGCGCGAGATTGGCGGGCGACTGGCGCGGCGCAAACTGACCATCCTGTCCGTCGCTTTGCTGTTTTTTGTGCTGGTTCTGGTTGCCACCCTGATGAAGACGCCGACCTATCGCGCCAGTGTCACGCTGGAGCTGAACCCGAATGAAGGCAAGGTGCTGGAGTATGACGTACAGGCCGACAAGGTGCCGGTGAACGACAAGGACTTCTACCAGACCGAATACGAGCTGTTGAAAAGCCGCAATCTGGCCGAACGGGTCATCAACAGTCTGGGACTGAACCCGGAACTGTCCGGTGGCGGGGTCAGCCGCAAACCCTCCGATTTCCATGCCCTGCTCGGCCAGTTGCGGGAGCTGGTGACCGGGAAGCCGGATGAGCCTGACCAAAAGCTCGGGCTGTATCCGCCGGAGAACCGGCTGCTGGAAAACCTGACGGTCCAGCCGGTCAAGAACTCGCGCCTGGTGACGCTGCATTATGTGTCCACCGATCCGGAAATGGCGGCCATTATCGTCAACAGCTTTGCCACCAATTTCATCAGCATGAATATCCAGCGCCGTACCAATGCCACGGCCTATGCCAAGACCTTTCTGGAAAACCAGCTGGAACTGGCCAAAAGCAAGCTGGAGGACTCGGAAACCCGGCTGATCGCGTATGCCAAGAACAAGCGTATTTTCAGTCTGGATGACAAGCAGGACCTGATATCCGGCAAGCTCCAGCGCCTGAACGAAGCGCTGACCGAGGCCGAGGCCAGACGCATCGCAGCCGAAAACCTGTACCGGAATACCGATGCCAGCGCCGGGCAGGGGCGGGTGCGAGACAGTCAGCTGATCCAGAGGCTCAAGGAGCGCCGGCTGGAGCTGATGAATGAATACCAGGACAAGGTGCAGATTTATCGCCCGGATTTTCCATCCGTGCTGGCCCTGCGCAGGCAGCTGGATGAGGTCGAGGCCCAGCTGGATCAGGAAATTACACAGGAGGTATCCACCAGTGCCGCCATGTTGAAGTCCGCCTATATGGCCTCACGCGGGGATGAGGAAGCCATCCGTGCCGAGCTGGAGCGCTACAAGCAGGAACTGCTACTGAATCGGGACAAGAGCATCGGCTACAACACCCTGTCACGTGAGGTCGAGACCAACCGCGAGCTGTATGACGGCCTGCTGCAGCGTTTCAAGGAGGTCAGCGTGGCCGGTTATGCCGAACCCAATACCGTGTCGATTGTCGATCCGGCCACCATTCCCTGGGCGACAAACTCACCCAATCTGCCCCTCAGTCTGCTGATCGGACTGGGCGGCGGGCTGGTGCTGGGCATGATTGCGGCTTTTCTGCTGGATTTTCTGGATGACCGCATCCATGACACCGTGGAGCTGGATCAGAGCCTGGGGCTGCCGCTGCTGGGCAGTATTCCGATGTCCCGTTCACGGCTGCGTCCGGACCAGTTTGCGCTGATGTCCCATGACCAGCCGCGTACACCGATTGCAGAGGCCTTCCGGACCCTGAAAACCAACCTGTTGTTTGCATCCCGGGGCGAGTTCCCGCGTGTGGTCGCCATTACCAGTGCCGGTCCCTCTGAAGGCAAGACCACCACGGCGATCAATCTGGCCACCTCCCTGGCCCAGCAGGGTAAAACCGTGTTGCTGATTGATGGTGATCTGCGTTGCCCGGCGCTGCACAAGCGCCTGAAGCTGGATAAACAGCCGGGCCTGATCAACTTCCTGATGGGTGAGGTCAAGCTCAAGCAGACCATCCTGCAAACCGGTATTCCCCATATCAAGGTGATTCAGGCCGGTGACCAGCCGGTGACGCATCAGGAGGTTTTCTCACGCGAGAAAATCGGGCTGATGCTGCAGATTCTGACCCAGAGCACGGTGTTTGATCACCTTATTCTGGATTGCCCGCCGGTCATGGGCTTTGGTGATGCGCTGATTCTGGGCAACTGCGCCGATGCCACCTTGCTGACCCTGCAGGTTGACAAGACCTGCAAGCGTCCGCTGGCCAATGCCTACAAGCGCCTGATCCAGGCACACAGCAATGTGGCCGGGGCCGTGATTTTCAGCCATGCTGACCGGCTGAATGAGGGGTATTACTACTATCAGGACCGGAAACGGCTGGAAGTATCATGAAAACGCCGGTTCTGCAGGCATTCCGCAAACTGCCGGTCCTGCTGCTGATTCTGCTGGCAGGCTGGCAGGTTCTCCAGCCCGGCCCGGAATCCGCTGACCCGCTGCAGGAACCGCTGCTGATGCCGGCCCGGCAGGCAGCCACATCGCTGATCCGCAATCCCCTGGACCTGCAGGCCGCACTGGCCCTGTTCCAAAGCCGGGCCAAAGACCCGGCACTGGCGACCTACCTGGCGCGTATCGGGCCGGCCCATTCTCCGGTGCAGCTGGCGCTGGCAGATTTCTGGTCGCAGCAGGGCGATGCCGTCCGGACCCTGGAGGCGCTGAATGTGGTTATGGTGCGTAACAAGGAAACCCGCGCACCGCTGTTGCCGGTCTTGCAGCGCTGGGCCGGAGAGCCGCCGACCAGAGACCGGATGCTGGCCTTTGCTCAGGAAGCCCCGGCCTGGTGGCCGGCCTTTTTTGAGTACCTGTGTGAACAGGAGCCTGATCTGGAGCGGGTGCGCACGTTTTACCGTCTGCGCCTGAGTGCAGCGCAGCCTCCGTCGGCATGGGAGCGCAGCCGCTATGTGAGCCGCCTGATCCGGGAGCGGCACTGGCAGGAAGCCTGGCTGGTCTGGCGCAGCGGCGTGCCCATGGCACAGCTGTCACGCAATGGCCTGCTGCAGGATGGCGGCTTTGAGTCCGGCAGCAGCAATCAGGGGTTTTACTGGCACCTGCTGCCGACGCCGGATGTGGATATCAGGCCGGATATTACCTATGGCATGGAGGGACGGCGCGCCCTGCATATCCTGTTTCGCAACCCGGATACCGATATTGCCTTCAATCAGGTCTGGCAGCGCCTGATTCTGCCGCCGGATGAGTATGTGCTGAACCTGCAGTACCGGCTTGACGAGCCGGGCGGCGGGGAACTGGTCTGGCGGGTGCGCTGCATGGATGACGGGCGTCTGCTCGGGGCCGGGCTGCCATTGCAGGGCCAGAGTGACTGGACATCGCAGCAGTTTTCATTCCGGGTACCGCGTGATCCGGCCTGTCAGGCCCAGCTGCTGCGCCTGGAAGGGGCGGGGGGACAGCTGCATGAACGCGTGTTTTCCGGAGGAGTGTGGCTTGATGCGTTGGTACTGGAGCCGAAACTCCACCTGACCACCGCCCGGACTGCCGGTTCTGAGGCGGGGAGGTAAGTAAAATGTACGGGTCATCTTTGCAGAAGGTCCTGAGTGCGGTTGCCATGCTGATGCTGTTGCTGGCCATGGGATTCGGTGGCAAGACTACTTACCCGGTCCTGATTCAGCAACTGCTGGGCCTGGGGGTGTTGCTGCTGATCTTCGGGTCCGGTGCCCAACGCCGGTACACCCATCCGTCAGCCAGCCTGTTCTGGCTGCTGGTGGTGCTGCTGGCCGGGCTTTATCTGGTGCCGCTGCCGGAGCCGTTCTGGCATGCTTTACCCGGACGTGAACTGTTCCGGCTGGTTGAGCCGCTGGTACAGCCGGAACTGGGAGCGGATGCACACCTGTCGCACACGCTTTCCCTCAGCCCCGAATGGACCAGGGCGGCATGGCTGCAGTTGATTCCGGTCTGTGCCCTGTTTTTTCTCGGCAGCAGCCTGCACATGCAGCGGGCCATGCAGGTGGTCGGTTTCATGCTGGTACTGGGGGCGCTGGAGTCGTTGCTGGGCCTGATTCAGTATGCCGCCGGTGAGGGTTCTCCCTGGTTGCTGGGCGCGCCGTTTTCCGGCGGGGCGCAGGGAACCTGGAACAGCCGCAACCATTTTGTCGCCATGGTGGAACTGAGCCTGCCCATGGCCATTACCCTGACGCTTTACCTGCTGACCCGGTCGCACTTGAGCCATCACCACTCCCGTCAGGACCGGACAGGCCGGCTGGTGCTGATGGTCGGCGTGATTACTGCGCTGTTTCTGGGCGGGGTCTTTTCCCGTTCCCGCGCCGGTATCGTGCTGCTGATGATCGGCATGCTGCTGGTCACGCTGATATCGGTACGGCAGGTGCGCAAGCGTCACTCGCTGGGCCTGATGGCGGTGCTGGCGACCCTGTGTACCGGTCTGGCAACCACCATCGGTCTGGTACCGGTGCTGAACCGCTTTGTCACTCCCAACCCGGTTGCTCCCGAGCGCTGGCGTATCTATGAGCAGACCGGGCTTGCCATTCGTGACTTCCTGCCACTGGGCAGCGGGCCGGGTACCTTTGCCGGGATTTACCGCCTGTATCAGCCGGCAGACCAGCCGGGGCTGATCAACCATGCCCATAATGACTATCTGGAGCTGCTGCTGGAAACCGGCCTGATCGGCCTGATCATGGTGAGCCTGTTTCTGCTGCTGTATGGCCATGCCTGGGTCCGGCTGCATCGGCAGCGTGTCCATCACGGCTTTCGCTTTGTCCAGCTCGGAGCCGGGGTTGGCATTTTCCTGTTTCTGCTGCACGGCCTGCTGGATTTCAACTTCCATGTGCTGGCCAATACCTGCCTGTTTGCTTTTGTGTGCGGCCTGTTTTTCCGGATTCCGGAAGTAAGTCATCCCCGCCAGTCCCGTGCTGAAACGGCGACCTTGCTGCGGTATCCGCATTAGCCGGAAACGCAGCCTCCGGTCCCGTCAAACAGAAACTGCAGGGCATTCCGGTCAGTATGGACCCGGATGCCCTTCATCCAGGCGGGAGTTTCCAGCGTGACCTCCCCCTTGAGCGGACTCAGCACCGTCAGGGCCACCCCCTGGGGACGCCGGGCCACCAGGCTGTAATCCTGTACGCCGTCATCGGGCTGGCGTACATAAAGGTAGGGCATCAGCTGCGGGTCGGACCAGCCGCTGGAGCTGGCAGTGGCTTCCATCGTGATCCGGCGTGATCCGGCACGGTTTCCGGCAGCCACACAGAGCTTTTCAATGGAATAGAGTGAATCCGGAGACGGGGGTGGAGCAATGGGCTGCAGGTTGTCGGCCTGTCCCGCAGTCAGGGCCAGCACCGGTAACAGTGCGGCCGGCAGCATGAATCGTTTCGGCATGGCATTCTCCCTTGAGCCAGGTGCAAGTCAGCCTGGTTTGTGTTTGGACTGCAAAAAGCCCGCAGGGTTGCATGCATTACGGATGGCCGGTGCTCAGGCAGGGACGTGGCGTGGGGTGACGGGGAGGCTCAGTTTTCCAGACTGACGGGAATATTGTCACTCATCTGCAGCTGGCGGATTACCGCCAGTCCGGCAGTCAGGATTCCGGCACCCGCCACAACCGTTCCCAGCCCGATACCGGCCACACCGGTCGTCACACCCGCACCAACACTGGCTCCGACACCCGTACCGACCGCTGCCTGCGTGGCGGCAGCAGTACCGGCCTGAGCCGCCGCCCCGGTGCTGATGACCTGTCTGGAGGATGCCTGTATCATGCGTACCGGAGCGTCAATATTTTGGGGCCACACCCTGAAAAGCCCTGCAGGTGGACAGGTGTCCCCATTCAGCAGGCGCAGGATGCTGGCCGCACCGATATCCACCTCACAGCGCGGGTTCAGGTAGCGCAGGCGTACCCGGCCCTGTTCCAGTACCGTGAGGATTTCATTACGCTGCAGTTCCATGCCGGCAAAAACCGGCTGGCTGGAACCGTTGACATGCTGGATGACGGCGGCCCGCTCTGCGTTGATGTCAAGAACAATGGCAACGGTTTCATCAGGTTGGGCCTGTGTGTTTACGGGCAGGGTAACGCTCAGGGCGGCCAGTGCAAGACCAGGGAACAATCCGGAGTATTTCATGATTTTTTTCATTGGGGGATTTGTGCCAATGCTAACAGAACTGATACCGGTCTGCGAACCCGTCCGACCGGCTGTTGCAGGGGAGCTTTCATGAGCGTGATTGTGTCGGCCGTCCTGCCGGTTTTTGCCCTGCTGATACTGGGGCATGTGGCCCGGCGCAGCGGTTTTCTGGACCTGACTTTCTGGACCCAGGTGGAGAAGGGGACCTATTTCGTGCTGTTCCCGGCCCTGCTGATATTGCGTCTGGCACAGGCCGAACTGGACCTGGCCAGTACCGGCATGGTGATGCTGGGTGCGGTGCTGACTCCGATTCTGGGGGGGCTGCTGGCTTACGGGTTTCGACCCCTTCTGAAGCTGGATGGCCCCGATTTCACCTCGCTGTTTCAGGGCAGTGCGCGTTTCAACACCTACATCGGCCTGGCTTTGGCGGCCACACTGCCGGAACCGGCGCTGATGCTGGCAGCGCTGGTACTGGCGATCATGATTCCGCTGGTCAATGTGCTGTGCGTGCTGGTCTTTGCTCATGAAGTGCGGCAGGGAAACGGGCTGCGCGGGGTCCTGCTGTCGATCCTCGGGAATCCGCTGATTCTGGGCTGCCTGTGCGGTATTGCCCTCAATCTGTCAGGGTTGCAGCTGCCGGCGCTGGTGCTGGAAGTGCTGGGGAAGCTGGCGGTCATGGCCCTGCCGCTCGGGCTGCTGGCTGTCGGTGCCGGTTTGCGCCTCAAGGCGTTGCGGGTCGGGGGGAGGGCGTTTGCGGTATCGGTACTGATCAAACTGTTACTGCTGCCGGCCCTGCTGTGGCTGGTCATGCGGTCCCTGGGACTCGGTGGAACGGGGCTGCAGGTGCTGGTCATGTTTGCCGCCCTGCCTACCGCGTCGTCGGCTTATATTCTGGCGCGTCAGCTTGGTGGCAATCATGAGCTGATGGCCGCCATCATTACCGGGCAGACGCTGGTAGCGCTGCTGACGCTGCCGCTGGTGATGGCGATGGTGTTGTGATCGGGGTAGGGCTGATCGTCATGGTTGGCTGGAACAAGGGGCCAAGCCGGTTCGCCCTGCCTTTATTCAGGCAGTCGAACAGCACTGGTCACACGCTGCCATCAGGCCGAACCGCCGTGGATGACAGCACGGGAAACCCCGAATACCCTCAGCCCACCAGCCAGTGACAGGCGTAGGGCCGGATACGCAGTTCCGCCTCCCCGAAAACCGGCGGCTGTTCCTGCAACAGGTCGCGCCATTGGGTGTCGTCCGGACCCAGGAAGGCGGCCACGCTGCTTTTGCCGAGCTGACGGAAATGCTTGGTGAAGTTGTAAAGCGCCACAATCCTGCTGCCATCTGCTGCACTGCGCACCAGCCCGAGCAGGCCGTCATCCAGGTCCAGCACCATCTGTTCGGCATCCGGATGAAATGCAGGCTGCTCACGGCGAATGCGGATGCGGCGTAAATACTCCTGCATCAGTGTTGCCGTGCCGCTTTCGCGCACCTCCAGCAGCGCTTCCAGCTCGTCGAAGTCCCACTGGTGGCGGTTGATGGCGCGGGTGGAGCCGGTGACCTCAACACGCTTGTGATCATTGGGCGTTCCCAGCAGCGAATGAATGTAAATCCCCGGAATGCCGCGCATGCTCAGTGCCACCGTCTGTGACAGCAGGAAGCGTGCCGTCTGCCAGGGGGCGGACTGCTGGCCCGGATTGCGGAAGGCGTCGTGGTAGGTCACATTGATTTCATACGGTATATCCTTGCCATCCGTGCTGCGGCGGGTGGAAATAAAGGCCCCGCGTGCCCGCATATCCTCCAGCAGCTGCTTCAGCTCTTCCTGCGGCAGCAGCCCTTCCAGCGGCCTGACGCCGATGCCGTCGTGTGAGGCGGTGAAATTGAAATAGGTACAGCCCGGTGGCGGGGCACTGAGGTGCTTGAGCCACTCGTACAGGTAGCTGGTTTTACCACTGTGAATTGCGTGCAGCAACAACGGTGGCAGGCTGAACTGGTACACCATGTGGGCTTCATCACCCGCGCCGAAATAGCTGACATTCTCGCGGTGCGGCACATTGGTTTCCGTCAGCAGCAAGGCTCCCGGACACAGGGCCGCCACCACGTCACGCATCAGCTTTACCACCGTATGCGTCTGCGGCAGGTGTACGCAGGCGGTTCCTTCTTCCTTCCACAGAAAAGCGATGGCGTCCAGGCGGGTGATGCGTGCGCCCTGGCTGAGGTAAAACAGCAGGATGTCGAGCATTTCCAGCAGTACCTGCGGATTTTTGTAGTTCAGGTCGACCTGATCGGCACTGAAGGTGGTCCAGACATGGCGCGGCCCGTCATGGGTCGGAATTTCAGTCAGCAGCGGCAGGCTGCGCGGGCGTACCACTTTCGACCAGTCACGCGCCGGATTCTCGTAGATGAAAAAATCACGGTAAGGCTCACGATCGGCACGGAAATCGGAGAAATACAGACTCACGCGTGAGCAGTGATTAAGCACGAAATCAAACATCAGCTCGAAATGCTCGCCCAGCGCACCCACATCGGTCCAGGTGCCCAGATCGGAACGCACGCTGCGGTAGTCGGATACCGAAAAGCCGTCATCCGAGGTATAGGGAAAGATCGGCAGCAGGTGAATGGTGCTGAATGCCCCCTGCAGCCAGCGGTCGGCAAAGCGCTTCAGGCTGCGCAATGCCTGCGGCTCGTCATGCTGGCACACGCTGTCACCGTAGCTGATCAATACCACATCCCGCTCATCCCAGTGCGGCTTGAAGGCCAGCTGCTGTAACACAGGGGCATGGCGCTCACAACAGGCCAGCAGTTGTGGCCACACTGATGCGGCAAGCGTTTCGCCATACAGAAAGATCAGGCGTTGCTGAATATGCTGTACGGTTTCCGCATTCAGGCCGCTGCCGGGGGCAGGGTGTGTCAAGGGAGGGGCGGTGTCGGGCGATACTGGGTCAGGCATGTCTTTCCCCGGTTTGTAAAGTCGGCAAAGGAGCCATTATAGCCCGGTGGGGCAGGGGGAGACAGTGAGTACAACGCCATACATCCAATCTGTCCGGTTGATCCGGTAACTGTTGCATGACAAGGCCACTGCCCTGTTGATCGGCAAGGCGGGATCAGGGGGATGGGGTCATGCCGAACCCCCGGTTAATCACTACTCTGATACGATTCCAGCACTGCCTCAATATCACGGGTCAATTTGTCTACCCGTGCAGCATTGGGAGAGCCACCGCTCTCCTCGCTGCGCCGGCTCTGCAGCAGCTCATAGGCCAGATTCAGTGCCACAATCACGGCGATGCGTTCGCTGCCGATGATTTTGCCGGAGTCACGTATCTTGCGCATTTCGGCATCCACGCGCCGGGCCGAGTCGCGCAGGAACAGTTCTTCACCGGCAGGGCAGGCAACGGTATAGCTTTTACCCAGAATTTCAACACTGACCGGGTTGACGGTTTTTTCCATGGCTGGCTCATCCATTATGACTGGAAACCGGTGGCTTCAGGCGTGTGATAATGCCTTCAATCTGTTTGCTGGCCGCCGTATTTTTCTGCCGCAGCCGGGTACATTCATTCAGACTGTCCTGCCAAGCCTGGCGCAGTTTGCGGTTTTCCTCGGACTGGGTTTCAAGCACGGCAAGCAGCTGTTCAAGACGCTGCTCCAGGGTGTCGAGGGATTCCTTGAGTGACATAGGGTTCTGCAAGTTCTCTGTAAAAAACGCCGGGGGATGCGAAATGCTCGCAATGGCCCCATAATACACTTTTCGATTTGGGAGGCGCCAACTTTGGATAGCAGAATGCCTGATTTTCATACGTTAGCGGATGCACTGTACCGGCTGGATGCCGGCTTTTCCGCAGCGGAAGTGCACGGCATGGCCACTGCGGTGCTGGTGCATGATCGTGACCATCCGCCACAACAATGGCTGGGGCGGGTACTCAAGGGCGACCCCATGGACTACCATTGGCAGGAGACCTCCGAAATGCTGCTGGCGCTTTACCGGCAGATTACCGACCAGCTCAATGGTGGCAGCATGGCATTTGACCTGCTGTTGCCGCCGGAGCAGCAGGGGCTCGCGGAGCGGGTGCAGGGTTTGCAGCAGTGGTGTCAGGGGTTTGCCTATGGCATCGCCCTGTCCGGCCTGTCCAGTCTGGAGAGTCTGCCGGCGGACAGCCGCGAGTGGGTGCAGGATGTCATCCGTATCGGTGCAGCCGGTGAGCTGGGGACAGATAACGAAGATGAATCGGAGACCGCCCTGATGGAACTGGAAGAATTTCTGCGCGTGGGGGTATTGATGATGAATGAGGAAGTCCAGCCGCTCCGGGGCCGGATCAGTGTGGAAGGGGTACCGTCATGAGCATGCACACCGGGATACCCGTCATTTCACCCGCCGAGTTGCAGCAGCGCCGTGCACGGCTGATGGCCGGGCTGGGTGAGCAGGCGGTGGCGGTAGTCCGGGCTTCCGGGCACCGCATCCGCAACCGGGATGCTGAATACGCTTTCCGCCAGGACAGTGATTTTCTGTACCTGACCGGTTTCAATGAGGCTGATGCCGTGGCGGTACTGCTGCCGGGGCGGCCCGAGGGTGAGTTTGTCCTGTTCTGCCTCGACAAAAATCCGGCCATGGAACGCTGGACCGGCATCCGGGCCGGGGTGGAGGGAGCAAAGGCGCAGTACGGTGCCGATCAGGCTTTTCCGCTTTCCGAACTTGACAAACGCATGCCCGCGCTGTTCAAGGGCCGTGACGAGATTCACTGTCACCTGGGTGCCAATCCCGAGCATGACCGTCACCTGATCGGCTGGCTCAATACCCTGCGTCAGCAGACGCGTGGTGGCGTGATCCCGCCGTCACGGGTGATCATGCTGGAGCGCCTGCTGCACCAGCAGCGCCTGATCAAGTCGGAGGCCGAGATTGCCATGATGCAGCATGCCGCCACAACGTCCGCCCGCGCCCATACCCGTGCCATGGCCGCGTGCCGGCCCGGTCGTTTCGAGTATGAAATCGAGGCGGTGCTGCTTGGGGAGTTCCGGCGTGACGGCATGGAGCCGGCCTATACCTCAATTGTCGGAGGAGGGGAAAATGCCTGCATCCTGCATTACGTCACCAACCGCAGTGAGTTGAAGGACGGTGATCTGCTGCTGATTGATGCAGCTGGTGAGCATGAGGGCTATGCCAGCGACATTACCCGTACCTTTCCGGTCAATGGCCGCTTCAGTCCCGAGCAGCGTGCCCTGTACCAGCTGGTACTGGATGCCCAGAAAGCGGCCATTGCTGAGGCCAAACCCGGTAATCACTGGAACCAGCCGCATGAGGCGGCGGTGCGGGTACTGGTCGGCGGGCTGGTGGCGCTGGGGCTGTTGCAGGGGGAGGTGGACGAGCTGGTCCGTGACCCGGAGCCGGTTGAGGGTGAGGAAAAGCCGAAAGAGGCAGCCTACCGTCAGTTCTACATGCATCGTACCGGCCACTGGCTCGGGCTGGATGTGCATGATGTCGGTGACTACAAGGTCAATGGCCAGTGGCGCACGCTGGAACCGGGCATGGTGCTGACCGTAGAGCCGGGGCTTTATGTCTCGCCGACGGACAATGTGGACCCCAGGTGGTGGAATATCGGCATCCGTATCGAGGATGATGTGCTGATCACTTCCGAGGGGAACCGTGTACTGACCGCTGCGGTGGTCAAGGAAATCGATGCCATTGAAGCGCTGATGCAGCGTGGTGGTGACTGAGCCATGGTGACTGAAACCCGGTTTGATGTCCTGATTGCCGGTGGCGGCATGGTGGGAGCCAGTCTGGCGGTGGCGCTGCAGCCGCTGGGTCTGCGTGTGGGGCTGGTGGAGCGTTTTGCCTTCGAGAGTACCGATCAGCCCGGTTATGATGACCGTTCGGTTGCGCTGTCCTGGGGTTCCGGCCTGATTCTGCGGGCCATGGGGCTGGAAAATGCGCTGCAGACCGGTGCCGAACCGATCCACAGCATTCATGTTTCCGACCGTGGCCATTTCGGTGCCACCCGCCTGCAGGCCGGACAGGCCGGGGTTGATGCACTGGGTTATGTGGTGGAAAGCCGGGTTCTGGGGCAGGCGCTGCAGACAGCACTGGCGGATGGCGCGGTACAGCTGTTTCAGCCAGCCGGCGTGACCGGGCTGCGGCAGCAGGATGACCATGTGGCGCTGGATGTCGTACGGGAAGAGCGGCAGCAGGTGCTGGAAGCCCGGCTGCTGGTCGTGGCTGACGGGGCACGCTCACAATTACGCCACTGGCTGGGGATTGATGCCAGCGAGCGTGATTATCACCAGACCGCCATTATTGCCAATGTCACCACGGACCTGCCTCACCGGCAGGCCGCCTATGAACGCTTCACGCCGGATGGCCCGCTGGCCCTGCTGCCCATGACCCGGGGCCGCTATTCCCTGGTCTGGACACAGCGTCGGGAAAAGGTGGATGCCCTGATGGCACTGGATGATCAGGCCTTTCTGGCCCGCCTGCAGCAGGCTTTCGGCTTCCGTCAGGGGCCGTTTCTGCGGGTGGGGCAGCGCAGTACCTTTCCGCTGGCGCTGGTGAAATCGGCCTGTGAGTATCAGGGCCGCGCCCTGCTGATCGGCAATGCCTCCCATGCGCTGCATCCGGTAGCGGGGCAGGGGCTGAATCTGGCCCTGCGTGATGTGGCGGTACTGGCTGATCTGCTGGCCTCAGAGGCGGCAGCCGCAGCACCTGACTGTGGTCGCAGCGGACTGCTGCAGACCTATGCCCGTGAGCGCAGGCCCGATCATGCCAGTGTGGTCACGTATACCGATGGGTTGGTGCGGCTGTTTTCCAGCGATTTCCCGATGCTGGGGCCGGCACGGGCTGCCGGTCTGCTGGCACTGGATCGGGTGGCACCGTTACGGGATCTGCTGATGCGCCAGAGCATGGGGCTGCGCTTTCGCAAGGCCCGGCTGGCACGCGGACTGACACTCAGGGCCTGATCAGGCAACAGGCACAGAAAAAAACGGAAACAAGCAGAAGCCACCCAGGCAAGGGAAACCCGGATGGCTGAAGAAGGGAGGAAGCGGTCGGCCCATGGTGCGGCGTGCCTGTGATTATTATTGTTGTTTTTTTCCGATTTCCCTTATGGGGTCTGCATCCCTGCGCCGTTTGTTATTGTTCTTGTTGGCCTTTGTTCCATGTGAACAGCTTACAAAAGCACGGGAAGGGCCAAAAGTAATTCTAACGGTAATGACGGGACATCCTGCAGAAACAGGTGTTATCTCATTGAACCTGAAGCAAAAAAATGCCTGATGAGGGAGATTTCCGTTATGGCGTCATTTTACCCCTGCCTTGATCAGTGCAAGGCGTCTTGCGGGTTTTCACCGGACAGGGTGGTGAACAGCCCGGCCTGTTCGGGGTGTTTGCCGTACTGGCCACCATGACAAAAGCCACCCGGAAAACCCGGATGGCTTTTGTCTGTGGACTGTTATTGAAGGTGCGGTTATTTCAGCGCTTCATACGGCAGTCCGACATACTGCTCGGCAATGACCTTCTGTCCGGCATCGGAGCTCAGGTAGTAGCGCAGCTCCGATTCCGCCATGCGGCTGAAGAACTCGTTTTCCGTGCCCCGGAAATCGTGCAGCATGTTGCTCATCCACCAGGAGAAGCGTTCACCGTTCCAGACCCGGCGCAGGGCAATATCCGAGTACTGGCTGATACAGCCCGGATCATTGTCGCGGTAGACACGGGTCATTATCCTGTACAGTGTCGCCACATCAGAAGCGGCAAGGTTCAGGCCCTTGGCCCCGGTCGGCGGTACGATATGGGCGGCATCCCCGACCAGGAACAGGCGGCCATACTGCATCGGCTCACACACGAAGGAACGCAGGGGTGCAATGCTCTTCTCGATGCTGGGTCCGGTCACCAGCCGGGCCGCTGCCTCCGGTGGCAGGCGGGTTTTGAACTCATCCCAGAACACATCGTCCGGCCAGTCTTCCACCCGGTCGCTGAGCGGTACCTGGATGTAATAGCGTGAACGGGTGGCCGAGCGCCGGCTGGCCAGTGCAAAACCGCGCTCGTGGCGGCAGTAGATCAGCTCCGGGCTGACCGGCGGGGTGTCACTCATGACCCCAAGCCAGCCAAACGGATAAATGCGCTCGTATTCCTGGCGCACATCAGACGGAATGGTCTTGCGCGATACGCCGTGGAAGCCGTCACAGCCGGCGATGTAATCACACTCCAGCCGGTACTGCTCACCGCCATGGGTGAAGGTCACGGCCGGTTGATCGGATTTTACTTCCAGCGGCTGGACCTCGCTGGCCTCGTAATAGGTTTTCAGTCCGGCGGCGGCACGTGCATCCATCAGGTCACGGGTGATCTCCACCTGCCCGTAGCAGACTACAACCTGGCCACCGGTCAGTTCCTTGAGGTTGATGTAGGTACACTCACCGTTGATGGCAATGTCGAAGCCGTCGTGAACTTCGCCCTCGGCATCCATGCGGGCGTCAACACCGGCTTCACGCACCAGGTTGACAAAGCCCTGTTCCAGAATGCCGGCCCGGATACGTCCAAGCACATAGTCGCCCGTAACCCGCTCCAGAATGATGTTGTCGATGCCCTGTTTGGCCAGCAGCTGACCGAGCAGCAGTCCTGATGGACCGGCCCCGATAATGGCAACCTGAGTCTTGATGGTTTTCATGTTTCCTCCTTCTCCTTTGAGTAAAATTCAGCCATGCCGACACATGGCCCGTGTGGGGGGACAGTATTGGCTACCTGTTATGGCCACTCCATTCACTTGTGCTCCAGCTTCTGGTACTTTTGAAGCGGGGGTGAGGTAAATCATAACAGGAGGCAGTATGACCGTGCATCAGGCGGGACCGCAATCCATCCCGAATTTTTCCCTTTACGGCGAGGCGGTACTGACACACCAGCCTGAATTTATCCATATTGAAGACATTGTCAGCCGCAGTCACCGCCATGGCTGGCTGATCCGCCCCCACCGCCACGGCCACCTGTTTCAGGTACTGTTTCTGTACAACGGTTCCATGAATGTCTGTTTTGACGAGCAGCAGCAGGACCTCAGCGGCAGCTGGGCAGTCTGCATTCCGCCCGGCTTCGTGCACGGCTTCCGCTTTCCGGCAGATACCCGGGGTCGGGTGCTGAGCGTGGTGGATTCTTTCCTGATGCCGGACCCGATCCTGCAGGCTCGCAGCAGCTTCGACAGCCTGCTGGAGGTGCCCTGTACCATCGGCTTTCAGGCAGATGATGTACTTTTGCTGCAGATCAGGCAGTATCTGGAGCAGATACGGACCGAGCTGGAACAGCGTGAGCACGGGCATGCCGCCATGCTGCATGCACTGATGCATCTGGTGCTGCTGACCCTCAAGCGCCAGCAGCTGCTGCAGGCGGACCAGGCACCGGGGCATGAGTCCGGACGCCGCCAGCTGTTCCGGGCGTTTCGCCACCTGCTGGACCGGCGTTACCGTGAGCACTGGAACGTGCAGGCCTATGCGCAGGCACTGGGCGTCTCGGTATCCACCCTGAACCGCACCTGCCGGCAGCAGAGCGGACAGGCCGCCAAAAGCCTGATCCAGGAGCGTCTGCTGCTGGAGGCCAAGCGCCGCCTGATCTACACCACCGAGCCGCTGGAGAGCATGGCCTATACCCTGGGGTTCAAGGACCCGGCCTATTTCTCGCGTTTTTTCCGCAAGCTGGAACAGATGACCCTGAGTGAGTACCGCAAGGCCCAGTACGGGCGCATGGATACACAACTGCCGTAACTGTTGCTGCACCTGTTTCGGACAATTCCCTACAGTTGCCGGGTCCGTCTTCCGCTGGCGGCTTTCCTGCCGTTATACTCCGCACCCCTTTTAATGGCACAAGATGGCACAGGCAAAAAAATATCATGAAAAAACTGGAACACGCATTTGAGCATTTCCTGTTCACCAGCCGCTGGCTGCTGGGGCCGGTCTATCTGGCACTGGTGGTCACGCTGGTTGTCCTGCTGGTCAAGGCATTCAAGCAGCTCTGGCTGCTGATCAGTACCCTGATGACCGCCGAGAGCGAGCAGATCATTTTCGGCGTCCTGTCGCTGGTGGACATTTCCCTGGTCATGAACCTGCTGGTCATCATCATCTTCAGCGGCTACGAGAATTTTGTCTCCAAGATGGATGAGCTGCATGAGCATGCCGACCGGCCCGAGTGGATGGGGCATATCGGCTTTACCGACCTGAAGCTGAAACTGATCGGCTCCATTGTGGCGATTTCCGGGATTGAACTCCTGAAGGCGTTCATGTATGTGGAAAACCTTTCCGACCGTGATCTGGGCTGGATGGTCGGGATTCACCTGACCTTTGTGGTTTCCGGGGTGCTGTACGCCTTCATGGACCGGCTCAGTCATCATTAGATACCGGCAGGGCAGCTCAGCCGAGCCGTAACAGTATTACCCCCGAGAAAATGATGGCCGCTGCAAGCAGTCTGCGCGGCCCGATCTTCTCCTTCAGAAACACCAGCCCCAGCAGCATGGCAAACAGAATGCTGGTTTCACGCAGGGCGGTGACCAGCGCCAGCGGTGCCTGGGTAAAGGCCCATACCACCATGGCATAAGCACTGTAGGAAGCGGCACCGGCCCTGAGCGTAAAGGACAGGTGGTTGGTGAACAAAACCCGCACCAGTCCCGGACGCCTGAAATGCAGGTAAACCGACCACACCAGCGGATTCACCAGTGACGCCAGCGCATAATACCCGACGGCGGTCTGGGCCAGCCGTGCGCCGATACCGTCCATGGTGGAATAGGTGGCGATAAAGACGCCGGTGGCCAGTGACAGCAGGCCCACTCGGGAATCAATATGCCCGTCCCGGCTGCGCAGCAGCGCCAGCATGACCAGTCCGCCCCCGATCAGCAGCACGGCCAGCAGTTCATGCCACGTGAGGGTTTCCCCGATCAGGAAAACCGAGGCCAGCGCTACCAGCAGCGGTGCGACCCCGCGTGCCAGCGGATAAACCTGACTCAGGTCACCCAGCTGATAGGCCTGATACAGGGTGATCTGATAGCCGGTATGGGCCAGCACGCTGCCGATGATCCAGGGCCAGGCGGCGGAGTCGGGCAGGGGCACAAACAGCAGGGCCAGCAGGGCATAGGGAATATGGCCGTAAACCATGGCACTGATGCCCATGAGCTTGTCATTGCTGCTCTTGACCAGAACGTTCCAGCCTGCATGCAACAGGGCGGCCAGCAGAACCACCAGGGTGACGATAAGTGACATGGCATCAGTGGCGCTTTGCTGTGGAATGCCGGATCAGGCGTACTTGGGCTGCCAGTGCGGCTCCCAGTATGCGGTGGGATTCGGCACTCAGATGCACCCCGTCCACCGGGCTGGTTGCAATCACGCTGCCGGCATCAAAAAAGTAGCAACCCGATTCCGTCGCCCTGGCGGCATAACAGCAGGCAAACGCCCGTGATTTTTCCATACCCTGACAGCGGGGTGAAAAACCGGGATTGCCACCGCCGGGACTGTCCACCAGCGGTGGCGGTGCAATCAGCAGGACGGCAGGTGCCTGCTGCCCGGGACCGGTGGCGCTCGCCTTAATCACCTGCACCAGCCGTTCGACCGACTTGGCGATTTCAAAGGCCGTGACGTTGAACCGGTCCTTGAGGTCGTTGGTGCCGAGCATGATCAGCACCAGCTCCAGCGGTTTGTGGGAGCGCAGGCAGGGGGTGAGATAGCGCAGGCCACTCATGTGATCCTCAACCACATCGTCCCAGACCGTGGTCCGCCCGTTCATGCCTTCCTCGATCACCTCAAAACCGCTGCCCAGCAGGCCGGCCATGTGCCGCGGCCAACGTGTGTGGTGATCAAAGCGATCACCGGTTTCCGGGTCATAACCCCAGGTATTGGAGTCGCCAAAGCACAGGATACGGTACATGGCAGGGTGGTTTCCTTGAGCAGGGTGCTCAGGGTAATACATCATCCATCCCGATCTCAACCGGTCGGTTTTTTGCGGGGGCCCTAATCCTGAGGTGTTTTTGATCCTGCGGGCGTATTCGCCATGGCCAGGCTTGCCTGACCGATGCCCCGGCAGCAATCAGGCCGCCACCTTCCGGCTGGCCGCCTGATTCGGGCGAATGACAATCAGGGCCTGTGCCATGGCGTCATTGGCCCCGTACTTCAGGGTGCGCATATCGGCATGGGCATAAAGTTGGCTGAACTCCGCCTCGGAATAGCGCTGATAACGGATGTTGGTGCAGTTTCTTTCGGTGTAGCTATCTGCGCCTGCGTCGTTGGCGAACACCATGGCGCGTAACCATTTTTCACCGAGGACAACGTAATTCTTCATGGTCTTTCATGTCCTGGTCATTTTTGGGATAAGTCATCATAAATTGTATTGTGCGTTGCAGCAATAATAGTTTTGTCAGCGTATCCCTGCAAGAAGTTCAGTATGAATGGATTATTTTGTGCGATGCAGCATCCGGTGCCGATCAATCCGGGGTGACACCGGTTCATGACAGGCTGTTGTCCACTGCCGTACAATCAGGGTTTGTTACTGCAAGAGAGAGCCGTGTCATGATCAGGTTGATACAGAAAAATAATGGATGGCTGCTTCTGCTGGTTTTTTCCCTGCTGCTGGGTGCCTGTGGCGGTGGCAGCGATAACAGCAGTGCCGGCAATGTCAGCTTCCCGCAACGCGGCCAGCTGCAGTCGGCTGCCTGGCTGGGCAGTGTCAGCAGCAGTGCACTGGATTTTACCGGTGGAAGCATCACCCTGTCCCAGCAGCAACAGCTGCTGAAATATGATCTGGACCTGTACCGGCTGGTTTATACCACCCTGGATCAGGATGCCGGGCTGATTGATGCCTCCGGTCTGCTGGCCCTGCCACGCAAGAATACCCAGCTGGCCAGTCCGCTGCTCAGTTTTCAGCACGGCACCATTTTCCATGATGCCGAAGCCCCCAGTAATGACCTCGGCCCTTCGGCTGCCCCGCTGCTGTTTGCTGCGCTGGGTTATATCACCCTGGCACCGGATTATGTCGGTTACGGGGTCTCGCGCGGTGAGCCGCACCCGTACCTGCAGAAAACAGCTTCCGCCGCGGCGGTTGTCGACCTGTTGCAGGCGGCACGGACCTGGCTGGACAATCGGGGGGTGCGCCGGAATGGTCAGCTGTTCCTGACCGGTTATTCCCAGGGCGGGTATGTGACCATGGCAGCGCATCAGGCACTGGAAGCCCTGAATGCCGCTGACCTGCAGGTGACGGCGTCGGTTCCTGCTGCCGGGCCTTATGATGTGGGAGCCACGCTCGATGCGCTGCTGGATCAGGCAGGGCTGCGCCATGAGGGTGCTGCCGCCCAGCGCAGTCTGGCCGACACGCTTGCTGCGGCTCTGGTGGGGCAGATTGCTCCCGAGGATTCGGATATTGACTTTGACTACAGTGTGCTCAGTGCCTATATCAGTCATGGTGCTGACGGGGTGGTAGCGCAGAATGTGCATGACTGGCAGGCACGGGCACCGGTACGGCTGTTCCATGGCCGGGATGATGAGACCGTGCCTTTTGTCAGTGCCACCCGTGCCCTTGGTGCCATGCAGGCCCGTCAATCCGCTGATGTGCAACTGATCGAGTGTCAGGCACAGCCTGCCGACCATATCGGGTGCATCGAGCCGTATGGCCTGTATGTGATTGATTACTTGGGTGGGTTGGCCCAGGGCTTGTAAGCCCTCACCCCTTCCTCCGACGTATGGGGAGGAAGGGAGCGGTTCGGGAAGGTTTGTTTACGGAAACGGAGGCCGCACGACTTAACGCTGTGCCACACTGGTGGGATGATAGGTACGCAGGCGTTGCTGCCAGCCGGTCAGCCAGCGCGCTTCACGCCGGTCAGCAGGCGAATTGGCGATGCGCGTGACCAGTACCTCGTCTGCCGAGCGCATGAATTCCGCCAGTGCATTGGGTCCCGGCTCCACATCCTGCATCCCCTGCAATACCTGCATCAGGCCCCAGCCCTTGCCATTATAGCGTTCGCGGGGATTGGTGCCTTCACCCTTGAACTGCAGGTAGTCCAGCACCGGATAAATGCCGCCCTGGGTACGGGTCATGGTCTGGTAATTTTTCATCACCCGCTCACGTTCGCCGGCGGGCAACTGGTTCATCATGTCCGGAATGGCACGTTGCAGGCGCTGGTTGAGGAAACCGACCTGCAGCGGCAGGGTCTGTTTCATGAACTGGCGCAGTTCCAGCATTTCACGGTCATTCCGTGCCGCATTGAAGGCGGCTTCGTCAGCCCAGGGACTGCCCTTGCTGCGACCGGCGGCCAGCCAGGAGGGCATCTGTACACCCCTGGCACTGATATAATCCAGCAGGGCCGGGAAGGTTTCGGTATAGGTGCCGCGTTTGGAGGCCGGATACCAGATAAAACGCCCGATACCGAGTGAAACGAAATTTTCACTGCCATTCCAGCTCACCAGCTGATTTTCATCGGCATTGATTTCGTTTTTATAAATTTTTTCTGCGACCCAGCCCAGTTTCTGGTCCGGGATATTATTGCCACTGACCGGTGTTGTTGTATTGGTGACTGCCGTATTGGTGTTTGTACTCGTGCTGCTGCTGCGATTGGCCGGCACGGTAGCGGATGGCACGGCGACGTTGACTTCCGGTGACAGGGTCGGGGGAGTCAGCACCTGCGGGGCTTCGGGAATGGGTCTGGCCGCCGGGACTGCCGGGCTGGCATTATTCACCGAAGCCGAGACGACAGTGGCTGGCGGTGTGGTATAAATGGGTGTTGAAGCAGCGGCAACGGGTACCGATACGTTTGGATTGGCCGGTGGAATATAGCCGTAAGTGCCATAAGGCGTACCAATGGTACATCCGCCCATCAGCCCCAGAATCCCCAGTAAAGGTAATTTGTAGTTGTTCATTTGATTGTAGCCCTTATTTTTTTGCATGTTCGAGCCTGTGACTATAACCGTATGTCGTAGTTGATTGCAAAAGGTTCAAACTGCCCTAAAAAAATTTACGGGATTATTTTCATTTCTCTGATACAGCCTTTAGATGACACAGGAATCACCCATGGCTCAGCCCAATCGCCGTGGCCGGCGTCAACGCAGTGCCCAAAGCCCGAAAATCCGTTTTCCACAGCTGGAGCGACGTACCCTGCACAACCGTTTTGCCCCGGTTGCAGCGCTGGATGAAGAACAGGTCAGCCTGATTCATGAGGCCAGCATGGAACTGCTGGAACAGCAGGGTATCGAAGTGCTGGGTGAGGCCGGGAGGCAGGTGTTCCGGGATGCCGGTGTGATGGTCGGAGCAGACGGCATGGTACGCCTGGAGCGTGGCCTGGTGATGGAAAGTATCGGCAAGGCTCCATCACGGTTCACGGTCACCCCGCGCAATCCCGACAATGCCCTGCAGGTCGGCGGCGATGTGATCCAGTTCGGGCTGGTGTCGGGGCCGCCGAATGTACACGATGCCATTAACGGGCGGCGTATGGGCAATATGGCGGATTACCGCCACCTGATCCGTCTGGGCCAGTTTTTCAATGTGATCCGTTTTTTCGGCAATCAGGCCACTGCCCCCACCGATCTGGCTCCCAATACCCGCCATCTTGACACCACGCTGGCCAACCTGACGCTGGCCGACAAGCCCTTTTTTGTCCCCGGTATCGGGGCTGGACGGGTACTGGACGGGGCGCGGCTGTGTGCCATGGCCCGCGGGCTGACACTGGAGCAGCTGGCAGAAAGCCCGGCGGTAATGACCAATATCAATATCAATTCACCGCGGCGGCTGGATGACACCATGGCCTGTGGTGCCATCCAGCTGGCAAGGCTCGGGCAACCGGTAGCCGTGACTCCGTTCACGCTCATGGGTGCGATGACGCCGGCGACGCTGGCCGGGGCGCTGGTGCAGCAGAATGCGGAGGCCCTGTTCGGCATCTGCCTGCTGCAGTTGGTGCGGCCCGGTACCCCCGCGATCTACGGGGCCTTCACCTCCAATGTCAATATGCGCTCCGGTTCACCGGCTTTCGGTACGCCGGAAAACAGTCTGGCCAATATGGCCGGCGGGCAGATGGCACGCCATTACCGGCTGCCGCACCGGACCAGTGCCTGCAATGCCTCCAATACCGTTGATGTGCAGGCCACGTATGAAACCCAGATGGCGCTCTGGGGCGCGGTGCTGGGGCATGGCAACCTGATCTATCATGCGGCGGGCTGGCTTGAAGGCGGGCTGGTGGCCTCGTTCGAGAAAGTGGTTACCGACTGTGAAATGCTGCAGCACATGAGTGTCATGCTGCAGCCGATTCGCGTCAGCCGGGCTGAAATCGGACTGGAGGCGATGCAGGAGGTCGGGCCGGGCGGGCATTTCTTCGGCTGTGCCCATACCCGGGCCCGCTACCGGGAAGCCTTCTATGAGCCGTTTCTGAGCGACTGGCAGAACCATGAAAGCTGGCTGCAGGCCGGGGCGAAAGATGCGACCCAGCGTGCCACGGCTATCTGGCAGCAGATACTGGCGGAATTTGAACCGCCCGCGCTGGACCCGGCAGTGCAGGAGGCACTGGAAGCTTATGTACGGAAACGCAAGGAGACACTCGGTATGCAGGAACCGGAGCTGGAGCCGGTGGTCTGAGTTCCATGGTCACCGCGTGGCAGGGCCTGGACCAGCACAAGCCTTGGGCCCTTCCAGCCTGCTGCCCTGGTTAAATGCGTCCAGGCCTGTTATGCAGTCCCGTCACGTTGATCTACAGAAATATCAAAATGCAATACATCTTCACGAACACCGAGTTTTGTATACAAGGCAATAGCCGGCTCGTCTTCAACACCAGTGTCCGCCTGGACAAAAAGGACATAGGCACCGCGCTCGGCAGCTATGGTTCTCAGTTTCCCAATCAACGCAGTGGCAATTCCTTTTCGTCGATACGCAGAAGACACGGCAAGATCGTATATATAAAACTCACTGCGTTCCTGCTCAAACTTTATCAGCTCGTAGGCGGCAACACCGCCGACAACTTCCCTACCTTCCCGTGCGACAAGCGCGACAAAGGAATCACCACCGAGCAAACGCTTTATATAGTCCGGACCTGGACGTTTTCCGGTGTAAGTATTCATGTCATTAAACACTTCACCGAAGTTTGTCAGTAAATCATTCATCAGTTCAATATCACCAGGTCCCAGTTGACGAATTTCTATTGGCATTGATGATTCCTGGACTGTATAACACTGCACCAAACGGCACTCACGAAGTGAGTGGAAAACAGGCAGCCGTGAGGTCTACCCCAATTTTTGGACACAGATTCCATCTGCTTAGATAAAATCTGGCGTTGATTACCTCCTCAGATAGCTGGCAACTGAGTCCAGTGAACCTGATGAGGTGTTTTTCCCTGAAGC
>Ga0116152_10000185_pt1 | contig 49941 bp, 55 predicted proteins | sample AD_UKC119_MetaG_FD_89894 | JGI IMG/M metagenome (GOLD analysis project Ga0116152, IMG submission 89894) | Active sludge microbial communities of municipal wastewater-treating anaerobic digesters from Hong Kong - AD_UKC119_MetaG | ecosystem: Engineered > Bioreactor > Anaerobic > Digestate...
CGAAAAAATCCCTGTCAAAAAATTCCCTGAAGATGCTTGGGAACATGTCTTTGTTTCTGAATTTAGCGAGTGCCATAGCTTGTTCCTCCTTTAATTTTGGTTTAACATTAGGTCTTGATCGACCTAACCCGGTCAAAAAAAATACCATTTTGCTAAAAATAAAAAGGGGGAAATTAAAAAAAGGAAAATTAAAATACTTAATGTCTCTAATTTTTTGTGAAACAATAAAATAAAAAGATAAGTAATTCGGGAAAAGAACAAAAATTCGAATCGCAAGGATTCTGGGAAAATGAATATTTGTCAGGATTTTTCGATTTTTCGTGAAAAAAAAGACATTTTTTCAGTTTGACAAACTCATTTCATAGATTGAACCAGTCTTTTACAAAAATTGATTTGTCCTCAGGCTCACGAAAATGCCGAAATTCATTTTTTTTGCAATTGTAGATGTATTGTTTACCCCATTCGTAGTGGTTCTTTTTTAAGCTTTTCAGCGCATCTACAATAAAATAAACTTCATCATTGGTCATTGTCGGATGCAGTGAAAGTCTTATCCAACCTGGTTTTTGAGAAAGGTCACCACTATTGATAAGATCAGTGATTTGCCGCGATTTATCATAGGTAACATCAAGCAAAAAATGTCCGTATGTTCCTGCACATGCACAGCCACCCCTGACCTGTATCCCGAATTTATCATTCAGGAGTTTCACCGCAAGATTGAAATGAATGTCATCAAAATAAAACGAAAAAACACCGAGACGATCTCTAACATTATCAGCTAAAATCCTGATTCCCTGAATTTTTGGCAATTCATCAAATAATATTGTTACAAGTTCCTTTTCTCGTTGTTCGATGTTCTGCAATCCCATATTGTTCTTCAGTTCAATACAAAGGGCAGATTTTATCGCCTGAAGAAATCCGGGTGTTCCCCCATCTTCACGGGCTTCAATATCATCCACGTATTTAAATTCGCCCCATGGGTTGGTCCAGTCAACGGTACCTCCGCCAGGATTATCCGGTACCGGATTTTTGTAGATTGAGGAATTAAAAATGAGTACTCCGGAAGTTCCGGGCCCACCTAAAAATTTATGCGGCGAAAACATGATTGCATCCAGTGCCATCATCGGGTCGTCAGGATGCATATTGATGGCGACGTAAGGCGCAGAAGCAGCAAAATCAACAAAGCAAAGTCCACCATATTCATGCATCAGCCGGGCCATTTCATAGTATGGTGTTGAAATTCCGGTAACGTTTGAGCAGGCAGTAAAGCTGCCAATCTTCATTTTTCTGTCCTTATATTTTTCCAGTTCCTTTTGCAGTTCATTTACATCTACCAGCAAATTCTTATCCGGTTTCAACTGCACAACATCAGCAATAGTTTCGAACCATGAGGTATGATTGGAATGATGCTCCATATGAGTGATAAAAACCACAGGTCGCTCCTCTTCAGGAAGACAATTGTGTACTTCCATGCTTTTCATTGTCCGAAAGCCCAGAATACGCTGAAACTTATTGATTACATCAGTCATTCCCGAACCTGCAGTGATAATTACGTCATTCGGACCAGCATTGACATGTTCTTTGATTTTTCGGTGAGCAAGATGATAGGCATTGGTCATGAGGGTTCCGGTTTCACTGGTTTCAGTGTGTGTATTGCCAACGAATGGTCCAAACTGATTGCAAAGTTTATCCTCTATTGGCCGGTAAAGCCGACCACTGGCAATCCAGTCGCCATAAAGAATTTTTTGCTGACCGAAAGGAGAATTGAACACCTGGTCAATCCCAACAATATTTTCGCGAAAGGACTTAAAATGTTGTTCTAACGAGGTCATGCAGTTAGGAATTAGTTTTTTATTTGATTTTCAAGTATAAAAATAGTGTACAAAAATAGATATTTCAATATTAAAAAATCACTACTGATAAATTCTTTATCTGCCTTTTAAAACTTAATGATAATAAAAACAGTGTTCAGCTCAACATTATGTAACGACAATGTAATAGGGCCTGGAAAACGAAAGAATTGAATTACGCATTGGACTGGTATTCGGTTAAACCCTTTACAAAGCAATTAATCAGTTTTGTATTTATCGCCGGGTTTACATTATGTATTTACAATAAAGACAAAGCCTGTCGAAAAAAAAGCCCCTTAAACAGAGGCTTTCATTTGTTAGTTCGAATTTTATTATCTGACGTATTTAAAATTTTTACCGGGATAATAGGCAGCGGTCCCCAATTGTTCTTCGATCCGAAGCAACTGATTATATTTTGCAATCCGATCGGTACGACTGGCGGAACCGGTTTTAATCAGGCCGGTATTCATAGCAACCGCCAGGTCAGCTATAGTAGTATCTTCTGTTTCACCCGACCGATGGCTGATTACAGCAGTGAAAGCATTCCGATAGGCGAGATTAACAGCATTTATAGTCTCGGTGAGGGTTCCAATCTGGTTTACCTTGACAAGAATAGAATTGGCAACACCCAAATTGATTCCCTGCTGCAGACGTTCAGTATTGGTAACAAAAAGATCGTCGCCGACAAGTTGAATTTTGGAACCCATTTTATCGGTCATCATTTTCCAGCCTTCCCAGTCATCTTCCGCCATACCGTCTTCAATAGAAATAATAGGGTATTTATTCACCCATTCTTTCCAATAATCAACCATTTGAGCAGGAGTCAATTTATCCCCAGTGGACCATTTGAGGTGATATACATTTTCTTCGGTAATGTAAAACTCCGAAGCTGCGGGATCTAAGGCCAGATAAATATCTTCACCGGGTTTGTAGCCTGCTTGCTCGATGGCTTTTAAAATGACTGTGATGGCTTCTTCATTAGATTTAAGGTTGGGGGCAAATCCACCTTCATCACCAACATTTGTTGAATAGCCGTTTTTTTTCAAAACACTTTTCAAATTATGAAAAACTTCGACACCCATACGCAATGCTTCTGAAAAAGTAGGTGCTCCTACCGGCATAATCAAGAATTCCTGAAAATCAATACTGTTGTCGGCATGAGAACCTCCATTAAGGATATTCATCATCGGAATGGGCAGTGTTTTGGCTCCTACACCACCAATATAGCGGTAAAGGGTCTGACTGGATTCAGTAGCGGCGGCCTGGGCGCAAGCCAGAGAAACACCCAGAATGGCATTTGCTCCGAGGTTTGCTTTATTTGGTGTGCCATCAAGTTCGATCATTTTCTGGTCGATTTCTATCTGATCGAAAACATAATAGCCCTGCAATTCTTCATTTAAAACAGTGTTAACGTTATTCACAGCTTTTAACACCCCTTTGCCCATGAAACGTGATTGTTCGCCGTCGCGAAGCTCGACAGCTTCATGAATACCGGTGGAAGCACCGGATGGTATGGCTGCACGGCCAATAATGCCGCTTTCGGTAATAACTTCGACTTCTATTGTGGGATTTCCTCGTGAATCGAGAATTTGTCTTGCATGAACGGATACGATTGAGCTCATAATATTGATTTTAATTTGTTGAGTATTTCATTAAAAAAGGGATAAGACATTACCTAACGCCTTATCCCGATGGTTATAATCTCTTTGAATAAGAACTTGGTTATTCTGTCTTTGTTTCCTCTGCAGAGTTTTCAGGTTCTGCTTTCTCAGCCTGCATCTTTGTGCCGGTATCAGGAACTTCATTCTTTATTTCTTCGGATTTTGAGGCAGCTTCAGCTTCCGGGGCTTTTTCAGCCTCATTAGTTTCAGTTTTCGATTCAACTGATTTTACTTTTTCTTCAGCTGATGAAATTGCTTTGGTTGTTTTAGATGATCCTCTTCTTCTGCGGCGACTGGTTGATTTTTCGGTTGCAGCTGCACCGGATAAATAGACCTGATTATAGTCAACCAGTTCAATCAGGCACATTTCAGCGTTATCACCAACTCGGTTACCGGTTTTGATGATGCGGGTATAACCGCCCGGGCGACTGGCAACTTTAGTTGATATTTCTCTGAAAAGCTCTGTAACAGCTTCTTTACTTTGTAAATAGCTAAAAACTACCCTTCGCGAATGTGTTGTGTCTTCTTTTGATCTGGTAATCAATGGTTCTACATAGCCTCTCAGTGCTTTGGCTTTTGCAACCGTGGTAGTAATTCGCTTATGCAGGATAAGTGACGTTGCCATATTCGAAAGCATAGACTTACGATGCGGACTTGTCCTGCCTAAATGGTTAAAATTCTTCAGATGTCTCATTGTTCTATTATTCCTTGTCTAATTTATATTTCGAAACATTCATTCCAAATTCAAGGTTCTTGGATTTTACAAGCTCTTCAAGTTCGGTAAGAGATTTTTTTCCAAAATTCCTGAATTTAAGTAAATCGTTTTTATTAAAAGTTACCAGGTCACCCATGGTTTCTACGTCGGCTGCCTTCAGACAATTGAGTGCCCTGACTGACAGATCTAAGTCAACCAGTTTGGTTTTTAGCAATTGACGTATGTGAAGTGAGTTTTCGTCAAACTCCTCTGTTACATTCTTTTCTTCTTTTTCCACAGCGATCTTTTCATCGGAAAAGAGCATAAAGTGATGAATCAGAATTTTAGCAGCGTCTTTAAGTGCGTCTTTTGGCTGAATGGACCCATCGGTAGTTAATTCAAGCACAAGTTTTTCATAGTCAGTTTTTTGCTCAACCCTGAAATCTTCCACTTCATATTTAACATTAACAATTGGGGTATGGATGGAGTCGATAGCAATAGTTCCAATTGGTGCGTTCGGATCTTTGTTTTCATCAGCCGGAACATAACCTCTGCCTTTATTTATAGTCAATTCCATTGTCAATTTCACAGAGGGTTCCATGTTGCAGATCACAAGATCGGTATTTAGAACCTGGAAAACTGATAAGTATTTGTTAATATCTCCTGCTTTGAACACTTCATGATCCTTTATGACGATCTTGACTGTTTCTGAATTTTCCTGTTCAACCAGGCGTTTAAAGCGGATTTGTTTAAGATTGAGAATAATTTCAACCACATCTTCCACAACGCCTTTGATGGTTGAAAATTCCTGTTCAACACCTTCAATTTTTACGCTGGTAATAGCGAAACCTTCCAGTGATGAAAGTAAAATCCGTCGTAATGCATTGCCGATGGTAATTCCAAAACCGGGTTCCAAAGGACGAAATTCAAATTTACCTTTGTAATCAGATGCTTCAAGCATGATTACCTTTTCAGGTTTTTGAAATGCTAAAATTGCCATAATTAAACCTTTAGGTTTGCAAATAAATGATGGATATTATTTTGAATAAAGCTCAACGATAACCTGTTCGTTGATATTTTCGGGTATTTCGTCCCTTTGCGGATAGTTTAAAACTTTACCGGCCATTTTCTCTTCATCCCATTCGAGCCAGGGCAGAAGTGAATGACGTCTGGCAAGCGCATCAGTAATTACTTCCAGTGTTTTTGATCTTTCACGAACACCAACTACAAAACCTGGTTTAACAGCATACGAAGGAATGTTGATTACCTCATCATTGACAACAATGTGACGATGTGATACGAGCTGTCGGGCAGCAGCACGTGTAGGCGCAATTCCCAAACGATAAACCACATTATCAAGGCGGGTTTCGATGATCTGAAGTAATACTTCACCAGTGATACCTGATTTCTGGCTGGCTTTTTTAAAAGTATTGCGGAACTGGCGCTCCAGAATGCCGTAGGTATATTTGGCCTTTTGCTTTTCAGCAAGCTGAAGTCCGTATTCTGTAGGTTTCTTACGCTTTTTGTTCAATCCATGCTGTCCGGGTGGATAATTTTTCTTTTCAAAGTATTTGTCAGATCCGTAAATAGAATCACCAAATTTTCTTGAGATTTTTGTTTTTGGCCCAATGTATCTTGCCATTTCTATGTAAATTTAATTTGATAATCAAATGAATTCTTAAACCCTTCTGCGTTTTGGCGGACGGCAACCATTGTGTGGCAATGGAGTGATGTCATTAATTTCAGTCACTTCGATACCGGCTGAGTGGATTGTTCGGATGGCCGATTCTCTGCCTGCACCAGGTCCTTTAACATATACTTTTACTTTGCGCAATCCGAGATCATAAGCTACTTTTGAACAGTCTTCGGCAGCAGTCTGAGCTGCATATGGGGTGTTTTTCTTTGAACCTCTGAAGCCCATCTTACCGGCTGATGACCATGAAATTACCTGTCCGTCATTGTTGGCAAGGGTTACAATGATGTTGTTGAAGGAGGCATTAATAAACGCTTTCCCCATTGTATCCACTTTAACGACCCTTTTTTTGGTGGTTTTACTTGTTTTTGATGTTTTTGCCATAATTTATATTCCTTGATGACTTGAATTATGCAGCGCAACCAAATTGGTTTTGTAAGCGCTTTTTAGCCTTTTGGAGCTTTCTTTTTGTTTGCAACGGTTTTCTTTCTTCCTTTTCGGGTGCGGGCATTATTTTTTGTTGACTGTCCTCTGACCGGCAAACCGATACGATGACGAATTCCGCGATAGCAACCAATATCCATCAAACGTTTAATGTTTGTCTGGGTTTCGGAGCGCAAAGCACCTTCTACTTTGTATTCATCGCTGATAAGTGCTCTTATGCTGTTTTGTTCGTCATCATTCCAATCCTGTACCTTTTTATTCACATCAACATTGACTTTGCCAAGAATTTCAGTGGCAAGGCTTCTGCCGATACCGTGAATATAGGTCAGACCAATTACGCCCCGCTTATTTTTTGGTAAATCAATACCTGCAATACGTGCCATAGTAATTTATCTGTTTAATTAATTTTTTAACCTTGTCTTTGTTTGTACTTTGGATTCTTTTTGTTAATCACGTACAACCTGCCTTTACGGCGGACAATTTTGCAGTCCGGTGTTCTTGTTTTTACTGATGCTCTTACTTTCATTGCTGTCAATTATTTGTATCTGAATGTAATACGACCTTTGGATAAATCATAGAGAGACATGGCAATTTTTACACGGTCACCGGGCAGAATTTTAATGTAATGCATGCGCATCTTACCTGAGATGTGAGCAATAATGACATGCCCGTTTTCAAGTTCGACACGAAACATTGCATTTCCCAGCGATTCAATCACTGTTCCATCCTGTTCGATAAGCGGCTGTTTTGCCATGCTTTGAATATCTTTAATTTTGTTTACTTTTTAATACTTCGTCAATAAAATCAAATGTCGATAATATTTCGGTTTTGCCTTTTCGTATTGCGACATCATGCTCATAATGTGCTGAAGGTTTATGGTCGGTGGTTTTGATTGTCCATCCATCGCGCTCCTGATAAACATTACGTACGCCCAGATTAATCATCGGCTCAATCGCAATTACCATTCCTGCCAGCAATTCTTTTCCGTTTCCACGTCTTCCGTAATTGGGTACTTCGGGCTGTTCATGAAGCTGTCTGCCCAACCCATGCCCTACAAGATCACGTACTACTGAATAACCAAAAGACTCAACATAGTGCTGAATAGCATAACCGATATCACCAATACGGTTTCCGGCAACAGCTGATTCGATGCCAAGATAAAGTGATGCTTTTGTTCGTTCCATTAGCATTAACACATTTTCATCCACGTCACCAACCGCAAAAGTGTATGCTGAATCGCCATAAAAACCATTTTTCTTTACACCACAATCAACTGAAATGATATCTCCACTTTTTAAAACATAGTTTCCGGGAATACCATGTACGACAACTTCGTTGACTGAGGTGCACAATGTAGCCGGAAAACCATTATAGCCTTTAAACCCTGGTTCAGCATGATGATCCCGGATAAAGGTTTCGGCAATATCATCGAGTTTTGCAGTGGTTATCCCAGGAGCAATGTACTTTGCTACTTCAGCAAGTGTTTTACCAACAAGTAAAGAACTTTCTCTTAATAACTCTATTTCTTCTTCTGTCTTCAGATGAATCATTTCAATTGTTTTTCAAGGTTGACGGTAATTACATACCTGATCTACCCTTAATTCTGCCTGACTTTGTCAAACCATCGTAATGACGCATAAGCAAATGGCTGTTAATCTGGTCTAAAGTATCCAATACAACCCCGACCAGAATCAGCAGGGAAGTGCCTCCATAGAATTGTGCGAATTGCTGACTTACTCCGGCCAAGCCGACGAATGCTGGCATAATGGCGACCAAACCCAGAAAAAGTGAACCGGGAAGAGTAATTCGCGACATTACATTATCAATAAACTCAGCAGTTTTCTTGCCGGGTTTAATTCCCGGAATAAATCCTCCGTTTTTCTTCATGTCATCAGCCATCTGGTTCGGATTAACAGTGATGGCTGTATAAAAATAGGTGAATGCTACAATCAAAATGAAGAAGGTGAAGTTGTACCAAAAACCTGTAAAATCGGTAAAGGCTGATGCAAAACCTGTCAATGTTTCACTTTGAGAATACTGCGCAATAGTGAGTGGCAGAAACATGATGGCCTGTGCAAAGATAATGGGCATTACACCGGCTGCATTTACTTTGAGCGGAATATACTGACGCACACCACCATACTGTTTGTTACCCACAACACGCTTGGCGTATTGTACAGGGATACGTCTTGTTCCCTGAACCAGTAAGATGGTTAGCAGAATAACACCAACAAGAACAATAATTTCAACAATAAATATTACCAGTCCGCCACCCTGCTCCTCAAGCCTTGAGACAAATTCGGCAAACAGAGAAAATGGAAGGCGGGCAATAATTCCAATCATGATGATCAATGAAATTCCGTTTCCAATCCCTTTGTCGGTAATTCGCTCACCAAGCCACATGACAAACATCGAACCGGCAGTAAGCATAATGATTGATGAAATACCAAAAAATGAAAAGATTGAGTGTGATGTGGTTGCCGGGTCAAAAGGATAAATGGCTTCCGGTGGAAGTTGCATCACGAGATTGGCTATGTAAGCCGGTGACTGAAAAATAAGAATTACTACCGTCAGATATCGGGTAATCTGGTTAATTTTCCGTCTGCCACTTTCTCCTTCTTTTTGTAATCGCTGGAAATACGGAATGGCCATACCCAACAACTGCACAACGATAGAAGCTGAAATGTATGGCATGATTCCCAGGGCAAAAATTGAGGCGTTGGAGAATGCACCACCCGAAAACATGTTGAGCAGTCCGAGCAAACCAGTGGATGCTTGTTGCTGCAATTCGCTCAGCATGGATGGGTCAACACCCGGAAGTACAATGAAGGAACCCAGACGATAAAGCAGGATAATTCCTAAGGTGTAGGCGATCCTTTTTCTCAGGTCCTCAATCTTGTAAATATTCTTGATGGTTTCGATAAATTTTTTCATTAAGAATTAAATTTTTGTTGCAACACCTCCTTGGTCTTCAATTGCTTTTGCAGCTGTTTTTGAGAAAGCATGGGCTTTGACCTCAATTTTTGCTTTCAACTCACCTCTGCCCAGCACTTTGATAAGGTCTTTTTTCTGGGCAAGTCCGTGGTTGTAAAGTACATCGAGATCGAAAACGGTAATATTTTTCTCATCCACTAGCTTTTGTAGTGCATCAAGGTTAATTCCGCGATACTCCACACGATTCATATTTTTGAAGCCGCCTTTTGGAATGCGACGATACAAAGGCATTTGTCCACCCTCAAAACCAAATTTTGAAGAATATCCGGACCTTGATTTAGCTCCTTTATGACCTCTTGTTGAGGTTCCTCCTTTACCCGATCCCTGTCCGCGACCAATTCTTTTTTTGTTTTTTGTTGAACCTTTTGCCGGTTTCAGATTTGATAAATCCATTTCTATTATAATGTTTGCAAGTTTATACGTTTTCAACAACAAGTAAATGTTTAACTTTTTCAACCATACCCATTATCTGGGGTGTTGCTTCGTGCTCAACTACCTTGTTCAATTTTGTCAGACCGAGGGCCTGTAAGGTAAGTTTTTGCTTTTGTGGGCGTCCAATGCCACTTTTGACCAATTTTACTTTTATTCTGCTCATTTTACTCTCTGATTAACCGTTAAACACTTTTTCAAGACTAACACCTCTGACCTGAGCTACAGTGTATGGATCGCGCATTTTCATCAAAGCATCAATAGTAGCTTTCACAACGCTATGCGGGTTGGAAGAACCTTTTGATTTGGCCAACACATCTTTTACACCAACGCTTTCCAAAACAGCCCTCATGGCTCCGCCTGCTATCACTCCGGTACCTGCTGCAGCTGGTTTCATAAAAATTGTAGCTCCGCTGTATTTACCTATACCTTCGTGAGGCAGGGTACCATTCAGAATTGGAACACTGATAAGGTTTTTCTTTGCATCATCAATGCCTTTGGCAATCGCAGCAGTTACCTCTTTAGCCTTACCTAATCCGTAACCTACCACACCTTGCTCATTGCCGACAACAACAATTGCTGAAAAACTAAATGTTCTCCCTCCTTTGGTCACTTTAGTAACTCTTTGGATATGAACAAGCTTATCTTTAAATTCGATTTCGCTTGATTTAACTCTCTTTACGTTTACGTTTGCCATAATTTTAGTTAAAATTTTAGACCTGCTGCTCTTGCTGCGTCAGCGAGAGTTTTTACACGGCCATGATATAAATATCCATTCCTGTCGAAAACAACGGTTTCGATACCGGCCTCAGTTGCTTTTCTGGCTATCAGTGTACCAACTCTTTTGGCTTGTTCGGTCTTAGTCATTTTTTCTTTTTCAAAATCTTTACTCAACGAGGAAGCCGAAATCAAGGTTCTGCTGTTCAGATCGTCAATGATTTGGGCATATATCTCTTTATTGCTTCTGAACACGGTCATTCTGGGCTTTTGGGTTGTTCCATACAATCCTTTCCTGATCCGCATTTTAATCCGATATCTTCTGTATTGTTTTTTGTCTTTGATTGCCATTTCTCAATGGGTTTTATCTTATTGATAGATGAATTAACTCTGTATTTTACTTGGCTGAAGCTTTACCTGACTTACGCTTGATTTCTTCACCCCTGTATTTGATACCTTTACCCTTGTAAGGCTCTGGCTTACGCAACGAACGCAATTTGGCAGCTATCTGACCTACAAGCTGTTTATCATGCGATTTCAGTGTTATTATGGGGTTTTTACCTCTTTCGGTAACAGTTTCCACCTTTACTTCATCGGGCATTAAAACGACCACGTTATGCGAAAATCCCAATGAAAGTTCCAATGCTCTTCCGGTGGATGAAGCTTTATAACCCACACCAACGAGCTCCTGCTCGATCTTGTATCCTTGTGAAACACCATGTATCATATTATGAATCAGCGAGCGATAAAGTCCATGCATGGCTTTATGGCGTTTCTGATCGGTAGGACGTTCGACCCGCAGTATATTTCCATCCACTTTAACGGTGATGTCAGGATGGACTTGCTGTTCGAGTGTTCCAAGTTTTCCTTTTACGGTAACCATGTTTTTGTCGGAAACTTTTACCTCGACACCTGCAGGGATAGTAACCGGTAGTTTTCCTATACGTGACATTTTTTCTCCTTCTTTAGCTGATGTAACAAATTACTTCACCGCCAACATTTTGCTTCCGTGCTTCTTTGTCGGTCATCAATCCTGATGATGTACTAATGATGGCAATACCAAGTCCGTTAAGTACGCGGGGCAATTCATCCACACCGACAAATTTTCTTAAGCCCGGACGGCTGACTCTTTTTAGGGAGTTGATTGCCGGAAGCTTGGTAACCGGGTGATACTTTAATGCGATTTTTATCACAGGAGGAAATTTCTCATCTTCAAACTTATAATTCAGGATGTATCCTTTTTCGAAAAGGATTTTTGTCATCTCTTTCTTCATTTTCGACGAAGGAATTTCCACAATACGATGGCCGGCCATAATGGCATTTCTAACTCTTGTGATATAATCTGAAATGGGATCAGTTAACATATTTCCTTGATTATTATTTAGTTTCAAATGCTGATTTTACCAACTTGCTTTTTTAACACCCGGGATAAGTCCTTTCAAAGCCATTTCACGGAAATTAATTCGGGAAATTCCAAAATGCCGCATATAGCCTTTCGGCCTGCCGCTGAGTTGACAGCGGTTATGCAGGCGGATGGGATTTGAATTTATGGGCAATTTTTGCAGTCCTTCATAATCGCCGGCTGCCTTAAGTGCTGCACGCTTTTCAGCATATTTGTCAACAAGTTCTTTCCTCTTGACTTCCCTGGCTTTCATTGATTCTTTTGCCATAGATCAGTTATTGTTTTTGATTTTTAAATGGTAATCCGAATTCTTTGAGCAAAGCAAGTGACTCTTTATCGTTGGCAGCCGATGTTACAAAAGTAATATCCATACCGTTGATCTTGTTCACCTTGTCAAAATTGATTTCGGGAAAAATGATCTGCTCGGTAATACCAAGTGTGTAATTACCACGGCCATCGAATCCTTTATCGCTGATTCCTCTGAAATCACGTACACGAGGTATAGCAACCGAAATCAAACGATCCAGAAATTCGTACATTATGTTACCACGCAGGGTTACTTTCACGCCAACAGGCATTCCTCTTCTAAGTTTAAAATTGGAAATGTCTTTCTTGGATTTTGTTGCAACGGCTTTTTGTCCGGTGATTTGTGCCATTTCCACAAGACCTGACTCAATGAGTTTCTTGTCGGCAATTGCATCACCAAGACCTTGATTTACAACGATCTTAAGTAATCTTGGTACTTGCATCGGGCTTTTAAATTCAAACTGCTTGAGAAGTGCAGGGTGAATTTCGCTGCGATATTTTTCTTTTAGTCTTGGTACGTAACTCATTATTTAATTACCTCCCCTGATTTTTTTGAATAGCGAACCAGTTTATTTTTCTTTTCATCCAGTTTTCGACCAATGCGGGCGGCTTTCCCGTTGCCGTCAATAACCATCAGATTCGAAACGTGGATTGGCGATGCTTTTTTAATTATTCCGCCCTGAGGATTTTCCTTATTGGGTTTTTGGTGCTTACTCACCATTTTGACTCCCTCTACTATAGCAGTTTGCTTTTCGGTATCAACCACAAGCACTTTACCTTTTTGACCTCTGGAATCACCGGAGAGTACCAGTACGTTATCGCCTTTTTTGATATGCAGTTTTTGCTTTGTCATTGTTTTTCGAATTTTTAAAGTACTTCGGGTGCAAGTGATACAATTTTCATATACTGTTTTTCCCTCAATTCTCGGGCAACCGGGCCAAAAATACGGGTCCCTGTCATTTCGCCTGCATTATTGAGCAACACAACAGCATTGTCATCAAAACGTATGTAACTTCCGTCGGGGCGGCGAATTTCTTTTTTGGTCCGCACTACCACTGCTTTTGATACGGTGCCTTTTTTGATATTCCCAGCTGGAATGGCACTTTTCACACTGACAACGATAGTATCGCCAATGGATGCATAGCGTCTTCGGGTACCTCCGAGAAGGCTTATGCAGAGTACTGTTTTGGCGCCACTGTTGTCGGCAACTGTTAATCTTGATTCTTTCTGTATCATGACTATTTAGCTCTTTCGATAATTTCAACTAATCTCCAACACTTATTCTTACTCAGAGGCCGTGTTTCGCTGATGCGCACGGTATCTCCGATGTTACATTCGTTCTTGTCGTCCTGGGCCATCAGGCGGGTACTTTTATGTAAAAACTTGCCATAAATGGGGTGTTTTACCCTTCTGTCAACCTGAACAATGATGGTTTTATCCATTTTGTTACTGACGACCAGGCCAATTCTTTCCTTGCGTAATGGTCTTACTAATTTTTCTTCCATTATTGTAACTTGTTATAATTTTCCTTCAAGTTGTCTTTTCCGAATTTCTGTTTTCAGGCGGGCAATTGTTCTGCGGTAATAAACTATCTTTTGAGGATTTTCGAGATCGGAAACCGCATGATTCAGCTTAAGTCTCGTGAGTTGTTTTGATTCTTCTTCGAGCCTTTCGAGCAGATCATCATTCGACAATTCTATGATAACACTTTGTTTCATTGCTATTCTGATATTATTCTACGTAATCTTTTCTTACGACAAATTTGGTAGCTACAGGCAGTTTTTGTGCTGCAAGCCTCAGGGCTTCTTTGGCTACTGCCAGTGGAACGCCGTCGGCTTCAAACAGGATACGGCCTGGGGTAACTGGTGCAACAAAATATTCGGGGGCACCTTTCCCTTTTCCCATACGCACTTCGGCTGGTTTTTTGGTAACGGGTTTGTCGGGAAATATTTTTATCCATATTTGACCTTCACGTTTCATGTAACGGGTAACAGCCTGACGTGCTGATTCGATCTGCCGGCCGGTAATCCAGGCTTCTTCGAGAGTCTTGATACCAAAAGAACCGTAGGCCAGCTCATGCCCGCGCTGAGCATTACCTTTCATCTTTCCCTTCTGCTGCTTCCTGTATTTTGTTTTCTTTGGCTGTAACATTATTTCTAAGTTTTAGGATGTTTTACAGTTTAATTTATTTCTTTTCGTTGAATCTTGCCCGGGTGCGTGGTCTTCGTCCAGCAGGTGCTCCTGAAGGAGCAACTTTGGATTTCTTTTCGGTGCCAGTCATTGGAACGAGTTCCACTTTTTCGAATATTTCGCCTTTGCAAATCCAAACTTTTATTCCAATACGTCCATAGGTGGTGTGGGCTTCTGCGTGAGCATAATCAATGTCAGCGCGAAGTGTATGTAATGGAGTACGTCCTTCTTTGTACATTTCGTTACGAGCCATTTCTGCGCCACCCAATCGTCCGCTGATCAGGACTTTAATTCCTTCAGCACCGATTCGCATAGTGGAAGCAATGGCGGTTTTTATGGCCCGGCGGAAAGAAATACGTCCTTCGATCTGACGGGCTATGTTATTGGCAACAAGGTTTGCATCCAATTCCGGGCGTTTGATTTCGGATATATTAATCTGAATTTCCTTGCCGGTAAGCTTCTTCAGCTCTTCTTTCAGCTTGTCTACTTCCTGGCCGCCTTTACCGATGATAATGCCGGGGCGGGCAGTATGAATAGTTACAGTGACAAGTTTCAGCGTTCTTTCGATCATTATCTTTGAAACGCCGGCTTTTGAAAGACGGGCAAGCAGGTATTTTCTGATTTTATCGTCTTCTACCAGTTTTTCACTGAAGTTTTTTCCGCCATACCAATTGGAATCCCATCCTTTGATGATGCCTAACCTAAGACCTATTGGATTAGTTTTTTGTCCCATTAAGTATTGAAATATTGATGATTACTTATTTTCCTGGTTAATATCTTCTAGTTCCTGAACATCCAGTTTATTGCGACTGTCCAGTATTAAAGTTACGTGGTTCGAACGCTTACGAATCCGATGAGCACGTCCCTGCGGAGCAGGTCTAATGCGTTTGAGCTGTCGGGCACTGTCCACCATAACTGACTTGACATACAGGTTGTTTTCTTCCATCCTGACGCCCTCATTTTTGACCTGCCAGTTGGCTATTGCTGAAAGCATCAATTTGTAAAGCCTGTCGGAAGCTTCTTTCTGTGTATATTTCAGGATATTTAGTGCCGATTCAACGTCTTTACCTCGAATGAGGTCAGCAACGAGCCTCATTTTGCGGGGCGAAGTCGGGCAATTTACAAGTTTTGCAATGTATTGTGTTTTTCTTGCCGTCTTTCTTTCTTCTGCTGTATTATGTTTTCTTGTACCCATAATTTTTTTCTTTATTTTTTGCCTTTATCCTTTTTTCCTGCATGACCTCTGAACTGTCGTGTGGGAGCAAATTCACCTAGTTTGTGACCAACCATATTTTCGGTTACGTACACCGGAATAAATTTATTGCCATTATGCACTGCGATGGTAAGTCCAACAAAATCCGGTGAAATTATGGAAGCCCTCGACCACGTTTTGATCACGCTCTTTTTCTTCGATTCCTGGGCTTCAAGAACTTTCTTTTCCAGCTTGTAATGGATATATGGACCTTTTTTAAGCGAACGACTCATCTTATCTTTGATTTAAGAATTTACTTTTTCCTTCTTTCAATAATGTATTTGCCCGATGCTTTTTTCTTTGAACGGGTTTTGAAACCTTTGGCCGGTATTCCTTTTCTTGATCTTGGGATACCACCAGAAGCTCTTCCTTCGCCACCACCCATTGGGTGATCTACAGGGTTCATTACAACTCCTCTTGTTCTGGGTCGGCGACCTAACCAGCGGCTACGTCCGGCTTTTCCTGATACTTCCAGGTTATGATCCTGATTTGAAATAGTACCAATGGTAGCTTTACAAGTCTGAAGTACCATACGTGTTTCACCCGACGGAAATTTGAGAACGGCGAATTTCCCATCTCTTGACATTAACTGGGCATACGAACCTGCACTTCTGGCAATTTTTCCGCCCTGCCCTGGTCGCAATTCGATATTGTGAACCAGTGTTCCAAAAGGTACTTCACTAAGGTACAGTGCATTGCCTACATCCGGTGAAGCTCCTTTGCCGGAAACAATCGATTGACCTACCTTAATGCCGTTTGGTGCAAGAATATATCTTTTTTCACCGTCGGCATAGGATACCAATGCTATACGTGCACTGCGGTTCGGATCGTATTCTATGGTCAGAACTTCTGCAGGTATTCCTTCTTTTTCACGCTTGAAATCAATGATGCGGTATTTTTGCTTATGACCACCACCCATGTATCGCATGGTCATTCTTCCCTGATTGTTCCTTCCTCCGGATCTCTTTTTGGGTTCCAGTAAACTTCTTTCAGGTGTGTTTGTGGTAATATCATCAAACGCACTGATTATCTTGAAGCGTTGACTGGATGTTGTCGGTTTGAATTTTTTTAAAGCCATTTATCTTAAATATTGCTGTAAAAATCAATTTTTTCTTCACCGGCTACTGTAATAATAGCCTTTTTAACTGATGCTGTGCGGCCTGCAATAATACCTGATTTGGTATTTCGCGATTTGTTTTTACCGGTATAACGAATGGTATTTACGGCTTCAACTTTAACTCTGTATAGGTCCTCAACAGCTTTTTTAATCTGCAGCTTGTTTGCATTTTTATGAACGATAAAACCGTACCTGTTCATTTTTTCACCAAGCTCGGTGAATTTTTCGGTTATTATCGGTCGTATTAAAATTTCCATGTTCGATTTCCTGTTTTGGATTTGATAACATCAATTAATTTTTAAACATTTCCTCAATGTCTTTCAATGAACTCTCGAGGATTAGAATCTGTTTTGCTTTAAGCACCTCATAAGTATTGATACTTTTAGCATTCAGGTGAGTAACGCTGCCAAGATTTCTGGTGGACAGATAGAGATTGTTATCTTTTCCGGGTGTGAGCAACAATATTTTGGTCTGACCCAGATTAAAAGCTTTGAGTACATCAACGAAATTCCTGGTTTTTGGCTGATCAAAGGTAAAATCTTCAATAACCATGATATTTCCGTTTACTGCTTTGTAACTCAAAGCTGATTTACGTGCAAGCCGTTTCAGCTTTTTGTTCAGCTTGAAGAAATAATCGCGGGGTTGAGGGCCAAAAACACGGCCACCACCTCTGAACAATGGGTTTTTAATACTACCTGCACGTGCACCACCTGTTCCTTTTTGTCGTTTCAATTTACGTGTACTGCCGGCAATTTCTCCTCTGTGTTTTGCTTTATGAGTACCCTGGCGATTGTTTGCCATGATTTGCTTGACATCGAGATAAATTGCATGATCGTTTGGTTGTATTCCAAACACTGAATCATCGAGTACGACAGTACGATCGGTTTTTTCACCGTTGATTTTATAAACTGTTAGCTCCATCTTTCTACGATTAAATATGATCCAATTGGTCCTGGAACCGATCCTTTGATTAATAAAATATTTTTTTCGGGTATAATTTTCATGATCTTCAGGTTGATCATTTTCACCCTGGTATGTCCGGTTTGGCCAGCCATACGGATGCCCTTGAATACACGTGAAGGCCATGATGAAGCACCTACTGAACCTGGTGCCCTGAGGCGGTTATGCTGCCCGTGAGTAGCTCCACCAACACCGCTGAACCCGTGACGTCTTATAACACCCTGAAAACCTTTACCTTTTGTTGTTCCTGCCACATCAATAAATTCTCCTTCAATAAAGTCTTTCACAGTAACCAAGTCACCGAATTTCTTGCGGTGCCCGGCTTCAAATCTGGTAAATTCTCTTACGATTTTCTTCGGGGTAACACCAGCCTTTTTAAAATGACCGGCCATTGGCTTGTTAGTATGCTTTTCTTTTTTTTCATCATACGAAAGCTGAATGGCATCGTAACCATCAGTGGCTTTTGTTTTCACCTGGGTTACCACACAAGGTCCGGCTTCGATAATGGTACATGGTACATTTTTACCATTTTCATCAAAGATACCGGTCATCCCAATTTTTTTTCCAATTATTCCTGACATTATTCAATAATGTTTAATGTTGCCAATTAATCGTTCTTTTTATCTTATCTCAAACTTTAATTTCAACTTCAACACCACTGGGCAGCTCAAGCTTCATAAGCGCATCAATGGTTTTTGTAGTTGAGCTGTAAATATCAAGCAGTCTTTTGTAGGAGGAGAGTTCGAACTGCTCTCTTGATTTTTTGTTCACAAAAGTTGCCCTGTTTACTGTAAAGATTTTTTTGTTGGTCGGCAGTGGTATTGGCCCGCTGACAACGGCACCGGTCGTCTTTACAGTTTTAACGATCTTCTCGGCTGATTTATCAACCAGGTTATGATCGTATGATTTCAACTTTATTCTTATCCTTTGACTCACTGTAAATGTGTATTTAAATGAATTGATATTTTGCTTAAACTTTTACTATGTAACCTTTTATTTTGTAAAGTACCTGCTCGAGCAATTCGTTGGGTAATTCTGAATAATGCGAAAACTCAAGATTGTAAGTTGCTCGTCCCGATGTGATTGACCTGAGCTGGGTAACATATCCAAACATTTCAGCCAATGGTACTTTTGCTCTTAGAACCTGAGCGTTGTATTTTGAGTTCACGTCTTCGATGTGGCCCCGACGACGGTTAAGGTCACTGCTCAGATCACCAATATATTCATCCGGTGTAATTACCTCAAGTCGCATAATTGGCTCAAGAAGTGTAAGTTTTGAATTTCGCGCAGCGTTCCGGAAACCTAATTTTGCAGCGATCTCGAAAGCTAAAGGATCGGAATCGACCGGGTGGTAGGTACCGTTTTTCAAAACTACTTTCATATTAAACACTGAAAAACCGGCAAGCACTCCGTTCATCATCGACATTTCAAAGCCGCGCTTTACGGCAGTAATATATTCTTTAGGCAATGCACCACCTTTGATTTCATCGACAAATTGAAGCCCTCTGAGTTCCTTATCATCGGCAGGACCAATTTCGAATGTTATATCTGCAAAACGACCCTTGCCTCCGGTTTGCTTTTTGTAAATCTCCTGATGGGTCAGCGAATTACGGAATGCTTCCTTGTAGGATACCTGAGGTTTGCCCTGATTACATTCAATGTTGTATTCACGGCGAAGCTCATCCAAACGTATTTCAAGATGCAGTTCACCCATTCCGCTGATGATTGTCTGGCCGGTTTCTTCGTCAATTCTGACTTTAAATGTAGGGTCTTCTTCAGTAAGTTTGACCAGACATGTTTGTAACTTTTCCACATCATCCTGTGTTTTGGATTCCACTGCCATGTTGATCACAGGTTCAGGGAAACTGATAGTCTCAAGTAACAAAGGATGGTCGATGGCAGTGAGCGAATCACCGGTTCTGATTTCCTTGAATCCAACCAGTGCACAGATATTTCCGGCTTCAACTTTTTCGAGTGGCTGATACTTGTTTGCATGCATTTGCATCAGGCGGGTGATGCGTTCTTTTTTCCCTGTATTCACATTTAAAACCTGTTCACCAGACTTTATGCTTCCTGAATATATCCTCAGAAAAGCTATTTTCCCAACATACGGATCGGTTTTAATTTTGAATGCCAGTGCAGCAAAGCTGTCATCAGGACTGGCTGTTCGGGTTTCTTTCTTTTCGGTGAAAGGATTTATTCCCTCTACAGGAGGTAGGTCAAGTGGACTTGGGAGATAAGCAGCAACTGCATCAATGAGTTTTTGAACACCTTTGTTCTTAAAAGCAGCACCGCACAATACAGGAGTAATGCGTAATTCTAAAGTTGCTTTTCTGATTGCCTGACGCATTTCGTCAGGGGTGATTGAATCGGGATTTTTTAAAAACTTTTCCAAAAGCTCATCACTCTCTTCAGCCACACCTTCAATGAGTCGGGTACGATATTCATCAACTAAATCCTTAATACCTTCTGGTATTTCAATTTCAGTGATTGTAGCACCTAAGTCACTGTTGTCCCATTCATAAGCTTTATTGGTAATCAAATCAACTACTCCGCTAAAACTATCTTCTTCACCGATAGGTATTTGGAGAGGTATTGGATTTGCACCAAGTTTATCCCTGATTTGATTGATTACATTGAAAAAATCAGCCCCGGAACGATCCATTTTGTTAATGAAACTAATGCGGGGCACATGATATTTGTCAGCTTGTCTCCATACAGTTTCGGACTGGGGCTCAACACCACCAACAGCACAAAAAACTGCTATAGCGCCATCAAGTACCCGAAGAGAACGTTCTACTTCGACAGTAAAATCAACATGACCCGGAGTGTCAATAATATTGATTTTGTGCTGGGTTCCGTTAAAGTTCCAAAATACTGTTGTTGCTGCAGCAGTGATGGTGATACCGCGTTCCTGCTCCTGAATCATATAGTCCATTGTAGCAGCGCCGTCATGCACTTCACCGATCTTGTAATTGATGCCGGAATAAAACAGAATGCGCTCCGTAGTCGTGGTTTTACCCGCGTCTATGTGCGCCATGATTCCGATATTCCTGATATTTTTCAATTCGTTTTGCATCTTTATTACCGATCGTACTGCAGATAACTATTCATTAAAATCTGAAATGTGAGAACGCCTTGTTGGCTTCTGCCATTCGGTGAGTATCTTCTTTCTTTTTGAATGCTCCACCTTCTTCTTTGTAACCGGATATGATTTCGGCAGCAAGTTTTCTGCCCATGGATTTTTCATTCCGCTTACGGGCAAACAGTATCAGGTTTTTCATACCGATTGATTGCTTACGTGAAGGGGGAATTTCGGTTGGAATCTGAAAGGTTGCACCACCTACTCTGCGGCTTCTTACTTCGACAGAAGGTGTAACATTGGTAAGTGCCTTTTTCCAGACTTCAAGTGCGTTTTCTTTAGTTCTGTCCTCAACAATATCCATTGCTTCGTAAAAGATACTGTAAGCTCTTTCTTTCTTGCCACGCAGCATGATATTGTTCACAAACTTGGTTACCAACAGATCGTTGTAACGCGGGTCGGGAAGAACTATTCTCTTTTTTGGTCTCGCTTTCCTCATTAGATAATCTAATTAAGAGATAATATTTATTTGGTTACTATTTCTGTTTAGGCCGTTTTGCACCATACTTTGACCGGCGTTGTTTACGCCCTTCAACACCTGATGTATCCAAAGCTCCTCTTATGATGTGATATCGTACACCTGGCAAATCTTTCACACGTCCACCACGAATCATTACGATAGAGTGTTCCTGAAGATTGTGACCTTCACCAGGAATGTATGCGTTCACTTCTTTACCATTGGTAAGTCTTACCCTTGCCACTTTGCGCATAGCCGAGTTTGGCTTCTTGGGAGTGGTTGTGTAAACACGAACACAAACGCCTCTTTTCTGCGGGCAACTATCGAGCGCCGGTGACTTACTTTTTTGGGTCAATTTTTTCCGTCCTTTGCGAACTAACTGTTGTATCGTCGGCATAATCAGACTTTTAATAATTACTTCATTAATCTATTTCCCACTTTTTTGGGGGGTGCAAAAGTACAATTATTTGATTCACCAAATGATTTTCATGAAAAAATATTTGTCAGGCTCTTCTGCTTAGTTCAACAATAATAAAAATCGAGGGAAATTAAAAGGAAGGACATCAAAAAATATTGGAGGTAAAATGGTGTTCAGTGCAACTGAATTTGCCATTAGAAACCTTTAACTACCTCATTTTATCAGGTTTCCTTTAAATTTCTCTTCATTAAACAAAGCAATTCATCTTTCAATTATTGAAAATTGCTTTCCGAAATTGCGGCTGCAAAAGTACACTTATTTTCATTAGAAAAAATTTTCGGATAATATTTTTTTTTACCATCACCTCAATAACTATAATGCTGAATGAATTTCCTTCCTGAAAGCATCAATTGCCATTTTTGGTTTAGCTTTGCAGCAAAAAATTCTAATAACGGTGAACCTGGTCAATCGGATTAACGCATTTGCCAAACTTGGCGAAGTACTCAGAAACCCGGATTCTGTTTACTTTAAAAGCCTTGCCAGTGAGATTACATCCCTGAAAGAGCTGATTAATTCCAGTCAATTCGTGAACCCTTGGTTTACCCCTGACAACGTGGATTACGCCCTCAAATCCATTGGACATTTTTTAAAAGTTCACCTGCTCGAAAAATGGGTAAATCATTACGAAGCAAAGAATTTTGAGCATTGCAAACCTAAAACTGTTGCCGTTGTGATGGCAGGAAATATCCCATTGGTGGGTTTCCACGATTATCTCTCAGTTTTAATTTCAGGACACAAATTGCTGGCTAAACTCTCTTCATCAGACCATCAGTTATTACCCCTTCTTAATCAGATTCTTGAAAAAGTTGAACCCTGTTTTTCAGAAAGGGTAACCTTTGCTGATGGAAAACTGGATCATTTTGATGCGATAATTGCAACCGGAAGCAACAATACCTCCAGATATTTTGAGTATTATTTCGAAAAATATCCGCATATCATCAGAAAAAACAGAAATGCTGCTGCAGTGCTGACAGGTAGCGAATCTGACGACGATCTTCATTTGCTTGGAGATGATATTTTCAGATATTTTGGACTCGGATGCCGCAGTGTATCAAAACTTTACGTTCCAAAGAATTACAAATTCGACAGGTTCTACGAAGCAATACAGGATTATGTGGATGTAATCAACCATTCCAAATACAAAAATAATTACGATTATTACAAAGCCATTTACCTTGTCAATAAAACACCCCACCTGGATAATGGTTTCCTGATGCTCAAAGAGGATGTCCAGTTAAGCTCTCCGGTATCAGTTTTATTTTACGAAGAATATAATACGATTAACGAGCTGAAATCAATTTTGAAAAACCGGAGCAATGAGTTGCAATGTATTGTTGCTGCAGGTAAACCAAATTACATTCATAACAGCATACTTCCGGGCAGAACACAACATCCCAGACTTTCGGATTATGCCGATGACGTGGACACTTTAAAATTTTTAGCCGGTTTGAAATAAATTTTTTCATTGCTTTGTTGTTTTTATCCCGAAAGATAGTAATTTTGCACCCCCAAATAGTAACAGATTTTTATCATGAAAAAAGACATTCATCCAAAAGAATACAAGTTTGTAGTTTTCCAGGACATTTCAAACGGTTATTCCTTTCTAAGCAAATCAACTGCTACAAGTAAAGAAACCATAAAATGGGAAGACGGGAATGATTATCCCCTGATAAAACTTGAAATTTCACACACCTCGCATCCTTATTTTACAGGTAAGATGAAGCTGATTGACACAGCCGGACGTGTTGACAAGTTCAGAAACAGATACAAAAAACATTTCGACAGCAAAGGTTAATCCAGCCTAAAATATTCAATACCCACTGGCCTTCATTTTCGCAATGAGGGCTTTTTTGTTATGCTTTATTTCAAATACCATTTTTGATTTTTTGCACTCCTGCAAATGATGGACTATCGAAAAAATCCTACATTTGCAAAAAATATTCATTCTATGAATTATGTACTTTTTGATGATTATTCCCGCAATCATCTTTTGCCGCTTACCTTTACCAAACCTGTAGCTGATCTGAGAATAGGAATTCTAACTGTCAGAGAAAAATGGGAAAAAATGCTCAGAGATAAAACATCAAGCCTTACCGAGGATTATCTGAGCACTAAATTTCCGGTAAAAACATCCAAAAACACGATTCTTATCAACGGGTCTGTTCTTCCTTCCCTTGAACTGGTCAGAAAAATCAAAAGACTTGGTGAAAATGAATCCTTAATCAAAGAAGATTATATCATTGCCCAGCATATCAACACCGAAAACCTGGAAGGTTCTTTGGAACAGGATTCCGACAAAATCAAAACGCTGGAGCTAACAGATAAATGCCTAAAGCTGAATTATTGCTGGGACATTTTTACTCACAATCACGAAGCTATAGTAAACGATTTCCCTCTTGTAACCAGGGGACAAAAATCTGTAAAACCTGATTCATCCAACATTGTTATAGGAAAGGGAAAGCTTTTTATTGATAAATCAGCAAAAGTTAATGGGGCAACATTAAATACTTCCACAGGTCCAATTTTTATTGGTAAGAATGCTGAAGTAATGGAAGGTGCTATGATCCGTGGACCGTTTGCCTTATGCGAAGGAGGAGTAGTAAAAATGGGAGCTAAAATCTATGGTGCAACTACTGTGGGTCCCTATTCAAAAGTGGGTGGAGAACTAAATAATGTTGTAGTGACTGGGTATTCCAATAAAGCACACGACGGTTTTCTTGGCAATTCAGTCATTGGTGAATGGTGCAACATAGGAGCTGATACCAACTCATCCAACCTTAAAAATACCTATGACGAAGTAAAACTGTGGAACTATCCCGGGCAAACTTTCATTCCTACCGGACTTCAGTTTTGCGGGCTGATCATGGGAGACCATTCGAAATGTGCCATCAATTCAATGTTTAACACGGGAACAGTGGTCGGAGTCAATTCAAATATTTTTGGAGCTGGTTTTCACCGAAACTTCATTGCTTCTTTTTCCTGGGGAGGAACATCAGGTTTTACTCACTTTGACATTGACAAAGCAATTGAAGTGGCCAGGCTGATGTACAAAAGACGTAACATGGAACTTACAGCAGATGATGAATCAATACTCCGCCACATACACCAACTAACCAAAATCAACCGTAGATATTAGCAACCGACTTTTCAAAATCAGTCACAGTTGAAATCAAATCAGGGCATAACAAATATTCTTTTTGGTTACCAACTGTGTCATTTTTTCCATTTTCCCTTCTGGCACATTATTTGGCAGGATGATTCCCTGTAAAGAAAATAATCAATTGAATCCCAAACTATTACCGATGACAAAGTATTGTTTACAATCAAAATCGATCTTTTGAATCATTCTTACATTATTTTTTGACAATTTGACACCTTATTAAATAACACTATATGTTCGGACAATCAGGAAACGACAAAATTATTCTTAGTAACATCATCGAAGGAGAAACAGAATTTATTCCATTACTCTCACAGGAAGACGAAGACATTATCAATTCCGAAGAATTACCGGAAGCACTGCCAATTCTTCCACTGCGAAATACAGTGCTTTTCCCCGGTGTCGTCATACCCATCACTGTTGGTCGGGATAAATCAATAAAGCTGGTAAGAGAAGCATACAGCAAAAAGAAACCAATTGGAGTTATTGCCCAAAAAGAAGCAGAAATAGAAGAACCCAAAGCCAGTGATCTTTTTAACGTCGGATCAGTGGCCTCAATTATGAAAGTGCTCCAGATGCCTGACGGCAACACTACCGTAATCATTCAGGGCAAAAAGCGGTTTAAACTTGATATAATGATGACCGAAGAACCCTATTTTATTGCAAAAGTTTCTTCGTATGAAGCAAAAAACCGATTTGTTCAGGACAAAAACTTTCAGGCTCTGATTTCCTCTCTAAAAGATCTTTCCATAAAAATCATCACGCTCTCACCTAACATCCCGAGTGATGCAGCTTTTGCCATTAAAAATATTGAAAGCCCGGTTTTCCTGGTAAATTTTATAGCAAGCAATCTGAATGTTACAACTGCTGAAAAACAAAACCTGCTTGAAATATCAGACGTTAACCAGAGGGCAACCAAAGTGCTGGCTACACTATCCAAAGAATTGCAGATGCTTGAACTGAAAAACCAGATTCAGGATAAAGTAAAACTTGAACTTGATAAACAACATCGCGATTTTATCCTTAACCAGCAACTGAAAACAATTCAGGAAGAGCTCGGCGGCACCGGACAGCAACAACAGATTGAGGAACTAAAAAAACTGGCTGAAACAAAAAAATGGTCAAAAGAAGTTCATGATGTTTTTGAAAAAGAAGTAAACAAACTTTACCGGATAAATCCCAATTCCATGGATTATTCGATTCAGGTAAATTACCTTGAAACTCTTGTTGAACTTCCATGGAATGAATACACTACCGACAATTTTGATCTTGCACATGCACAAAAAGTGCTGGACAACGATCATTTTGGTTTAGAAAAAGTAAAAGAGCGAATCCTTGAGCATCTGGCGGTCCTTAAGCTTAAAAAAGACATGAAGTCCCCCATCATTTGCCTCACCGGACCTCCCGGAGTCGGAAAAACTTCTTTAGGAAAATCCATTGCAACTGCTCTCGAGCGTAAGTACATCCGTATGTCCCTGGGCGGACTGCGAGATGAAGCCGAAATCAGAGGTCACAGAAAAACATATATTGGAGCAATGCCCGGAAGAATCATTCAAAGCCTGAAAAAAGCCAGATCATCCAACCCTGTTTTTGTGCTGGATGAGATTGATAAAGTAATAGGTGCAAATATAAATGGCGATCCTTCAGCAGCCTTACTCGAAGTACTTGACCCTGAACAAAACACAACTTTCTACGATAACTTTCTGGAACTGGAATTTGACCTTTCAAGGGTACTCTTTCTGGCCACTGCCAATACACTTAGCACCGTCCATCCTGCTTTGCGCGATCGTATGGAAGTTATTGAAATCAGCGGTTATCTGCTCGAAGAAAAAATTGAAATTGCAAAACGTCATCTGGTACCCAAACAACTTAAAGAACACGGTATCAAATCATCCCAACTATCATTCACCAAACAGGCTATTCAGACAATCATCGAAGACTACACAAGAGAATCCGGAGTTAGACTTCTTGAAAAAAACATCGCTAAAATCATTCGCAGTCGGGCAAGATTTATTTCCGAAAATCTGGAATATAACAAAAAAATCACTCCATCAGAGGTTTCTCAAATACTCGGAGCACCAAAATACCAAAAAGAGCAGCACATTTCAACTGACGTTGCTGGTGTGGTTACCGGCCTTGCCTGGACTGCCGTCGGTGGCGAAATATTGTTTGTCGAAGCCAGTCTGAGTCGCGGAAAGGGATTGCTAACCATGACAGGTAATCTTGGAGACGTAATGAAAGAATCAGCAACTATTGCCTACGAATACATAAAAGCACATGCAGAAACCCTGGAAGTCCCCGCTGACATATTTCAAAAATACAATCTGCACATACACATCCCCGAAGGAGCCACCCCAAAAGATGGGCCATCAGCCGGAATTACTATCTTCACTGCTATTGCCTCCATTTTCACGCAGCGAAAAGTGCGTAACAAAATAGCTATGACCGGCGAAATCACCTTACGGGGAAAAGTTCTTCCGGTAGGTGGAATAAAAGAAAAAATCCTTGCAGCAAAACGAGCTAAAATAGATACAATTATTCTTCCCCGCGATAATGAAAAGGATATCATGGAAATTCCTGAAAAATATATCAAAGGGCTCACATTTGTTTATGTTGATACAATGACAGACGTTATTAATTTCGCTCTGCTCAGCGAACAAGTGAAAAACCCTGTCAGGATTTTCGAAAACTAAAAACATGAGACATGAAACGACTTCTGCTGATGATTAAATACAGGCAATACCGATGGGCTGCAAGGCTACTGGGATTACTTGGTTTTGTTTTCTTTGTTTCCTATTTCACTGCCGACGGCCTTGCTGATATCAAAATACATCAACCATCATCAGATATCACTTTAATTCTGATTTTCGTATTTCTCTGCTTTACAGGTTATCTTTTGGGTTGGGTAATCGAAATCGCAGGTGGAATTCTGCTCACCCTATCCGCAATTTTCCTTTCCCTCTATTTGCATTATATTGTAAACTTCTCAATCATCACCTCCATAATTTATTACGGACTGCCTTTTTTCATCCCGGGAATATTGTTTATTACCGCATGGAGGATCAAAATTTTAAGAAAAGCGAATTACCCTCTTAACAGTTAAGCCTGTCAATCGGACCGCGTCCATCATTAATGTTCAGTTTCCGGAACTCAGGACATTTTTTCTCCGATAAACTGATCTCCTTTATACTTGAAAAGCACATTAAAAGTAGTCAGACTTCCGTAAATTCTGGTGATATATTGCTGAAGATTGAGTTTTTCTTCATCGGACAGGTTACTGCTATTGATCCGCTGTTCCATTACCCGAAGCCGGTCGCGAACCATCACAATCTTGTGAAAAAAGGCCTCAATAGGAATCTCTTTGGAAGTCAGATCATTTCGACCAGGTTCCAGAATTATTTTCCCTCCCGACCATTTATCACCCATTTCAACGGTTTCCTGAATATCAGAAAAACGCCTTAAAACTTTGATGAACATACTCTCAACCTGCTCAAGGCTTACCAGATCAAGATCAGGTTCCATGATATCTATTATTTCAAACTCATCTGTCTCACGCCTGATGCGGCGCCAGCCATGTTCTGCAAAAACAATCTCGAAATATTCTGATGAAACCTGAATCACAACACCAATACCAAAATCAGGATGTTTAACCCTGGATCCTATTCCTAAATTTTTATTTTCCATACTTTTAATTTGTTGGATTTGCAATTTTAAAGGAAATTCTTTAATTCAGACTTCCGGTTTCGATAAAAAAAATATTTTTGTGAGAGTTTTATAACCATAATGTTTTTTGAATCAATTCATTAATAAAATCAGGAGGAAACATGTTGAAAAACTTTCTTTTTATGGCTTTTGTTGCCATTATTTTAGCCTCATGCGGAGGGAATCCCAACCAAACACAATCACAGGACGAAGCTGAAGCTACCGAAATTATTACGCTGACAGTTGATGAATTTTGGGCCAACCCTCAGGAATTTGTTGCAAAAGAAGTTGCCGTTAAGGGGATGGTGGTTCATGTATGCCATCATACAGGCAAACGTATGTTTATCGTGGGCAACAATCCGGATGAACGGTTTCAGGTTAAAGCAGGAGATGAAATCGGTACTTTTCCCATCGAGCTTGAAGGTAGTATGGTCGAAGTTAAAGGTCTTGTAGAAGAACTGAGAATCGATGAAGCCTATCTGCAAAGCTGGGAAAATGAACTTCGCGCAGATAACCCGGAGTCAGAGCTTAAAATCCACAAAGGTGAAGAGGGTCATGAACATGGCGAAGAAGATCCTCAGTATGAATGGGATCAAATTGCCCAATACCGTGAGATGCTCGCCGAAACCGAAGATGATCATCTCTCTTTTTATTCTTTGGCTGCATCGAGTTTTGTTGAAATTAAGTAAAAAAACCAGGCATCTTTCAATTCAAACTGTCTCAAAATTCACATTTCAGGCAAACCTTAAAAATAAATTTCAATGTTGTTCACAAGCAGGTTGAAAATCAGTTTGTGATTTGATTTCTTTTAGTTGATGGGTTTTTCTTTGAAAATCCAATAGGAAATATTTTGAGACAGTTTGCTTTTAAAAAGCTCATTATGACAAAAATCAAATGGCGCAGGTGGAACAGAGCCATTCACCGTGATCTTGGATATTTTTTCGTGGCAATGTGCATCATTTACGGACTCTCCGGTATTGCCATCAATCATATCAACGATTGGAATCCCAACTATATTTACATCAGCAAAAACATCGATTTTGGGCAATCTGTTCCTTCATCTCCTTCACAAGAACTGGTAAAAGAAATACTGCAGACAGCAGATGAGGAAAACAATTACAAACACCACATCATGACCGGCGAGGAAACGCTGAGAATTTTTCTAAAAGACGGAAGTGCTTTTATCAATATTCATACCGGAAAAGGAAAAATCGAACGAGTAATCAGGCGCCCGGTTTTTCACGCTTTAAATTATCTCCATTACAATCCTCAAAAATGGTGGATATGGTTCTCCGACGCTTTTGCCATAGCGCTGATTGTTCTGGCTATTACAGGATTATTTATTCTAAAAGGGAAAAATGGAATCACCCGGCGAGGAGCCATAATCACCATTGCCGGAATTATCATCCCCGTAGTTTTTCTCCTTTTATACTATCGGTAGAAATTAAAGGTATTTTCTTTCTATTTCCAAATAACATACAAACTTTATGAAAAGAACCCTGATAACCAACGGACTCATTCTCACGGCACGCGAACAGTTTCGCGGGAGCATCCTCATCGAAGACGGATTAATCAGTCAGGTAATCAGGTCAAACCAGAACAACGGTGCCGACGAAATCATTGATGCAAATGGTAGTTACGTCATTCCTGGTGCGGTTGACCCGCATGTTCATATGGAATTGGATACGCCAACAGGTACCTCAAGCGACGATTTTTTCAGCGGGAGTAAAGCTGCCATCGCCGGAGGCACGACAACCATCATTGACTTTATCACGCCGGAAAAAGATGAACCAATAACCAATGCGTTAATTAAACGCAAACTCGCAGCAAAAAAATCACTGACTGATTATGGCCTCCATGCAAGCATTGTTAACTGGACCGACAACACTGCCCGGGAAATCGAAGATTGCATCAATACCGGAGGCATTACCTCTTTTAAACTGTACCTCGCTTATCAAAAATCCATCGGGATTACCGATCAACAACTTGCACATGCACTGGAAACCATCGGAAAAGCCGGTGGAATGGCTATGATACATTGTGAAGATGATGCTTTGATTGCCCATTTGCAAAAATTCTTTATCCATAATGGAAATTCTTCTCCTGCTTTTCATCCGAAATCCAGACCTGTAGAAGCTGAAGCTGTCGCCGTGTTAAAAGCTATCAGTTATGCGAAAATCTTCAATTGTCCGCTTTATATTGTCCATGTCTCTTCAGCTGATTCAGTTCAGTTGATCTCGGAAGCTCAGGAAAAAGGAATCATGGTAACCGGAGAAACCTGCCCTCAATATCTTCTTCTGGATCAGGACAATTATGAAAAACCCTTTGCCGAAGCTGCCAAATACGTTATCAGTCCGCCACTGAGAAGTAATTTTGATCGGTGGAAACTTTGGAATGCATTAAGAAACAACATACTAAGTGTAGTTTCCACAGATCATTGTCCATTTAACCTGGAAGGCCAAAAAAGTGCCGGAGCTGACAATTTTACGCTCATTCCAAATGGTGCAGGTGGTGTTGAATTCAGACCCGCTTTACTATACACTTACGGGGTTTTGAGCAAACGTATTACGCTCAATCAATGGGTGGCTCTCATTTCAACAAATCCTGCAAAGATTTTTGGCATCAGCCACAAAAAAGGCGACATTCAGCCAGGGATGGATGCTGACCTGGTCATCTGGAACCCCGACAGAAGTACAGTCATATCTGCCAAAAACCATTATCAACATTGCGATTCGAATATTTACGAAGGAATGACCACATGCGGAGCACCTGATTATGTAATTAAAAGAGGAGAAATTGTTTTTCGGAATAATAATTTTTTCCTTTCCGGAATTCAGGGCGAGTATCTCAAAAGACAATTCCCGATTTTTCAACTTTAAATAAACGATGGGATAAATGTAACGTAGGGTTTATTTACCTTTGCCGCCGAAACTGCAATAATTAAAGACGTTTACAGTTAATAAAACAGTAAATCCAATCGCTTAAATTGGTTAATATAACAAAGCATCAGGCTTTAATGGGACTTAGAAATTTTTTAATCAGCCGGACTTTTCTCAAACACCTCTCAATAGCAGTGGCAGGAATAATTGTTTTAGTATGGATTGCCATCAAAAGCCTGGCAATCTATACCAATCATGGAGAAGAAATAGAAGTACCTGATTTAATTGGTTTAAATTACCTGGAACTTAAACATTTCGATCCTGACCATAAATTCAAATTTCTTGTAATAGACTCTATTTTTAATGACAGTTTTCAGAAAGGTTCTATAGTTCTTCAAGATCCTCCTGCAGGTTCGAAAGTTAAGATCGGACGAAAAATTTATCTTACAGTGGTTACCTCGCAACCGGAAACGGTATTGATGCCAAATCTGGTTGATCTCTCCCTACGTCAGGCCATTGTTAACCTGAAAGCTGCCAATTTGAAAGTCGAAAAACTCAGTTATATCGAAAATATGGCTGTAAATGCTGTACTTTCCCAAAAATTTAAAGGCGAGATCATCGAGCCAGGAACCGAAATCCTCAAAAATTCCCCCATTGAACTTGTAGTAGGCAAAGGACTCCGGGAAGAAAAAAATTCTGTTCCCAATCTCATTGGCAAAACCGAAGAACAGGCCATTGAACTTGTTCTCCAATCGGGTTTTAACAAAGGATATTTAACATTCCCCAACACTCGCGACACTGGAAAATACAGGGTTTATAAACAACAACCTTCATGGAATTATGATAAAACAGCTGAATTTGGATCACACATTGACCTGTGGTTTCGGTCAGAACTTCAGTTCAATTTCGATTCGCTGCTTCAAACCCTGACTGCTGATACACTAAAAATTCAACAAGAGTTAACAGAACCGCAATTATTACCAGAACAATGAAAAAGTATTTCCTGCTTCTTTTCCTGATAATTTTGAGTTTTGCTACCACCGTTGGACAGGAAATTCTTACTGGTTTGTCCGAAAATCCGGCCATAAAGCAAAGCAACCAAAGACCGGTACCTTTTAAATCCTCAGTCTATCAATCACCTGCTCCGGTTCTTCTTCCTTTTTTTGACAATTTCAAGCAAAAGAGCATATACCCTGATACCTCTCTTTGGATGGACAATAATGTGTTCATCAACAATGATTTTGCAGAATTTCCCCCTACGTGGAACGTAGCTACCTTTGATGCTATCAATGCCAGCGGGGACATTTATCCGGATGCTAATTTTCTTCAGTTTCAGGCCGATTTCCTCACTTCAAAACCGATCCGTCTCGACTCTGTTTTTTCACCACAACCTGCAGCCTTATCGCCCGCTGATTCAATCTACCTGAGTTTTTATTACCAACCGCAGGGACGCGGAAACGATCCACAATTACAGGACTCACTGGTGCTGGAATTTGGTCATTATACCGGCCAGTGGATTTTTACCCGTGTGGATTCCATAACCGTATCAGCCGGCATTTATGGTGCAGATACTTTATTTCCGGGAGATATCCTGATTTCGCCCTGCGACGAAACCTGGGAATACACCGTTACCGACACACTTTACCCTGACAGTTTTGTAACACTTCCCTGTGATTCTGTTTTTACACCGGAAAGCAACTGGAAACGGGTATGGGCAACCAAAGGAATGCCTCTGGATACTTTCCTGGTAAAAAACAACGATTTCTACTTCAGGCAGGTGATGATTCCAATAACAGATACTACTTTTTTCAGAAATGATTTTCAATTTCGCTTTTTTAACTTCGCCAGTATTTCGAACGATAACCTGCAAAGCTGGCAAAGCAACTGCGATCATTGGAACATTGACTACGTGTATCTGAACAAAGGCCGAACAAGAGCTGATTCCACCCATGAAGCCATCTCATTTGCCGGCAATGCACCTTCATTCCTTGTGAATTACCAAAGCATGCCATTTTATCAGTATAAAAAGGGTAATCCATTTGAACTGATGAAACTTGGGCTTGAAATGTATATCAGTAATCTTGACAATAGTAACCAAACCGCTCATTATTACTATGAAGTGAGGGATGATCTGGGTAACCTTGTCTTTAGCTGGGACGGAGGCAGTGGTGACCTGCAACCTTTCAACCAATCCGGATACACTACTATTTCCTCCTTTGCATTTCCTCCGGTAAACGGCACATTCCCCCCATTCGGCAACCGTGACAGCATTTATTTCGACATCACCCATTACCTCGAAGGAGACCTTCAGTTGGGACTTACCGATACCTTACGTTTCAGACAAAACTTTCACAACTATTTTGCCTATGATGATGGTACGCCGGAATTTGGCTACGGGCTTACACCTGCCGGCGCAAAACTTGCCTATCGTTTTGATCTGATCGAACGCGACACACTCAGAGCCGTACAGATGTACTTTAACAAAACACTGACCGGTGCCAACAATCAATTTTTTGATCTTGTAATCTGGAAAGATCTGAACGGAAGGCCAAACGACACCACCCCTGATGGTGTTCTTTATTATCAGGAAAGATTAAAACCGGTTTTTACCGACAATTTGAATGAGTTTGCAACCTATTTTCTCAACGAACCGGTACCTGTACAGGGAACATTTTATGTAGGCTGGATACAACGCACAGGCCACAATCTTAATCTGGGCTTCGATGCAGGCAATGATGCCAGTAGTTTTATTTATTATAAAGTTACAAATAACTGGGCAAAAACAAGTTTCAAAGGTGCTTTGATGATTAGACCTCTACTGGGCGAATCGCTTGCCAATGCACCTCAACCAGAAATTTTATCAGCAAAGTTTCTGATTGCTCCGAATCCAACAAAAAATGGCATTGTCAACCTTAAATACAATGCCTATGGAAATGAAAATTCTCCGCATTGGTTCATTGAACCCGATGAAGAAACCACCCGAAATTTGCTCATCGAAGTATTCAGCATTATGGGTCAAAAGGTCTTTGAAGGAGATTACGCTCAACAAATAGACCTCTCCCATCTTAATAATGGTATCTACATCGTTTGCATAACAAATATCAGCAACCGATCGTCAAATATTCAAAAACTGATAATCAGAAAGTAACAAAATAAAATAAACCGCCAATTACCGGTCTGAATTTTATAATAATTACTTCTAAAAATTTAGTTTGATTTTAAAGTACCGAGTTTAGTTGACCTATTAGATGAAGCAGCCCTTATCCGAAAATACAGAAGAAAATTATCCGGATTTACCCGAAGATCAGGACGATCTTTACGAGCATTATCGCATTGCTGTCGATCCGGGGCAAAGTTTGCTACGGATCGATAAATTTCTTTTTAACCGAATTGAAAATGTTTCGCGGAATAAAATTCAGGCTGCTGCCAAAGCAGGAAATATTTTGGTAAACAACCAGCCGGTTAAGCCAAATTATAAAATCAAGCCGAATGATATTGTTTCTGTTTTATTACCGGGTCCAGTTCAAGAATTCGAAGTTGTCCCCGAAAATATTCCGTTTGAGATTTTGTATGAAGATCAGGATATTCTGGTTATTAATAAAGCAGCCGGTATGGTAGTGCATCCCGGACATGGCAATTATACCGGCACATTGCTTAACGGGCTTACTTATTACTTCCGCAACCAGCCACAGGTTCAACCATTTCTTCTCCACCGGATTGACAAAGATACTTCCGGAGTGTTGCTGATCGGAAAAAATGAATTAGCCCGGTCAATTCTTGGAAAGCAGTTTTTCGATCATTCTATCGATCGTAAATACACCGCTCTGGTTTGGGGAGATCTAAAAGAAAACAACGGAACTATTGAAGGTCACATTGGCCGCAATCCCTCCGACCGGCTTCAGATGTATGTTTTTACTGATGGCTCTCAGGGCAGGCACGCAATCACTCATTACAGGGTTTTAGAAAGATTTGGTTATGTAACCCTGGTTGAATGTAAACTTGAAACCGGCAGGACTCATCAAATAAGAGCACATTTCCGGCATATTGGGCACCCCCTCTTCAATGATGAAAAATATGGCGGTGACAAAATTCTGAAAGGAACTACTTTTACCAAATACAAACAGTTTATTCAAAATTGCTTCAGAATAATGCCACGACAGGCATTGCATGCCAGATCACTTGGCTTCATCCATCCAACTTCACACAAAAATTTACTCTTCGAAACTCCTCTCCCGCCCGATATGATGGAACTCATCAGCAAATGGCGCGAGTATGCCCGACACAAAGACACCTTCGATGAAGAAAGCGAAAATCCTTTAAATTAGTCTGAATTTTATCTCTTTATAGTCAGCTTTTGCAGATTTATTGCCGTCAATCATTCAAATACCTTTCATTTTCGTCCACAGCTTTCTTCCCATTTCTTTCGAAAATAAAAGTATATCATTTTCATTGGCCAGCGTTAACTGACGATCTTTTACCACCAGTTTCCCGCCCGAAATAACATGTTTGACGTGTGTCGCATCCATTCCGTAAATAAAATGACCACAATAGTTATTGCTGTTTATTTCAGTTGGAGTATTGTAATCCAGGACAACAAAATTATTTTCACTATCGCCTGAAAACCGGTTATTACTGAGATAATGATGCACATTGCGAAGCCGGTGATAAATAGTGTCAGGTAACTGCGGATCATTCTGTAAACCTGCAAAATAAGCCCACTGTGCACTGCGGATCATATTGCTGTGCATGCCATCAGTACCAAGCATGATCCGATTTCCCATATTCTTCGATTGAAAAATTCCTACCCGGTTATTCAAATTGCTTTCCATATTTTCGACTATCCAGGCACGACCATCTGACAACTTTTTCTTTTCTCTGTCGTCAAGATGAAGACAATGCACAAAAATACTTTTTGGCATTTGTAAAAATCCAAAACCATCAAGACGATCAATAACAGACATTTGATAATTTGATTGGCAATGTTCTTCATCAAACTGATCCTCAGCAACATGAATATGCACCCCTGATTGAAATTTTTCAGCTAGCAGCGCTGCTTCCTTCATGGTTTGGTCGCTTACAGTAAATGAAGCATGCAATCCCACCAATCCCTGATGATGTTTCAGATATTCTGATGTCAGCTTAAGACCTTCAGCCGCTTTTTCTTTCCCGTCCCGGTCCGACACTTCATAGCAGAGCAGGTGAGACACACCTGACTTTTCGAAGGCATTTGCAATTACTGGCAAGGAATTTTCGATAGCATAAGGTGAAGCGTGATGGTCAATGATGAAAGTTACCCCGGCCTTCAGGCTCATCATGGCTGCATACAAAGCACTGGCTTCAATGATTTCGCTGTCAAGACTTTTATCCAGCTTCCACCAGACATACTTCAGTTTTTCATAAAAATTTTTGGGTGGAATATCCGAAGGAGGCATACCCCTCGACAGCACTGAATAGATGTGATGATGAGCATTGGCAAAAGATTTTGTAACGAAGAGTCCGCTACAATCAAGCACTTCATGATTTTCAAACTCGTTTGGAATAGCATCCGGAAATTCCAGAAAAGAATCGGTTTCTTGGCCGGTAAGAATATTTGTTTGCCTGAACTTTAGTGTTTGCCAGTCAATAAAAGTAGCATTTTTAAGTAGAACTGACATCAGATATTGAATTAAAAATGATTAGCTCAATTGCGAATTTTAATTAAAATCCGCTGAAGACATTTAATCTCTCAGCATGGGCAGCTTGTAGCGCCGTATTTTGTCAAACAGATAAAATGCATTGGCAACAGCGGCAGCAGTGGGTACCAGGCCAATTTCGCCAATACCTTTGGCACCGTATGGTCCCACAGGATCAGCAACTTCCACCACACGAACCTCTACTTCAGGCATTTCATCAGAGCGGAGTATGCGGCAATCCCGTAGTTTTTCCGAAACAAGCTGACCATCTTTCATGGGAAGGTCTTCGGTAAGTGCATAACCCAGTCCCATATGCACTGCTCCTTCAATCTGACCTTCAAAAAGCTGACGGTTTAAAAGCTTACCTACATCGTGTGCGGCAATTACTTTTTTTATTTTTCCGGAATCATTCAAAATAACCATTTGTGTTGCATAACCATAGGCAAAATGGGTGATTTGATGGTTATTATTATCAGAAGGTTGAGTAGTCCAGTCGCAGATAAATTTCCCATAATAGACATTACCAGCCAGCTGCTCAGGGGTTTTGTGTTTGAGGTCTGATCTGACGGAGGTACAGGCATCAATAATGGCATTTCCCATGAGTGCGGTAGCTCTGGAAGAGGTCGTCATCCCCGTAACGAGCCGGTCTGCAGTATCCACTACAACTTCAATATTCTCCGGGGGTAAACCTGTTTCCCTGCAAAAAATGTTGATGGCCATAGTGTGCACTCCCTGACCCATTTCGGACCATCCATGCGAAATAGTGATTTTCCCGCTGTGATGAAAATGTATTTTCACATAGCTTTCATCAGTCATTCCATTGCCAACACCCGTATTTTTTATACCACAGGCAAGTCCGGCATATTTTTCATTATAAAAATCTGCTTTGACAGCCATCAAAGTCTGCTTCACACCAACTCCTTTATCCAGTTTTTGTCCGGTTGCTGTTGACAATCCCGCATCAAGTGCATTATCGTACCGGAACTGCCAACGGTCAAAACCACCTTTTTCACAGAGTTCATCAACCAGCGACTCAATGGCAAATGTTACCTGATTTACTCCGAATCCGCGCATTGCTCCACTTGGGATGTTGTTGGTGTAAACAGTTTTGGAAATCAGATCAACATTCGGAACGAAGTAAGCTCCGGAAGCATGGCCGGCAATTCGTTCCATCACTTTAGTACCCACCGATGCATAAGCACCAGTATCACCTGTGGCAATTAATTTCAGGGCGATTAACTTTCCTTTTGCATCACATGCAAGTTTCATCTCCATAGATACCGGATGGCGTTTCGGATGCATACGAATAGATTCTTCGCGTGAAAGGGTTAATTTGACAGGTTTTTGGAGTAACCATGCAAATAAGCAGCAATGTCCCTGAACCGTCAGGTCTTCTTTACCACCAAAAGCTCCGCCTGTCTGTACCTGTTGTATTCTTATCCTGTCTTCAGGAATACTGAGTAAAGTAGCAATTTGCTTCCGGTCAACATATACACCCTGCCCCTGACTGAACAGTTTTAATCCCTCTCCCTCAGGTTCGGCCAGCGCGGATTCAGGTTCTAAAAAACCATGCTCAATTCGCTGTGTTGTAAAATTACCTTCCGCAACAAAAGCTGCCTGGCTAAATTCATTATCCGTGTTCCCATGACGAACAATACATTGTTCTAACAAATTGGGCTGTCCGTCATGTACAAGCGGACTGTCATGTTGAAGAGCTTTAAAAGGATCAGTAACCGGAGGTAAAATTTCGTATTCGATTTCGATCAGGGTTGCAGCTTTTCTGGCAGTTTTTCTGTCCAGAGCTACAATACCTGCCAGCACATCGCCAATATAATGGGTGATTTCATTCACCCCTATCATCAATGGCCAGTCCTTCTGAATCAGCCCTGTTTTATGATCACCGGGAATGTCATCAGCAGTAAAGATTTTAATTACCCCGGGCACTTTTTCCGCTTTTGAGGAATCAATTTTTACAACTCTGGCACGGGGGTGTTCACTAAAACGAAGTGCTGCGTGCAGTAATCCTTCTTTGTTCATATCATTCACAAACGGAAGTCTGCCACAGGCTGTCTGAAGTGCTTTATACCGGGGCAAATAACCTGCATCGTCAATTTCAGAAATTTCACCGGTCCGCAGATTATAAAGTGCCAGTTCAACCGCATCAATTATTTTTACATAACCGGTGCAGCGGCAAAGGTTCTGTCGCAATGCTGCAGCTATTTCAGCTCGGGTAGGATTTGGATTTTCCTGAAACAAAATCTTTGTCCGCATTATGAAGCCGGGAGTACAAAAACCGCATTGAACTGCACCCTTTTTGACAAAAGCACTGGCAATAACCGTTAAAACCGAGAGTGGAATACCTTCGAGGGTCAAAATGCTGGTTCCGTTAAGTTTTCCAAGTTTTGTTACACACGAAAGCCGCGGTTTCCCGTCAATTTCCACCATGCAGGCACCGCAAACAGCCTGACCTGAACAACCATCTTTTACCGAAATAATGCCTTGTTCATCTCTGAGATAATCGAGCAGCGTAACCGATGGATCGCCGTCATAACAGATGCTTTTCCCATTTAAGGTGAAGGTAATCATTATTAATTTTCAGTATTATAAGTCAAGATGCCTGAGGAGCTTGTCAAGATCGTTTGGGATTGGTTTCGGCAATGTCAGATAGCTTTTTATGGCAGCCATGTCTTTCATGCCTGAACCTGTAATCATCACCAGATTCACTGATTTTTCATCGATTTCATTCATTCTGTACATTTTAAAAAATCCGGCAAGTGCAGCAGCAGCCGAAGGCTCGGCAAAAATTCCCGTATTCCGTCCAAGCTGGAGTGAAGCCTGAATAATTTCATCATCACTTACTTTAATCGCTTTCCCATGATAGGATTTCATGTAATTGGCAGTCATGTGAAAATTGCGTGGAACATCCACCGAAATGCTATCGGCAATTGTTTTGGATTTTACTGATTTAAAGACTTTCCTGTTAAGATTATCCACCAGATTGGGACTGCCTTCAGCCTGCACGGCGACAATAGTTGGCATGCTCTTCGTAAGATGAAGCTTCATCAGTTCTTCAAATCCCTTATAAATTGCCGAAATAATCACACCGTCACCGACAGGAATAAAGATATTGTCGGGGATTTCACCAAGAAGATCGTCATAGATTTCAAAAGCAGCGATTTTTTTCCCTTCGATGGTAAAAGGATTGTATGCGGTATTACGATTATAAATGCCGGTTTTTTTTGTCAGTTCAACACTCAGGTCAAAAGCATCATCATAGGTACCTTTTACAGGGATCAGCGTAGCGCCGTACATTACAATCTGAATCAGTTTTTCAAAAGGAGCATTTTCAGGAACAATTACGATGGCTTTCTGACCCTGGGCTGCACAAATTCCCGCCATGGATGAACCGGCATTCCCTGTGGAAGCTGTAACGATTGTATCTATTCCTTTTTGTTGGGCAAAAGCTGAAACAATCACTGAAGCCCGGTCTTTGAAAGAAAGTGTGGGATTTCGTGCATCATTTTTTATATACAGCGCTGCACTCAATGGTTTCCCCTCAAATGTATCCACCTCATACATCGGGGTATGACCGATCCGTAATCCGGGAATCGTATCCGATTGTTCGATAGGAAGCAAATCAAGATAGCTGTCGTCTTTAATCACCGAAAACAGACTATCACCGGAAACATCATCGCTAATCATATCATAGTCGTAGATAACCTTCAGCACACCCCTGAGCGGTTCTCCGGGTTTGTTTTTTCTTTCGCAGTCGGGACACAGGTAAATGATCTCATCGGTTTCAAACTCTTTTCCACATGTTACACACTGGTAACGAAATTTTTGGTTCATAAGACTCTATTTTAAGGTTATAAGTATTCTTTAATGACTCCTGTACGCTCGTTGAACTCCATAATTTTTTCATCCCATTCATCAGCTTTTTCCCATGACTGTTTCCAGTAATTATCATCATACCACTGGGCATTAAGTTCTTCAACAGTTTTACCCTGTTGTTCGATCCAGGTAAAATACTTCAGATTATGAATACGCCTTTTGCTGTAGTAATCCAGTTCAGTCATGTGATCAATTTTCAGATTTTGCAAACATGCGTAAAAATCAATTGCTGCCTGTCCTGATGAATATTTTCCCTGTTTGTTTTGTTCTTCTGTGATCCTTGTTTTGTACATTTCCATAGAATCGGTTGCCACCGTAAAAATAAAATCTTTTTCATTCATTTCGTAATATTTTGCCATTTTTATCGTGCCCATCAGATTAGCAATGGATGAAATGCCAAGCAGGTGCAGATTTTCGACCAACGCAGGATCAATGCCTGCTTCAGTTTTCAGGAAATTCTTTCCTTCCGGTTCGTTGAACAAACGCATAATGCTTATATTCGGATCGTCATCAATGGCTGCAATCATATCCAGATTTTTAATATTAAAAATCCAGGGAATGTGTTTGTCGCCTATACCTTCAATGCGATGACCACCGTATCCGTTTAACAGCATTGTGGGGCATTGAAGAGCCTCTCCGGCACAGATTTTAATAGCGGGAAATACTTCTCTGAGGTAATCACCCGAACCGAGTGTTCCAGCCGAACCCTGTGTGAGGAACAAAGCCCTTAATCTGGAATCGCCGGTATTAATTTTGTCAAAAACTTCCTGCATTGCCGGTCCTGTAACCGCATAATGCCACAAAGAATTCCCTATTTCACTGAACTGATTCAGGGTAACGATTTCATCACCACGCTCAGCCTCAAGTACTTTTACTTTGTCATAGATTTCCTTGACATTACTCTCGCATCCAGGAGTAGCAAATACCTCCGCCCCCACTTTGTGCAACCAGTCAAAACGCTCCTGCGACATCAACTCCGGCAGCACAGCTATAGAGTTGCATCCAAGTAAATAAGAATCGTAAGCACCTCCCCGGCAATAATTTCCGGTGGATGGCCACAAAGCTTTCTGACGGGTAGGATCAAACCGCCCGGTAATGAGTTTCTCAACCAGAGGGCCAAAAGTTGCTCCTACCTTATGTGCACCGGTAGGAAAATATTTTCCTATCAGCATGATGATTCGGGCTTTAACGCCTGTGAGCTCATGCGGCAATTCTAAAAAATTCACTTCTCCAAAACCCCCACCAAATTCCTTGGGTTCATTTTTCCAGGTAATCCTGAACAAGTTCAACGTATTCAAATCCCATAATCCAAGTCCGGAAAGTTTTTCTTTTATCTTTTCCGGGATCAGCTCAGGATTGCGCATTTGCTTGTAGGTTGGGATAATAATGTGTCTTTCGCGACATCTTTTTATTGTATTTTCCAGCACTTTCTCTCTTTCTGTGTTCATCTCGCTAAATCAAATTTGTTACTGCTTTATATATCATTTTCATTTCTGTAATTTCCGGCAACTCAATGACCCCTTCGTTACCGTCAAAAATGTCAATATGCTCGATCTCAAAAGACTTTTTATCCAGAACAGCCATACAATCATCATTTTCGAAGATCATGGCATCCCAGTTTTCCGACATTACTGACAGGGCGCCATTTCTCTTCATGGTAAGTTGTTTGAAATCCCCGTCTCTGGTGAGTAAGAACCCGGAAGTCTCATTTTTAAACTCATCTTTCGAAAAATAAAGTCTTGGTTTATCTTTATAAGGCTTTCCGGCCGTTGGACAGAAGGTAGTACAGTTTCCGCATTCATTGCACCAGTCAGCAATATTCAGTACCTGATAAGGCTGATGAATGTCAAGTTTTTTGTCGGTGATTACTGTAAACGTCTCTTCTTTGTACTTTACTGTAGGGTAATAAAGATTATCAGGATCTATTTCAAATGGCAAAAATGCATGATTCGGGCACACACTGACGCAAACATTGCAAATCACATCACACTGAAGACACCGGGAAGCTTCATAATTAGTCTGAAGCCTTGTAAGCACAGGGATTACCAAATCGAAGTTCTTACGCTCATCGCCAGGGAGTAATTTTTGTCTGGGGGCTAATTCACGTTTTGTCTTTTTTATTTTCAACGTGGTAAGTTCTTCAGGTGTCAGGATTTTCCTGGCTGGTTCGGGCGGGACAATATTTTCACGCTGCATAATTTCAAGTGCAACATTCCTGCCGTCACCGATGGCTTTAATAGCCGTTGCAGCTCCACGCATGGCATCTCCGCCAATATATACATTATCTATCAGCGTTTGATACGATTTTTCACGGGTTTTGAGCAGCTCTTTGTCCACAAAATCAATGCTCAACTCCTGTCCGATAGCAGGAATAATGGTATCGAATTCATAGGAATGTTCTGAATCTGTCACTGCTACAGGTAAAGCTCTTCCCGAAACATCCGGTTCACCCAGTTCCATATCTATACATTCAATACCGGTAACTTTTCCGTTTTCCTCAAGAAAACGCAAAGGTGAAACCAGCTCAATAATATCTATACCTTCATCCTTAACTGCTTTTATTTCACCCTTATCGGCAGGCATTTCGTTTATTGTTCTCCTGTAAAGAATAGTTACACTTCCATATTCCCCAATCAGCCTTGCAGCAGTTCGTGCTGCATCCATTGCCGTATTGCCACCACCGATCACAGCAACCTGATTTCCTAAAGCGGTTTCCTGATTGTTTCTAACTTTTTTGAGAAATTCAATCGGATCAAGAATACCAGCAGCATCACAACCTTCGATGTTCAGCTTTTTGGAAGCCTGCGCACCGGTACTAATGAAAACGTAGTCGTATTGTTCGCGTAGCTTGGCAAAGTTTGTTTGATCTACCGGTGAATTCCCAATGATATTTACACCACTTTTTTTAATCCGCTCAATATCTTTTGCAATATTATCATCAGTAAGCCGAAATGATGGGATTGCAGCAGAAACCATTCCTCCCGGACGATCTTCTTTTTCATAAACATCGGTATGAAAACCAGCAAGATTTAGAAACCATGCACAGGATAACCCTGAAGGTCCGGCACCAATTATAGCTACTTTTTTTCCATTTCTTTCAGCTTTGGTATATGCCGGGCTGCCATTTGCATTCTCAGCAACAAAGCGTTTCACTTCACGAATCATTACTGATTCATCATAGTTGATTCGGGTACATTTTGTCTGGCATAAATGATCACATATAGTTCCGGTTACAGAGGGGAAAGGATTATTATGCAGGATATATTTAAATGAATTTTCCAGATCATCTTTAGCTGCAAACCACAAATAATCAGGAATATGTTGATGCGTGTGACACATTTCCATGCATGGTGCAGCAATACAGTCGTATGGTTTGAGCGGACGGTCAGTTTTTATATCCACATCCTGAAACAAATCTTTTTGGTAGTCTTTGTTGTTGAGTGTATGAATTGCATAGGCTTTAAGGTGATCAAGAGCAGCATTGACAACATTAAAATCACTGCTCGTTTTTAAAATATACTCGAAAGTATTTTTTGCCTGTAATTTTGCATAAGCTTTTGACAACTGTTCGAAATATTGCACCAACCGGGCATATCCGCCTGGTTTTAGCAGATCAGAACATACAGTGATGGTCCTAAAACCACAGGTCATCAACGGTGATATATTGAAACAATTAACGCCTCCTGAAAATGACAAATTAAGCGCTCCTTCAAATTTTGTCTGGAGATTTGCGGCGAGATTCACTGCAATCGGATGAAGAGCATTCCCGCTAAGGTAAATCTTCTCTTCGTTCCCGGGCAATCGTCCTTTATTGTTATAACACTCCAGGGTATTGGAAATCTTGAAACCAAGTTCCAGTTTCATCTCGTCAGCAGTTTTCTGCAGGTTTTGTATCAGATTGAGCGCATCCGCATATTGCAAGTCATTTTCGAACGAAGAATCCGGGATTTTTATGTTGAAGCCACGTTCCTGATTCAAAATTGCTCTGACAGACCTTGATCCTAATAGCGTGGGATTGAACTTAACGGTAGTGTGCAACTTTTTGTCAACCATTAAATATTTTACAATATATTCGATTTCGCGCGGAGGGCAACCATGCATGGTTGAGAGTGTTACGCTGTTGGATATCTCTGTGGGAATAGAAAGATTTTTAACCTCAGGATAAATATGTTTAATTTCATTTATTTTTGCTTCCAGTTCAACGCTACAATCCTTCATTTTATCAATAAACCACTGCACTTTTGGACTTCTTACCTGATCCAGGTTATATCCGATACTCATATTGAAAACTGTTCCTGGTTCCACATCCTTACGAAGTTTTGAAAAAAGCCGGTGATGCAAAATATGTATCAGAATCCATGCATTCAGATACTGATCGTAGGATTGCTCAATTTTAAGCTCCTGTGACCATTCGCAGTTGTACCCCTCATATTGCATATCAATACAAGGTTTGGTAACAACGATTTCATCATTTTCCTGCACTGTTTTCAACTCAATGAACCTTGCCCCACATAACCAGCCCGTTACAATATTCTGGGCAAGCTGTGTGTGAGGGCCTGCGGCCAGCCCGATCGGGTTATGCAACATTTTACCACCTGCCTTTGTGTATAGAAAATGATACTGCCAGGGTTTATAGAACAATCGCTCGGGAATGTCAAAAATTTCAGATTTGTGCCGGAGATCGTTAAGAATAATCTTAAGCAATTGCTCCAATGCAGGAGGATTTAATTTATCAGACATGTGTATTAATTTGTGGAATACAATGCGCAAATGTAATTATTATTCAAACAGAAAAGTTTTTTTATACTAAAATGTTCTAATTTTTATTCATTATAAATTAAAAATCCTGAATTTTTTTTAAAAAAAACATTCAATCATCTGATTAACAGTAACCAGAAAACTTTTGTTAAGCCTGAAATGAAAACATCTTTTCGCTGTCTTTTGAACAATACGGAGAGATATTATCAGTAACCATCCATTTAAAATCTCCCAAAAATTATTTTACACCCTAAGAAAAAAGGGTTAAAGGAACTATACTCAGTTCACTATCATCGATAGTGTCAACATGAAGAAAACATTTCTTATTTCAAGTTTCTCTGAAGCATTAAAAATCCATTAAACTATTGAGAAAACAGGCATTTGCCGGATGATTATGTAATTTTGCAAAAAATTGAAAAGTATGATTTCTGCCCGCTTTTCCGCTTTTAAAAATGCTCCTGAAAAGATATTTTCAGAGGGATACACAAAACTCACCAGGTATTTCAGTGAGTTCGGGTTTGATCTGAAAGCCTCTGATCCACATCTTTTCTTTATTCTCAGCGGTGGATCAGAACTTTTTGCCATTGAACAAATGAGTGAAGGAAACTTTTACCTCCTTCTTGCTTCAGGCGAAAACAATTCATGGGCTGCTGCCACTGAGATTAAAGCCTGGATGGATGAACACCGCATAGATGGCATGCTGTTCGATCTGGAAAATTACAATGATCTGGCAAAAATTAAAAACATATTCACCCTGATCGAAGCTCTCGCCGGATTGCAGGGAAAGAGCATCGGGCTGATAGGTGAACCTTCTGAATGGCTGGTTGCGTCAGATGTTGACCTAAAAGCACTGAAAGCCAGATTCGGTTTGTCTATTCAAAAAATAAAATGGACAGATGTACCGGATTACAAAATATTCGAACCTGATTTAAGATTCGCTGACAAATATCCGTTTCACAACAAACAATCGGTGGGTGATGCATCAAAAGTAAAACAGGCTTTACAATTCATTATTCACAAAAATAAGTTTGATGCCATCACCGTGGAATGTTTTTCATTGGTTCAGGAGAAAGGCGTAACGGCGTGTCTTGCATTATCCGATTTCAACGACCAGGGAACCGCAGCCGGTTGCGAAGGCGATCTGACCAGCATTAGTGGAATGATGTTTCTCAAGGCGGTTACAGGTATCATTCCCTGGATGGCCAATCTGGTGAAAATCAGTAATGATCGTGTCCGGTTTGCTCATTGTACTGCCCCGGTCAACCTACTGGAGCAGTATAGAGTGGACACACACTTTGAAACCGGAAAAGGAACTGCTGTTGCAGGTAAGTTTTCAGGTGAGATTATTACACTATTCAGATGGAACCGCATACTTACAAGAGCTTTTGTTGCTAAAGGAAAAATTACTGAAAAAATACAAAGTCCAGATCAGGCCTGCCGGACAATGATTGAAGCCTGTTTTGATCCCGAAAAAACTTCACACCTCAAAAATAACCCGCTTGGAAATCACCATCTTATTCTGCCCGGCGACCATACCGCTCAAATACAACTGGCCTGCAGACTAAAAGGAATTTTAGCAGAATAATTTTTTGAAAAAAATAACATTTTGTTCAAAACCTAAAAAAGCACAAATACAAAACACAACAGATGAACCGGTATATAAAAAATCAAAACATGCTGACATCTGAAGAAAATCATCAATTGCAATTTTTCAGGGTAGCCGTCGCAGGTTGTGGCGGTCTGGGAGGATATATTATCGAAATGCTTGCCAGACTTGGAATTGGTCACATCACAGCAATAGATGGGGATATTTTTGATACATCCAACCTCAATCGCCAGTTATTATCACATCCGGGCAATCTCGGAAAATCAAAAGCTGATGAGGCAAAACACAGGGTAGAAATCATTAATCCCGATATTTCACTCAAAGCAGTCAGCATTTTTCTGACAAAAGAAAATGCAGCGGATATCCTCGCAGGACACGATGTAATCTGCGATGCACTTGACAATATTAAATCAAAGCTTATGCTTCAGTCCACTGCCGAAGACCTGAATATTCCGTTGGTTCATGCAGCTATCGCAGGGTGGTATGCACAGGTGTGCACCATCATGCCCGGTGATCGTACGCTGGAAAGTATTTACGAAGGAAACCCCGGACAAGATGAAGTAAACGATTCTGGAAATCCATCTTTCACTCCGGCATTGGCAGCAGCGCTGGAGGTAGCCGAAGTTCTTAAAATCTTACTTGCCAAAGAAGGTATCCTGCGAAACAAGTTACTAACCATTGATACACTTAAGCAGGATTTTAACATTCTGGAAATATGATCCAAAAAGGATCGCAGCTCACTCCCTCTCCTGAAAAAGTCCTTTTTCCGGGGGGTGATAATCAGAATGTTTTGTTTTTGGCGCTCTTGCATCAATGTCCTGATGCAGATACCAGAAGCCTTTTGTAAAGATCAACGCATCAAAACGGTCGTAAGAGGGTATCGCAGATTTATAAAATCTGCCAGTCGAAAAATCATTCCCCTGTAAATGATTAAACACAATCATCCATTCACGTTTATTGCGTTTACCGGGAAGTAACTGCTTTTCGTAAGCCAGGTGAAACGGAACTTCGGCAGTGAATTCAAAAACCAACCTGTGTTGCAATTCATTGTCGCTCATAACAAAAACCGGTTTCCCAAACTTTGGCGTCTGATCTTCATCAAACCAGAGTGTTTCTGCAATTCTTCGGGCTTTCCCGTTCTCCACTTGCAACCTGCCAAGCAGTGTATAAAACCGTCCGCTTTTATCTTTATTCTCAATAAGTTCGTAATAAACTGCACCTGGCCATTCCTGGACTCCATAGGTTCGGTTGAGTTCAGGTTTTCCGGCAAATGCTTTAAGTTCAATTACTTTAAAAGCATTATTTTCAGTTTCGATTTGCAAAAAACCATCATAAAAAGACTTCTTCTCAATACAGGGTATGGCCCATGTTATCATTCGAAAGCTCAAATCATCGGGAGCTACAGCTTTTAAGAATTTCAGCGAGTCAAAAGGGAAAGTGATCGGGTTGACAGATGTCAGAAAAACAGCAAGCTCGTGATGAATTAATTCATTTATCCGAAGCCTGACCGAATCATGCCGGTTTGAGTACATTAACTGAGCCAGCGAATCCATTCTTGCCATAAAAACTGAATCTGAATTTGCAGGTAAAGACTTAGAAAACAGAAGAGCAAGCAAAAGGAAAAACAGTACTTGTCGCATGTATTTTGAATTGTAGAATGAGGAACGATGACCAGTTACAAATATTTCAGATCAGGGATTTGCAGGCAGATTTACAATAAGGAATTGTCGTTTTCCTGAAGCATTTCCGGACGTCGTTGTCGGGTGCGTTCAACAGCTTTTTCCATCAGCCACTCATTGATTTTTTTCTCATCTCCCGAAAGCAATATTTCCGGTACTTTCCAGCCGTTGTAGTCAGCCGGACGGGTATAGACAGGCGGACTGAGCAACCCGTCCTGAAAAGAATCAGAAAGTGCAGAAGTTTCATCGCCAAGCACACCCGGAATAAGCCTTACAACGCTGTCGGTAATCAAAGCAGCTGCCAGTTCTCCCCCCGATAGGACATAATCGCCGATGGAAACCTCCATGGTGATGTAATGTTCCCGGATACGTTCATCAATACCTTTGTAATGGCCGCAAAGCAGGATGATGTTTTGTAGTGTTGAAAGACGATTTGCAGCAGGTTGTCCGAAAATTTCACCATCAGGTGATAAATAGATCACCTCGTCATAACTACGCTCCTTCCTGAGTTTTTCAATGAGGTCAGCAATCGGCTGTATCATCATCACCATGCCTGCACCATGGCCGAAAGCGTAATCGTCCACCCGGCGATGCTTGTTGGCAGCATAGTCGCGGATGTTGTGCAGGTGGATTTCGGCCAAGCCTTTATCCACAGCACGTTTCAGGATGGAATGGCTGAAAATCCCTTCGAACATCTCCGGAAATATCGTTAAAATGTCAATTCTCATCTTTTCTTAAAAACCAATGATAAAACAATTCCCCAACCCATAACCCCCATCTTTTCAACTCTTAAACCCTTCAACTTCTCAAC